>Ga0257124_1002218_pt1 | contig 11896 bp, 11 predicted proteins | sample SI106_150metaG_FD_190154 | JGI IMG/M metagenome (GOLD analysis project Ga0257124, IMG submission 190154) | Marine microbial communities from Saanich Inlet, British Columbia, Canada - SI106_150 | ecosystem: Environmental > Aquatic > Marine > Inlet | place: Canada: British Columbia | collected...
CCTTGAAAAAGTTCGTGCTGATTCATACGATAGAACTAAAATATTTAGTCAATACCCAAGTGATACCAATGTTCTTAGAGAGAGTATCGAATATCTCCCTCACGATATAGCGGCAACAGGAGAGAGTATACTGCAGGAGTCAGTAGTTGAATTGGTAAAACTACTAAAAGAGGAGACTACTAAAAAAAATATAGTATTTAGTGGGGGATTGTTCCAAAATGTGTCTCTAAATAAGGCTTTATTAAGCGTGGGATTTAAAGGTGTTTATTTCCCATCAGCCCCATCTGACTCGGGTTTATCATTGGGTGCAGCATTGTATGTAAAAAATAAAGATGATGACAAATATAAAGCATCTAATACATTAACTGCTTATTTAGGTATTTCATTTTCAAATATAGAAGTAAAAGAAGTGTTAGACCGACACCGGTTAATTTATTCTAAACATGCGAAAATTGCGAAAATAGTCGCTAAAAAGCTTAGTGAGGGAAAGACAGTTGGGTGGTTTCAAGGTAGAGCTGAGTTTGGGCCTAGATCACTCGGTGCAAGGTCATTAGTTGCCGATCCAAGGCATATGGAATCAAAAGAGAAGATTAATCAATTATTAAAAAAGCGTGATTGGTTTATGCCATACGCGCCATCAATTTTAGAAGAAGATTATAGTGATTGGGTCGAGCAGAGTCATTATTCACCTTATATGCAAATTGCATTTGATATCAAGGCATCTATGAAAAATAAAGTTCCATCTGCAGTTCATGTGGATGGTACATCAAGAGTTCATGTAGTTAGGAAGTCTGAAAATTTATTATATTGGGAACTTATCAATGAGTTTAAGAAGTTAACAGGCATACCTGTTTTATTAAACACAAGCTTTAATCGTCATGGAATAGCAACTATTTCTACACCAAGACAGGCAGTAGAGCACCTTTTGGAAGGTTGTATGGATTACTTAGTAATAGATGATTACTTAGTAGCGTTTGAAGAAAACCGTATAGTTGCCAAACGAGATGAAATAATTGAGCCAGAACATATGCTTCTAAAGCTTGACTCAATTCAGAGGTTGATAGTTTTCAAAACACATGGCTCAAACCTTCAAATGTTGAAATATTTACAGAATTTATCTAACTTGGTCGGCTTAAAAATTGAAATGGAAGAAGACAGGAGAATAAAACTTCTTGGAAAAGTATTAGATATTGACTCCGCTAAAGATGAGATAGCTTCCATTATCAGAAGTAAAGTTTAACTATAGAATGGAGGTAATTACGATGAAAAAAGTTTGTGGAATGAATGGGTTTGGTAGATTTGGATTGCATTTTTTGGCTTATTATTTAGAGTCGATAGAGGAGAGTAATTTTGAATTGAAATATATTAATGACGATGTTTTAGATATCAAAAGAGCTTTAAATATTATTAAGAGTGATCCATATGTTCAAATATATAAAAAATTCAGTATTAAAATTGAAGAAGGTTATTTAGTTTTTAACGATATTTATAAAATAGAATATACTCAAAAGCACTCAAAAGAAATTCCATGGCTTGGGGCCCCGGATATTTTTCTTGAGTGCACAGGGCAGTATACGGACGCCAATCTTGCAAAAGAGTTTAAAGTTGGCAACACAGAAAAAGTTATCATATCGGCAACATCTATGAATGCTGATAAGATGTTAGTTTATGGCTACAATCATCTTGAATATTGTGCAGATGATGATGTTATTTCATATGGGTCATGTACTATTAATGCATTTGTCCCCTTAACAAACTTTCTGGATAATTTATTTAGTGTTTCATCATCCGATATTAATGTGATTCATAATGTTCCCGAATATCAGATAAAAGATGGTTGTATAGCAACACCAGGTTTGCCACTTTCACCTATAAAAAGAAAAAAATGTACCTTATCTCGTATTGCACCAAGATTGTTGAAATGCACAACTGATAGTAATTTTAATGTTAATTACACTCTTATTCCATATGCAGGCGTATCTATCATTGATTATAGGTATAGTTTTGAGTCGCAGCTAAGTGACCAAATTTGGACAATACTAGAAAATGAGTTTGCCAATGGTAAACTTAAAGGTTTGTATGCAATTCAAGAGCGTGATACTGGTCCAGAGGCGCATCAAAATACAAAATATTCGGCGGTTATTATCAAGGAGAATAGCTATATTAAAGGTAATGATATTTATTTTAATGCATATTTTGATAATGAAAATTCAGTAAATAGATACTTTGACTTGATAAATTTTATTGCACCTAAATTATCCGTAAGTAATGACAACAATAATAATGCATAGTAATTCATTATCTTATTGCAGAGTTTGCAATTCTGTTAATGTAGTTGTCGCAGCAACTAGAAAAAAATTCCCGTTGTATATTTGGCCTTTAGAACATAATGAGAGCACTATATTTGAAAACATAGTTTTATATATATGTAGTGATTGTGGACACATGCAGTTGCAAGATATGGAACAACAGTTTATTTTAGAAATCTATCGTGACACTGCTTTTAATATTGAGAATCGAGCGCAAAACATAAATCGTTACAAGCAATTGACACGCAAAGATATTTCGGCATTTGATAATGCTAAAATTTTAGAAATTGGTGGAGGCTGTAATTCATTTCTTGGTGTGCTGCCAGAAAATGCAGAAAAATGGGTTGCTGATTTTACAGTAGATGAAAATATATTGACTATTGCCGACGGGGTTTTTATTGGAGATTTTATTGAAACAAAGATTACTCAAAAAGAATTTGATTACGTTGTAATGTTTCACGTTTTAGAGCATTTTAATAATCCTGCTTCAGTTATTAGAAAAATAACAGGACTATTGAAAGAGGGGGGTCGTCTTGTTGTCGAAGTGCCTAATTTCTTTATAGAAAGTAAAAAAATTCCTTTTTATACTCTATTTCATATGCATATTAGCTTATTCACAGAGCATTCATTAGTTTCACTGATGAATAGATTTGGGTTTAAGTGTTCCGAAATTTATGAAAATAATAATGTCTTGTTAGCGGAATTTACTTTGATGAGCCGTGAAGTTTATACTAACTCTGTCGAACAAAGTAGTTTAGCTGTAAATAGATTATCTACTAATATTGATTTTTATAGAGAGAGATTAAAGTCGTATTTTACACGTTTAAATTGTGATGGTAATATTGCTATTTTTGGAGCTGGGGGTTCGTCCACATTATTTTTATATAACTTCCCGTTTATAATGGATTTAGTGAAATTTGCCTTTGACAATGATAATAATAAAATTGGACGATTTATTTGTGATGGGGGAATAGAGGTGATTCCATTAAACAAAGTAACGCAATTAGAAATAGAAAACGTTATTATTCTAGATTCAGCGCATAAGAAATATTTTAATAATGCTATTAATATTATTAATGTAATGGAGATAACATCATGAAAAATAACGTAGATAGAGATGAAATTTTAAGCGATATTGTTAAGGTTGTTCAAAATGTAACTAGAAGTAGTGCTGTTGATATAGGCTCATCACAAGAGAATCTAATTCAGTGGGATTCATTAGCATATATGGCAATTATCTCTGAAGTTGAAATTCGATATCATATTGAAATTACCCAGGACAATATTTCTAATTTTACTTCTGTTGAGTCCATATGCAATTTGATTTTAGAGCAACGATAAGGTTAGTTGAAAAAATTGCATCATCGTATAGCACTTTTTAAGAACAAGCTGATCTTACTTTTTATATCTCTAGCAAATTAATACATTCTTTATACAAAATTTTTTATGGGCTTATTAAAAAAATCACTAGATATATTGGGCGAATATAGAGCTAGACTACCTACAATGTTTTTTTTATTGTTATCGGTATCAATGCTAGATATTATTGGGATAGGACTTATTGCTCCATTTATTTCATTAGTTTTGCATCAAGGGCCTATATATGATGAATATGAAATAATTCTACACTTGTTTGGCAATATAGATAACTTTACAATTGTATTGTATTTTGGAATTGTATTAATAATTATATTTGCTATAAAGGGTTTCTTATCATTTTTTGTTCAAAGAAGAATTTTATCTCTCGGGTATGAAATTAGAGAAAGCTTAATTGACAGGCTTATTTTTTCATTCCAAAATATGAAATATGAAGACATAGTATCGAAAAAATTATCAACTACCGTTGTGAATATTAATACACATGTTGGCTTATTTGTTGATGCTATTTTTGTTCCAATACTTAGAATGATTATTGAGTTTATAGTTATTGTAGGTTTAATTGCATTAATGGCGTTTACAAATCTTTTGCTAGTTGTTGGAATATCTATTATTCTTGTTACGATTATCGCTGTTTACTTTAAATTCGTAAAGAATTATATGTATAAATATGGCCGTGTAATGTCAGAAAAAGAGGTTGATATCATAGATGGGATTAGGCATACTGTTGGCGCTTTCAGAGAAATACGTTTACTTGGAGTAGAGGATTATTTTAGAAATGATATAAGAGAGGATGTTGAGAAATTTGGCGAAGCTGGCGTTATAACAAGGTCATTGCCGCTAATGGTGAGGTATCTAATTGAGGTAAGTGTTGTATTTTTTATTGTGATTATTATTATTTACATGCTTATTACCTCTGAAAATAATGCAAGCATATTTACATCTTTAAGTATATTTGCAATTGGCGCGATTCGTCTGGTGCCATCTGTGAGCCAAATAGGGTCAGGGCTTGCAAATATTAAGTCTGGGATGTACGCACTCCATGCTTTGCATGATGCATTGTCCATCACTATAAATGAAAATAAAGATGATAAGATAAATGAAAATAAAGATGATAAGATAAATGAAAATAAAGATGATAAGATTGATCCTAATAAGTCATTTGAAACATTAGATTTGTTGTCGGTTGATTATACATATCCTAATACTAATATCCCCACCTTGAAAGGTATTAATTTTACGGTCAATAAAGGGGAGTTAGTTGGCGTTACTGGAAAATCAGGTTCTGGAAAAACAACATTGATAGATGTTATTCTAGGAATGTTGTTTCCGACAAGTGGCGACCTTCTTGTAAACGGTAAGAGTACCAAGTTTAATGACGATTTATTACCATGGTGGCACACTAAAGTTGCTTATATACCGCAAGATATATTTTTAATAAATGGCTCAATAAAAGAGAATATTGCTCTTGGCGTTAAAGAAAGTGATATCGACTATGAAAAACTTAAATTTGCAATTAATATGTCTAGCCTTAATGAAGTGATGTTAAATAACGGAAGTACTGGATTAGATACGAAAGTTGGTGAGAGTGGTGGACTATTATCTGGCGGTCAAAGACAAAGGGTGGCCATTGCAAGAGCTATTTACTCAGGAAGAGAATTGATTTTTATGGATGAACCTACATCAGCATTAGACGAGGTCACTGAGTCAGAAATAATATCATATATTAACTCTATTAAGGGAAATATCACAATTATTTTGGTAACACATCGACTTAAAGTTCTAGATAATTTTGACAAAGTTTACAATATATCTGATGGACAAATATTACAAATAAGATAGGAGTTTTAATTTATGTTAAGTGGAAAAAATATTCTCATTACTGGTGGAACGGGGTCGTTTGGACATACTTTTATTCCAATGACTCTTGAAAAATATAATCCCGAAAGAATCGTTGTGCTTTCTCGAGATGAGATGAAACAATGGGAAATGGCGAAATTATTTAAAGATGATCCAAGAGTTAGGTTTTTGATTGGCGATGTGCGTGATAAGGACAGATTGTATCGAGCATTAGACGGCATTGATTATGTTGTACATGCTGCAGCTACTAAAATTGTACCTACTGCCGAATATGATCCATTTGAGTGTGTAAAGACTAACGTATTTGGCGCCATGAACCTTATTGATGCCTGTATTGATAAAGGAGTTAAACGGATTGTTGCACTCTCAACTGACAAAGCTAGCAGTCCTGCAAATTTATATGGCGCGACAAAACTAACCTCAGATAGACTTTTTGTATCTGGAAATTCTTATAGTGGTCGTCACAACACAAACTTTGCGGTAGTTAGGTATGGTAATGTAATGGGCTCTCGAGGTTCTGTAATTCCTTTTTTCTTATCTATTGCTAAAGATGGAATTTTTCCAATTACCGATAACAGAATGACGCGATTTATGATCTCTCTGGAAGAGGGAGTTGAGTTGGTTTGGCATGCTTTTAATGATATGAAGGGTGGCGAGATTTATGTTAAAAAAATTCCTTCCATGAAAGTAACTGACATTGCATTAGCTGTTTCTAACAAAGTTAAACAGGAAGAAGTTGGCATACGGCCTGGAGAGAAATTACATGAACAAATGATAGGGTCAGAAGATGCACTTTATACATATGAATATCTAGATCATTTTAAGATATTACCATCTATCAATGACTGGAGTAATGATCCAAAAAGAATTGGTATTGGAAAAAAAGTTGACCCTAGCTTTATGTACTGTTCTGATAGCAATAAAGAGTGGATGGGAATTGAAACATTGAAAGATTGGATTGTTGAAAATGAACATAAAATTGGGAATATTTAACTCTTTTTTCCGATAAGATACATGAAAAAAAATGAAGAAATAAGACTAGCCCTAGGAACTGTTCAATTTGGGCTTGATTACGGCGTGTCAAATACATCTGGAAAAGTTGACGAATCTAAAATTTTCGAGATTCTTAATGAGGCAGCGAAGATGAATATAGACACATTAGATACGGCAATGCTTTATGGTAATAGTGAGAGTGTATTAGGAAGGGCAGGAGTTAGTGATTTTAATGTTGTAACAAAGTTGCCGCCAATACCAAAACAGGTGACTAATATTAAGACATGGGTGATTGAAAATATTAACTCGTCTCTTAATAAATTAAATGTTGATAAAGTATATGGCTTGATGCTTCATCGATCTGATGATTTTTTAGGAGAAAAAGGATTTAAATTATATAAAATCTTATGCAAGTTGAGAGAGGATGGAATAGTTAATAAGATAGGGGTATCTATCTATAGCCCTGATGAGTTAGATAGTTTAGAAAGTAGTGGCATCAAGATAGATATTATTCAAGCACCATTTAATATATTAGACAGAAGAATAGAAACATCTGGGTGGCTGGGTAAGCTAAAAACGTCCGGGGTGGAAATACATACTAGGTCGGTTTTTTTACAAGGACTACTGTTGCTTGAATCGAACAAAAGAGATCCATATTTCTCAAAATGGAAAGATTGTTTTGATGAATTTGATAAATGGATTAAAAAAACTAATCAAACTCCATTGGGAGCCTGTCTTAATTTTGTTAATTCATTTAATGAAATAGACAAAATAGTAGTCGGAATTGAAACTATAGATCAATTAAGGAAAATAGCATCATCTATTGATAATAGCTATAAAGCTCATATTCCAGATCATCTGCAAATCAATGACACTATGTTGATTGACCCATCAAACTGGAGGTGCTAGCGGTGAACATTGTTGCAATTATTCAGGCAAGATGCAATTCAACACGCTTAAAAAATAAAGTATTAGCAGATGTTGATGGCAAGCCATTAATTGAAAGAATTGTGAGCAGGATAAAACAAGTAGAGATGATAGATGGAGTTGTTATCGCAACTACAACAAGCGCTTCTGATGATTATTTAGTGGAGTGGTGCCAACATAAAGGGGTTGATTGTTTTCGTGGTAGTGAGTTAAATGTGCTAGAGCGCTATTACGAATGTGCAAAATTTTATAATGCCAACATAGTTGTTCGTATAACTGCAGACGACCCCTTTAAAGACCCAGTTATTATTAATCATGCAATTAATCTATTAATTGAAAATAATTATGATTATGTTAGTAATACTATCAAACCAACATTTCCAGAAGGGCTTGATGTAGAAGTTTATAAATTTAAATCATTAGAGGTTGCATTTAAAAATGCCACCTTAAGCTCTGAGAAGGAGCATGTAACTCCATATATTTGGAAGAATAATAATAAATTCTCATTATTTAATTTTGTATATAAAGAAGATTTAAGTGATTTAAGGTGGACAATTGATTATATTGAAGATTTGGAGTTTGCAAGATCTGTATATAGAAAAATGAGAAATGAGAAAGAGCACTTCTTAATGGAAGATATATTATGTCTTTTGGACGAGTATCCAGAACTAAGTAATATCCAAAAAAGTGTTGTAAGAAACGAAGGATACATAGAATCAATTAAAGAGGATTGAATAATGAAGAGAATTGGTAATTTAGAGAGAAAGTATGTCTTGGACGTTTTGGATAGTCAATTTAGAACATCACAAGGGGCGGTTTATATGACGAGGTTTGAAAGCGCTTTCTCAGACAAGTTTAAATCTAAATTTGCGATAAGCCATGTAAATGGCACAGCAACTATGCACTCAGCACTTGAGGCTTCAGGTATCGGCCCTGGGGATGAAGTTATAGTGCCGCCACTAACCATGTCAGCCACTAGTCTTGCTGTATTGCATGCTAACGCAACCCCGATTTTTGCTGATATAGATATAGATACATTTGTTATTGATGCAAAGAGTATTGAAGAAAAAATTACGGAAAGAACAAAAGCTATAATAACAGTAGCATTATATGGTCTATCGCCAGATATGGATCCAATTATGGATATAGCTAGAAAATATAATTTAATGGTTATTGAGGACAATGCGCAAGCATTTTTATCATACTATAAAGGTAGACTTGTTGGTACATTAGGGCATGCAGCAAGTTTTAGTTTTCAGAGTTCAAAACATCTTACAGCTGGAGAAGGTGGAATAATTACAACCAATGATGAGGAGCTTGCAGTTAGGATTAGAAAGGTGAGTGGCCTAGGGTATAAAAATATCGGCGCTAAGAAAGCTAGGATTAGTAAAGACGAAATACAGCACCCTTCTTTTGAAAGACATGATTATATTGGATGGAATTATAGAATGAGCGAATTAAATTGTGCTGTTGCATTAGCTCAAACGGAACGTGCAGAAGAATTGATCAACCCAAGAAAAAAAGCTGGAAAGCTTTTTGAAGAGGCTGTACATGGCTATAATTGGTTCAAACCACAAAGAATAGGTGGGGAGTATGAGTCTTCATATTGGGCGTTTGCATGTAAACTGAATACCGATTATTTATCTTGGGATGTATTCAGAAAAGAGTACTTAAAGAGAGGTGGTGATAAGTATTATGGAGCATGGCAGTTAACCTACAACGAGCCACTCTTTCAAAATAGATTATTTAGACAGAGAAGCGAATTTATACGTACTGATTATGATAAAAACTTATGCCCAAATGCTGAAATAATCCAACCAAGAATTAAACAATTTAAGACAAACTATCTAGATAATGCAGAGTTAGAAAATCAGGCAGAAATTTTAAGATCCACACTCGAGCACTTTAATTAGTTTACGCAACAGGCAAATATAATATGTCAGAATATGATAGATTTTACTCATGCCTTATGGGATTTTTTTAACATGATATCATTCGAAAGATAGACAAATGAGAATAGGTGTAACTGGCGCAAGTGGAATGTTAGGAACGGCGTTAATTGACGAATTAACGCATAAATATAAGGTTTTTGCAACCTCGAGAAGTAGAGGCTATGAAAAAGACGGTGTCCAATGGGAGTGCTTTGACTTAACAAATTTGCAAAAATTAGATAGATGGTTGGTTAATACTAGGCCTGATGTGATTGTGCATTGTGCTGCAATGGTAAATGTGGATGAATGTGAAAATAATGTGGAATTTGCAAAAAAGTTACATATTGATGCAACCAGTACTATAGCAAATTACTTAAATCAGGACAATAAAAAGTTAATTTATATTTCGACAGACTCAGTATTTAATGGCAAAAAGAATGGGTCGTATATAGAGTCAGATCAAGCTAACCCATTAAATGTTTATGCAGAAACCAAGCTTTTGGGAGAAGAGCCAGTATTGCTAATGGAGAGTGGGCTGGTTTTACGAACCAATATAATCGGCTGGAGTAAATCAGGCAAAATGTCATTTGCTGAATGGATGCTTAATGGGTTAGTTAAAGGCGAGCCCCTAACTTTATTTACTGATGTTATATTTTCACCATTGCATGTTAGTGATTTATCTATAATAATCAGTCAAGCAATTGAGACTGAAATATCAGGGCTTTATCATTGTACAAGCAAGGATTACGTATCTAAGTATGATTTTGGAATAAAAATGGCCGAAATATTTAATCTTCCTGTTGATAATATTAAGAAAATTAGTATTGAAGATATACATTTCGAAGCGAATAGGCCTAAAAATATGTCATTGTGTAGCGAAAAACTTAATTCAATTTTAAAATACGACTCACCTACTGTTTCTGATGCAATCGAACTAATGAAGAGTCAGTATGATAATGGCTGGCTGTCTAGAATAAAAGGTGTAAAGTTAGAGAATAATTATAATTTCTGGAGGGGGTAAATGAAGAGGATTCAAATAGAAAATAAAACTATCGGTATCGATCATCCTACTTATTTTGTTGCAGATATTGCTGCGAATCATGATGGAAATTTAGAGCGTGCCAAAGACCTTATTTACCTTTGCGCTGAAGCTGGAGCAGATGCAGTTAAGTTCCAACACTTTACTGCAAATACTATTGTTAGTGATTATGGTTTTAAATCATTAGGAGGGCGGCAATCTCACCAGGCAAAATGGAAAAAAAGTGTCTATGATGTCTATCAAGATGCTTCACTTGATCAAGACTGGAATCCAATATTAAAAGAAACTTGCAATAAAGCTGGTATTACTTTCTTAACTTCACCTTATTCATTAGAATTGGTTGATGAGGTTGATGGTTTTCTTAGTGCGTATAAGATTGGCTCAGGAGATATTACTTGGTTAGAGATTATCGATTATATTGCTTCAAAGAAAAAACCAGTGTTGTTAGCTACAGGTGCATCTGATATTGGCGAAGTGCATTTAGCGATGAATACGATAATGCAGCATACTCAGGACATAATATTAATGCAGTGTAATACGAACTATACAGCTTCATTAGATAACTTTAAATATATTAATTTGAATGTATTAAAGGAGTATAAAAATCAATATCCTGAAGTTATACTAGGATTATCTGATCATACACCAGGCCATGCCACAGTGTTAGGAGCAATTACGTTAGGCGCTAGAGTTATAGAAAAACATTTTACTGACAATATAATCAGAGAAGGTCCTGATCATAAGTTTTCAATGAACTTTAATACATGGAGGGATATGGTTGACCGAGCAAGAGAGCTTGAATACGCGTTAGGCACAAGTTTAAAGAAAGTAGAAGACAATGAAAAAGAAACTATCGTCTTACAAAGAAGGGCGATACGCGCCAAGAAAAACTTAAGAGAGGGCTCTGTTATTACTATTGATGACTTGGAATTTCTGAGACCTTGCCCTAGGAATGCATTGCCACCGTATCTTATGAATAAGATACTTGGCACCACTTTGTATCGAAGTATTCAAGCTGGTGATTGTTTCTTGTTGAATGACTTGTGAGCAGGATGTTGAAAAATAAAAAACAAGATTTTAAAATTGATACTAACTCAGAAAAATCGTTTGGTATAGTCTTCTCGATTGTATTTTTAATCGTTGCCTTGTACCCCTTAACTAATTCCGAAGGTGTTCGCCTCTGGGTATTGGTTATATCAGCAATGTTTTTATCAATGGCTTTTGTTGCGCCTCAAGTATTGTCACTTCCGAATAAGTTGTGGTTTAAATTTGGAGTATTGCTAGGATCTATTATTACCCCAATCGTAATGGCACTGGTCTATTTTATTACAGTGTTTATCACCCCAAAACCTCTGACAACTTTTTAAAATTTCTTATATAGAACATCCTAAGAAGCCTTCTTCTTATTCTGGTTCAATTTTATACTTTCTTGGTACACGTCCATTGGTTTTTTATAGTCT
>Ga0257124_1002228_pt1 | contig 11851 bp, 9 predicted proteins | sample SI106_150metaG_FD_190154 | JGI IMG/M metagenome (GOLD analysis project Ga0257124, IMG submission 190154) | Marine microbial communities from Saanich Inlet, British Columbia, Canada - SI106_150 | ecosystem: Environmental > Aquatic > Marine > Inlet | place: Canada: British Columbia | collected...
ACAAGTCATTATTTTCAGAACCATACAATTCTGAACCTCTAAACCCTGAACCAAATTCAATTCCTTTTACAGATGGAATTGAAAAAATTGCTTTACTCAAATCAGATTCTAATGAACTAAAAATTGGCTCTCCTAATCCTACTGGTACTTTTGTTGTAATTGACTCTATGATTCCTCCTAAGGAATCTCCTTTTTTCTTTGCATTCAAAATATTAGTTCTCATAATCTTTGCTGTCTTATCTTCTGGGCATCTAACTTCATTTTTGTAAATTGAATTAATCATTTTCTCATTAAATTTTCTTTCCATCTTTATTTTTCCAATCTGTGATGTGAATGAGTGTGTCTCAATTCCTAGCGTTACTTTGAGTAATTTTCTAGCAATGGCTCCTCCCATCACATGAGTTGCAGTTAATCTTCCTGAAAATCTTCCTCCACCTCTATGATCATTTTGTTGATTATACTTTACCATTGCAGGATAATCTGAATGTCCTGGTCTTAATTTTGTTTTCAAATTTTCATAATCTTTTGATTTTTGATCACTATTCCAAATTAGCATTGTAATTGGAGCGCCAGTTGTATGTCCTCTGAATACTCCTGAAACAATTTCTACAATGTCCCCCTCTTTTCTTTGAGTTGAAATTAAATTTTGACCTGGTTTTCTTTGATCAAGCATTACTTGAATTTCTTTTTCAGTGATTTCTAATCCTGCTGGACATCCATCTAATACGGCACCAATGGATTTTCCATGACTTTCACCAAAACTTGTTAAAACAAGACGTTGTCCTATAGAACTTCCAAGCAACATAGTACCAAAGCTAAATGATGTTTATAATTCCTCATTCTAGAAAATTGACAAATTTTATCTCTTTTTCACTGAATTCTTTTGTTTTATCACGTTTGAACATAAATTACATTTTTATCATTACTTTTATGAAATAATTATAATATAATCTTAAATATAATAATTACATACATAATATATGTTAAAACGTGTAAATTCTAATGAATAATTTGCGCGGCCTTGCGAAAAAAGACATGTTATCAACGCTAAAGCGTTGCGGGTGAGGAGAATGCTTTTCACTCTATACAGGGTCGCGCCTTTTACTTTCTGTTGATTTTTTTAAAAACTGATTTATTGGATTTCTAATTTTGCCCCAATACGATTCATTTCTTCTACAAAGTTTGGATATGATACATTAACTGATTCAGGATCTGTAACAGTGCAATTCCCGATATGCATTCCAGCTATACAAAATGCCATAAATAATCTATGATCATTTTCTGAAATTAATTCTGCTCCTTTTTGTTCTTCTGTTGATTCTAAAATCAACCCGTCTTCTTTTTCTTGAACTTTGATTCCAAGTTTCACCATCTCTCTTGAAATAATTGCGATTCTGTCTGTCTCTTTTAATCTTGCATGCTTTACGTTTGTTATTTCAATTGGTGCAGTTGTTTTTAATGCTAAAATTGCAAGTGGCGGTAAAAGATCTGGTGAATTACTTAAATCAAATTTCCCACCATTTAGTTTTTCAGGTGATTTGATTTTAATCTCATCATCGTTTATTGTAACTGAAACTCCTAACTGTTCTAAAATATCTAAAAACACCTCGTCTCCTTGAGGTAAATCTCCAAGGTTTCCTTTAATTGTGACATCCTCACCGTTAAGTACAACAGCTGATAACAATAGTCCTAAACTTGAAAAATCAATTGGAACTGTAAATGTTGCACTCTTGTATATCTGTGGGGTGATGTTGTATTTTTTATATGGTATTAATGTTTGAACTGTAACTCCAAACTTTCTCATAGTTGCAATTGTTGCATCAAGATATGGTTTTGAAACTAAATTACCTTCTATTGTAAGATTGATTCCTTTCTCTGTCAATGGAGCGCTAATTAGCAATGCTGAGACAAATTGACTAGATAAATTTCCTGGAATTGAAACATTGCCTCCTAGAATTTTCCCTTTAATTTTGATTGGAGGCTTTCCATCAGTTGAGTCACATTGTGCACCTATACTCTCAAGTGCATCTAATAGTGGTTGCATTGGTCTTTTCTGCAAACTCTCATCGCCTGTAAGTGTAATTTCATTTGAAAATAAACTTGCAATCCCTGATGCAATTCTAATGGTAGTTCCAGAGTTCTCTGTATTGATTTCCGGCACATTTACGTCTAATTTTATGGGATTTTCAGCAATAATTGTTGAATTTTGAGTTTTAATTACAGCTCCAAATTTTTTACATGCATCAATTGTTGCAGCCGTATCTGCTGATAATAGTGCGTTATCCACTTTACTATTATTTCCTGCAAGTGATGCAAGAAAAATTGCTCTGTGTGTATAGCTCTTATTTGAAGGGCAAATTATCTGACCTGTTATTTTTGATTTTTCAACTTTACACTTCATGAACTTCAGCCTTTTTGTTATTGATTTTTGAAACAATAATGTTTCCTTCTAGTGCAGAAAATATTTTCTTGATACTTGCTTCATTTTCTTTTTTTGTCACTGCTGCAATTGATGGACCATTTCCTGAAACTGATGCTCCCAAAGCTCCTTTTTCAATTAAACTTGTAATTATTTTAGGATCAGAGTTCAAAATTGTTGCAGTTGCCAATCCGTTAATTATCATTGCATCCCAATAGTTTGCTTTTTTTGCCAACTCCCACGCATTTTCAAATACTGAAGAAAGAATTTTTAGATTTTTTAGATTTCCTCTTTTTCTGTTTTTTGGAATAAATATTACGGCAATTAGATTTGATGGACCTTTCTCAAAATGTATTCTTTTTTTCTTTGCATTATCTGTAACATTGAATCCTCCATAGTAACATGAACATGCATCATCATATGCCCCTGTAATACTCACTTTGGTTTCAATTGATGCATCAACTCCTGCAAGAAGTATCTGCTGATCAGTTAACTTTGGTTTGAATACTTTGGCACACACTAGTGCAACAGCTGATGAGATTGCACTGGAACTTTTTAACCCATAACCTGTAGGAATTTCTGATTCTAGTGTAATTACAATTTTATTTTGCTCCAAGTCTTTTTTTGGAACTATTTTTTCAACTGTTTTGTTGATTAGCCGAGAACTCAGGCTCTTGTTTTTTGATTTGATTGTGATTCCTTTACCTGGATTTGTTTCAATCTCTGCTACGACCTTTAGGTCTATTCCTAGGGTCGCGCCTTTCTTGTTTGCAATTGCATTTACTAGTGAAATTGCTCCTTGAACTGTAGCTTTTGCTTTTGCCATCTTAGAATCCTCCTAACAATGCTTTTTTCATTGCATTATAAGGTGCTTCCATGTTGTGCCAAATTTCAAATGCCCTTGTTGCTTGACCTAATAGCATTTCATAACCGTAAATCACAATTGCATTATTTTCTTTTGCTTTTTTTATAAAATCTGTGTTCATTGGGCTATACACAATATCATAAACAATTGTTTTCTCATTAATTCCTACTAGTGAAATTACACTTGCTTCATTTTTTAGTCCTACTGATGTTGCATTTACAATAATGTTATAATCTTTTGCTGACTCCTTTACATCCTCAATTTTTATCGCATTTGCTGTTAACCCTATTTTTCCTGCAAATTCTGATATTTTTCCTGCATTTTCTAATGTTCTATTTGCAATGGTGATGCTTTTTGCTTTTGACTTTGCAAATCCTGCAACAATTGCTCTTGCTGCTCCCCCTGCTCCTAATAGTAGTACTTTGGTATCTTTAATTGGTAAATCTTTTTTCTTAAATGGCTCCAAGAATCCGTCCATGTCTGTGTTGTATCCTTTGAGTACACCATCATTATTTACAACAGTGTTTGCAGCTCCAATCAAACTACATGACTCATCTATCTTGTCTAGATATTTCATCATTTCAATTTTATGTGGAATGGTAATGTTAAACCCACTAATTTTTATTTTTTTTAAACCTGCAATACCTTCTTCTAATTCCCCTTTGGGAATCCTATATCCAATGTATGAACATTCTAAATTTAATTCCCTAAATGCTGCACTGTGTATGTTTGGAGATAGTGAATGATCAATTGGATCCCCAATGACTGCAAATGTTTTGCCCATCATAATTTTCTGAGTTATATGATTGATTTAAACTCTCAATTTACTATTTGATTATTTTTTTAGATTTGTAATTTTCTTTACTTCATCTATGCTAAATTGACCTGGTGCTACTGCCTTTCCTAATGAGACATATGTGTATGGACTTCCTAGATACAGGCATAAAATTCTTGAAATTCTGCCAAAATCACCCATTGCAAATGATATCAGATTGTTTTTTCCTTTTTTACTATACAATTCTAGCATTCTAGTCGAATCATCTGTTGATTTTGCTGTACTTACAATTTTGATGTTTGATGAGAATTTACTAATTTGATTCATTTTCTTTTTTAACTCTGCAGCATTTGGAGTCTTTTTAAAATCATGCCAAGACACAAGTAATTTTGTTTTTGTTGTTTTTAGATATTTTACTAATGATGCATTTTTTCTTAATGTGTTGAATTCCACATCCAAGTAAAATGGTGTATATTCTGAAATTAATTTTAAAATTGCAACTCTTTCCTTTTCATTTCCTGGAAACTTTCCACCTTCTGTTTTAGGTCTTAGGGTACACACAATTCTATTCATGTCTTTTTTGATAATCTCTAATGCATCTGGAATATCTTCAACTTTTAAAAAATCTAATCTCACTTCGGCATAATCTGATTTTTTTAAACCAATTTTTAATGTCTGTTTAATTTTAGCTGGTGTTTTTTCTGCAATTGATATGCATGTTTTGTACTTCATTTTTCTAGTATGTATTCGTCTGATACTTCCATTCCAAAGTGTCTTCCTGCTGCAGGTTTTGAATGAACCATCACAACATCTCCTTTCTTTAGATGAGTAACTGAAACTAACTGACCATTTGATTTTACAAATCTAATTGTCTCTGCATCTTGTGCAATAATTCCACCAACTTCTCCGTTTACTGAGGCTTTAATCATCAACATTGGTCTTCTTTCAATTTTTGATCTTCCTACAGTTGCCCTTCTTGCTTTACCTTTAGAATTGAGAATTAATACTTCAGAGCCTGTTTCTACTTCTGATAAATAATTTGTTGTACCATCTGGTGATAATGTGTAACAATGAACTGCACCTGCATTGACTCTAAATGGTCTTGGGGATGTAAACGATGATCCTACTGATTCATTGTGAACTAGAAACAAAAAGTTTGATTTGCTTCCAATTAACATTCCTTCCCCTTTGTGAAGCATTGATGCTGTATCTACACAGACTCGTTCTCCGTCTCCAACTTCTTTAATTTCTGTTATTTTTGCAGGTTTCATCTCGAAACTCTTAGTTCCTAGGTATACCATCACCTCTCGAACTTCGTTAATTGAAGATGTATTGAAAATCACACCATCTACTCCTACTTCTAAAATGGAGAACATTTTTCTTACTTCTTCAGGTGTTTTGGCAATTGCAAAAATCTTAGTGTGAATTTTGTGAAGTTTGGCAATAATATTTTCTAAAGGAATTATTTTCCAATCTTTAACCTCTATTATCACAAAATCTAATCCTTTTTTTGCAATAGAGAGTACATTTTCAATATCTGTATTTGATAATATTTGAAATTTTCTTCCTATTTTTTTACCCCTTGGTTTGACAGCATTTTCTTTTTCAAGAACTACATAGTTTGCATTGTTTGATGGAAAAACTGTTTGAAGTTTTGATTTTTTCTTGCCCATTTTTTTTGGATCAAGATATACCATTTTGATTCCCTCTTCTTCTAACTGAGGGAGAAATTTAGCTAATTGTACCGGGGACCCTTTGGGTGAAATTATTAATTCTCTTGTTTTACTCAATTTTCTTCATTGCTTCCTTTGCTGTACCCTTTCTAAAAATAATTTCAGCTAATGCTGCTACCATTTTTTCTGGTGCTTTATGTGCAAAGATGTTTCTACCATATGTTACTCCTTTTGCTCCTGCAGTCATTGCATCTTCTGTCATTTGAAGAATATCTAAATCTGTTTTTGATTTAGGGCCGCCTGCAATTACAATTGGAACTGGTGTACTCTTTACAATTTTTGCAAATGAATCCACATCACCTGTGTATAGTGTTTTAACAATATCTGCTCCACATTCAGCTCCAATTCTTGCAGCATGTGCAACAATTTCTGGCTCATGTGGATTCTTGATGTTTTCTCCTCTTGGATACATCATTGCTAAGAGTGGCATTCCCCATCTGTGACATTGATCTGCAGTCATTCCTAATTGTTCTAACATTTCTGGTTCTTCTTTTCCTCCAATATTGATATGCAAAGACACTCCATCTGCCCCCATTGCAACTGCTTCTTTTACAGTACCTGTAAGCATTTTGCGATTAGGTGATAATGATAAGATGGTGCTACTTGAAAAATGAACTAAAACTCCAATTTTTGGTGGTTTTGGTAATGATTTGAGAATTCCTTTATTGATAATTACACTTGTGAGTCCATGACCTTCACATTTGTAAATTGTATCTGCTGGATTTTCAAGACCTTCAATGGGCCCATTTGAAATGCCGTGATCCATTGGAATACACAACATTCTTCCTTTTCTGAGAATTCTGTTTAATCTAATTTGATTTCCTGATACCATAATTTGATCTGATTTTTATCCCTACTTAAAAATAACGTGAACAATCAAACAATCGTTCATAAAAAATTGAGCCCAAAATACTATTTATTTTTCTACCAAGGATTAAATAGAAATTCCAAAGGACCATGAATAATTGAGTCAGACTACCGAACAAATACAAAAAAGCGACATTAAAGATATTTTAGAAAACTCTCTAAATGGGCAAAGACCTGGTCCTGAAGATTGTCTTAGACTCTTAGAGTCTGATGATGTTCATCTTATGGGATTGGTATCTGGTCATCTGACAAGAAAACAATTTGGAAAAAAAGCCTCTTTCATAAATAATATTATTTTGAATTATACTAATGTCTGTATTACTGACTGTAAATTTTGTGCATTTTATAGATCTCCTGGTGCTGATGATGCTTACACATTAACTTTAGATGAGATTGAAACTAGGGTTAAGACTTCATGTGAGATGTTTAACATTCATCAAGTCTTGATTCAAGGTGGACATAATCCAAATTTGAAAATAGAATATTATGAAGATGCATTTAAGATGATTAGAGAAAAATTCCCTCAGGTTGGAGTTCATGGATTATCTACATCTGAAATTGATATGATTGCTAGAGTTGAAAAATCTTCTACTAAAGAAATTTTATCTCGTCTTAAAGATGCAGGTTTACAATCAATGCCTGGAGCTGGAGCTGAAATTTTAGTTGATTCAGTTAAAGATGTTATCAGTCCAAAGAAAATTTCTAGTGATGATTGGATTAGAATCATGGATGAATCCCATGCACTTGGAATCCCATCTTCTGCTACAATGATGTATGGTCATGTAGAAAATAACAATGACATTGTTACTCATTTTTCTAAACTTGTTGCACTGCAAGAAAAGACTAAAGGATTCATGGCATTTATCCCATGGAACTTTGAGCCAAACAATACTTTGATGCAAGAAGAAGGAATATCTACTGATGGTACTGGTGGGGTTCAACTTTTGAAGATGATTGCAATTTCTCGTCTTATTTTTGATGGATTGATCCCTCATATTCAATCATCGTGGCTAACTAACGGTGTGGGTATGGCCCAGCTTGCCTTACAGTATGGTGCTGATGACTTTGGTGGTACTCTAATTGGAGAAGAAGTTGTCTCATGTACTGGTGCTCGTTCTACTGAATTGACTGATAAAAAAATCATAGATGCAATTCATCAAATAGGATATTCTGTAGAGGAAAGAGATAATTTCTATAATCCTATTTCTGTATTATAATCCGTATTCAGACCATCTGGAATCAACTAGATTCTTTGTCTTCTCATCTACTTTGACTTGTTGCTGAATTTCTCTGTTGTACCCTTCTTCTTTTGTTTTCTGAGTTGCATCAATTCCCATCTTTGATCCTAGATTGACAAGTGGTGATGCAGGATCAAGTGTATCAGTTGGTGTGTTGTTGATAATTGTGGTATCTCGTGCAGCATCTGCTCTGGTAGTTATTGCCCAAATCACATCATTGATGTCATGAACGTTAATGTCTTCATCTACTACCACAAACATTTTTGTCAGCGACAACTGGCCCATTCCCCACAAACCCATCATGACTTTTTTTGCTTGACCTGGATATCTTTTCTTAATTGATATTATTGCAAATCCTTGGAACCATCCAGCTGCTGGCATGCTAAAGTCTACTACTTCGGGATGTAACATTTGGATTAGTGGCAAAAATGAACGCTCGATTACTTTTCCGATATATGCATCCTCTAGAATTGGTTTTCCTACAACTGTTGTAACGTAAATTGGATCTTTTCTTCTCATAATCCCTGTTAGTGTGAATGTTGGGTATGGTTCAACTGGTGTGTAATACCCTGTATGATCTCCAAATGGTCCTTCGTCTCTAATATCTGCAGGATCAACGTATCCTTCTAAAACAATTTCTGCATTTGCTGGAACCTCTAAATCAATTGTCTTGCATTTTACCATTTTGATTCCTTCTTTTCTTGTGATTCCTGAGAAAAGATACTTGTCTAGTCCTTCAGGCACTGGGGCAATTGATGAAAATATTGTTGATGGCTCTCCCCCAATAATTATCGCAGTTGGAATTTTCTCTCCTTTTTCTTTTGAAAGTTCCCCATGATGTGCACCTCTCTTGTGTTTTTGCCAATGCATTAGTGCATGAGTTTTATCTATAATCTGAATTCTATAAACTCCTAGATTTCTTACTCCTGTTTCTGGATGTTTTGTTGCAACTAGTCCCAAAGTGATGAATCTTCCTGCATCATCAGGCCATGATTTTAAAATTGGTAAATCGTCAAATGATGCATCACTTGATGTAATTTCTGTTACAGGTCCCTTGATTTCTGATTTAGGAAACGATGCTGTCATTTTTGAGAGTTCTGGAAGTTTCTTAATTTTATTTAGTAATCCTGATGGGACATCCATCTTTGTCATATCTGTAATTCGTTTACCAATTTCAGTAAAGTCTGTCATCTCTAATCCTATCTCTAATCTTTTCATTGAACCAAATGCATTCCCTAAAACTGGCATGTCAAACCCTTTTACGTTTTCAAAAAGAATTGCAGGACCATCCGAATACATTTCGCGTCTCATTATTTCTGCAATTTCTAATTCAGAATCCACTGCTGTTTTCACCCTCTTTAATTCCCCATTTTTTTCTAATTCTGAAATAAACTCATGAATGTCTTCTATTGGCACATAAATTCTGAAAGACCATTCAAGTATAAGCTTAACTGGATTTCTTTTGAAACAAATTTTAAAATTATTTTTCTTTTTCTTTAAAAATAACTATTTCAAAGTACATAATAGATCCAATTATGTGAGAAATTATATGAAATATGCCCTCTGTCTCAGTTTTTTGATATTTTTTACTATGTCTTTTATTGATATTGATGCTAATGGACAATCAGATGACGTATCTTCTGAGACTGTGATATGTACTGAAGACTATGAGATAGTTTTCAAACCCTCAAATAATGTACCTATATGTGTAAAATCTTCTAGTGTTGAGAATTTTCTTGATAGAGGATACATGCTTCCTATTTCAACACAAGACAATCTACGTATTGGATTGTTGTTTTCAACTACAGGTGATTATTCAACATATGGAACTGAAAGTCAACTTGCAGCACTAACAGCTATTGATGATTTCAATGAACATCTTAAATCAATTGACAAAGGAGAGATGAGCTTAATTCCAGAAATTGTTTACCTCTCTACCAATCCTGAATATACTTTGGAACAAGTAAAAAAAATGCATATTGATGGTGTAGATGTTTTCATTGGGCCTCAAACAAGTGCAGAGCTTGGACTGCTAAAACCTTATGCTGATTCTGAACATCTGCTAATTATCAGTACGTCTTCTACTGCTCCATCTTTGGCAATCGCAGATAATATTTACAGACTTGTCCCTGATGATACGAATCAAGCTAGATTACTGTCAAAGATTTTAGAAGATAATGGTAGCCCAACTGTATTGCTTTTAGTCCGTGATGATGTATGGGGAAATGGACTTGCTAATGCAATCAAAGAATCCTATTCTGGTGAGGTCTCACAGATAAACTATGATCCTGAATCGCCTTTGTATGAAAAAACTTTACAAGACTTATCTGAATTAGTTACAACAGAATCACAAAGATCAGACGTAGTGATAGGTGTAATTGGTTTTGGTGAAACTGCTGAATTTTTATCTAATGCCATTCAATTTGATGTTCTTGATGATGTGGTGTGGTTTGGAACTGATTCTAATGCAAATGAACAAAAAATAATTCAAGATGAACAAATTGCCTCATTTGCACAAAAAGTTTCGTTTAGAGCAATTCAGTTTGCAAGTGATTATGGAAGCCCTCTTCATGAAAATGTCGAGTCTAAACTTTTTGTAGATCTTGGATATTTACCAAGCACTTACGCATATGCTGCATATGATGCTGTTTGGGTATTGGGTCTGAGCATGTTGGATGCTGACAGTATAGATCCAAATACACTGGGATTGGCAATCCCTGATGTTGTTACTTCTTACAGAGGCACCTTGGGCGATTTACGCCTTAATGATGCAGGGGATTTAATATCTGATAATTATGATGTTTGGTCTGTTGTAGAAGGCAAGTGGTACAAAGGTAATTTTAGAGAAATTAATGGAACTGGTTTAGTACAAAAAATTGAAGATGGAGTTATCACTCAAGAACAATCCTCCCCTACTGAAACTGAAACTACTCTTACAGAACAATCCTCCCCTACTGAAACTGAAACTACTCTTACAGAACAATCCTCCCCTACTGAAACTAATCTTCTTGTTCTTGTACTGATTGTATTAATCATAATTATTTCATCCATTGCGACATTTTCCGTATGGCGACTTAAGAAATCCTTAACCAAATTAAAAAATTCAACTCATATTGATAAACCTGAACCAACACCAGAACCTGAACCAACACCAGAACCTGAACCAACACCAGAACCTGAACCAACACCAGAACCTGAACCAACACCAGAACCTGAACCAACACCAGAACCTGAACCAACAAAAACTAAAAATATTGATGCCATGTTATCTACGAAAGAAATTCTACAGCACTGTATCAAAACACACTCTTCACTTATGGATGATAAAAATATAGAATTTCTGGATTCATCAATTAAAGATATTGAGATTAAATTTAATGAAAAACAAATTTCAGAAATATTTTCTCCTTTAATTAAAACTGCACATGATTTAGTTGGTGCTTATGGAAAAATTGAGATTGGAGTTGATGATGATGAAAAGAATGTTACATTTTTTGTAAAAGATAACGGTGATGGGATTTCAAAAGAAAAACAAGATCAGTTATTCAAAAAAGATGATCATAACACATCTTCAGGATTAATGATGTCTAGACAGTTAGTCGAAGAAATGGGTGGTAAAATATGGGTGGAAAGTGTATCTTATCTTGGCACCTCGTTTTATTTCACAATTCCAAAATCAGAATAGTTTTTAATTATCTTTAATACGTTTAATTCCAATATTCTACATTGGTGGTAATTCTGTTTTTTTATCATGGCCGCCAGACCCAAATTTACAGTAAAAACACAATTCTGATTCCATGTACTTTAGTTGCTCCACTTGAATTGCTCCTAGTTTTAGAGCAATTTTTGTGAGAATTCTGTATTTTAGTGGCATTGCAGGAATTACCTCTTCAGTGTATACTTTGTAATGATCGGGACAAAACTTGAGTGTGACTTTGGATGGTTCTTTACCTT
>Ga0257124_1002247_pt1 | contig 11783 bp, 7 predicted proteins | sample SI106_150metaG_FD_190154 | JGI IMG/M metagenome (GOLD analysis project Ga0257124, IMG submission 190154) | Marine microbial communities from Saanich Inlet, British Columbia, Canada - SI106_150 | ecosystem: Environmental > Aquatic > Marine > Inlet | place: Canada: British Columbia | collected...
CTTCGACAATTTTACCCTCTTTTTCATGCTGTTTTGCATTTAAAACAGTATGTGGAACTTTTGCCTTCTTTAAAAGACTATGAAGATGCTCAGATTTTTCAATTGATGCAGTTCCTACTAATACAGGTTGACCAGTTTTATTTATTTGTTGTATTCTTTTACATACAGCTTCAAATTTTTCAATTTCTGTTTTGTATATAAGATCATTCTTATCATCTCTTAAGATTGGTACATTTGTAGGAATAGATATAACATCTAAATCATATATCTCAGCAAATTCTGTTGCTTCTGTTTGTGCTGTACCTGTCATACCAGATAATTTATCATACATTCTAAAATAATTTTGGAATGTAACATCTGCTAATGTTTGTGATTCATCTTGAATTTTAACATCTTCTTTTGCTTCTAATGCTTGATGTAATCCATCACTGAATCTTCTTCCTTCACTTAATCTTCCAGTAAATTCATCAACAATAATTACTTCATTATCTTTTACAACATAATCAACATCTTTTTCAAAAATATATTGTGCTTTTAAAGCTTGATCTATATTATGAGATAATGAAGCATTGTCTAATGAATACATATTGTCTACGCCAAATAATTCTTCAACTTTTACTATACCTTGTTCTGTAATAAGAACAATTTTATTTTTTTCATCAACTGTAAAATCACCTGTAGTTTTTACACTTTGATCTGCTGATGTAGGTTCAATTCTTTCACCTTTTTCAAGTTTAAGTGCAATCTCATTTGATTTTACATAGTTATCATTTTTATGATTTGTAGGACCTGATATAATTAATGGAGTTCTAGCTTCATCAATTAAAATTGAATCAACTTCATCAACAATTACAAAATAATGTCCTCTTTGCACTTTTTCTTCTAAAGAATATTTCATATTGTCTCTTAAATAATCAAATCCAAATTCATTATTTGTACCATATGTAATATCTGCACTATATTGATCTTTTCTTAATTGATCATCTTCAATGCTACCTACAATTGAACCTACACTAAATCCTAAAAAATTATATAAAGGTTTCATTACTTCAGCATCTCTAGTAGCTAAGTAATCATTTACAGTTACAACATGCACACTTTTACCAGTCATTGCATTTAATATTACAGGTAATGTCGCTACAAGAGTTTTCCCTTCTCCTGTTTTCATCTCAGCAATAGTATTGTCATTCAACACCATTCCTCCGATGATTTGTACATCATAATGTCTCATGTTAAGAACTCTTTTAGCAGATTCTCTTGTAATTGCAAAAGAGTCATTTAAAACCTCTTCAACAGTTTTTTCATTATTTTGAACTTGCTGTTTTAAATCTTGAAATACTTGTTTTAACTGCTCATCATCCATTTGCTCATATGTAGATTCTAAAGCATTTACAAGCTTAACTTTTTTTAGATATTTTTTTACAATTTTATCATTTCTTGTACCAAAAATTTTTGAAAATATATTTAACATAATATATAAGACCTTTTATTAATATACATGATTGTATCGAAAATATTATTATTATTTTATTATTAACTTTTGGATAAAATGTATATATTAAATATAAGGATATTCTTTGACTAAACAATTACTATTTTTCATTTTTATTACGATTAACAATCTATTATTTGCTAATACAATTAATCTAAAGCCATTTCAAGCAGACTTTATACAAACCATTACAAATAGTAGTAATAAAAGTATAAAATATAAGGGAAATATATATCTAAATAAAAATAATGATATATTATGGAAATATAAAACACCAACAATTAAAAATATTTATATAACTGAAAATACTTTAATAATTGAAGAACCTGAATTAGAACAAGCAATTTATACATCTCTTGATAATAAATTAAATTTATCATTATTACTTTCAAATTCAAAACAGATAGAAGATAATAAATATAGTGCAACACTTTATGATACTGATTATACAATTGTATTAAATGAAAATAAAATTAGACAAATAAAATATAATGATCCTTTAGATAATACTATTGTTATTATCTTTTTTAGTGTAAAAGAAAATCCAATTTTTAGTGATAATTTTTTTACATTTCAAGAAAAACCAAACTATGATATTATTATAAAATAAGGTAAGAAATGGAAGTTAATTTATTAAAAAAAATAATTAAAGAAAAAGAAGCTATTATTGTATATTTTAGTGGTGAAAATTGTAGTGTATGTAAAGTGCTACAACCTAAAATTAAAGAAACTATTAAAAATAATTTTGAAAAAATAAACTTTTTAGAAATAAAAACTGAAGACTACCCTTTAACATGTGGTGAATATAGTATATTTTCAATACCTACTATATTGGTATTCTTAGATGGAAAAGAATTTGCAAGATATGGTAGAAATATATCTATTGCACAATTTATACAAAATACATCTAGACCATATAATCTATTATTTGGATAATATATAAAAATGAAAAATACATTTATAATCATATTTATAATAATTATTTTATTACAAATAATACAAATTGAAAAAACTAATCCAAAAAGCAATCCAAAATTAGAAATACATGCTCCTAAAGAAATAATGAATATATTTAAACGTTCATGTTATGATTGTCATTCAAATGATACAAATTGGCCATGGTATAGTAGTATTGCACCAGTATCATGGAGTGTATCATCTCATGTAGAAGATGGAAGACAATGGCTAAACTTTTCAATTTGGAATAGTTACACTATAAACGAACAAAATAAAAAAATTAAAGAAATATTTAGATCAATATATATAGCAATGCCACCAAGTGATTATATTTATTTCCATGAAGAATCTTTTTTAACAAAAAAAGAAAGAAACTTAGTTAGAGATTGGACTGGTGTAATGAATGACAATAAACCAATATTTACAAATATAACTGAAAAGATTCATGAATAATCCAATTAAAGAATTAGTAAATAATATACTAGAAGAAAAAGATCAACTTCTTACATCATCATATTTCAAATTACAAAGATTATTTGAAGAAAAATATGGTTCAAATACAATAGTATTAATGGAAATAGGTACATTTTTTGAAGTTTATGAAATAAATAATGAAAAAGAACAAATAGGAAAAGCAAAAGAAATTGCATCATTATTAAATATTCAATTAACAAGAAAAAATAAAAATATTTTAGAAAATTCAGAACAAAACCCACTTATGGCTGGTGTGCCAGCTATATCATTAGAAAAACATCTTGGTAAAATTATTTCAGAAGAAAAATATACTATTGTATTAATAAAACAAAAAGGCTTACCACCTAAAGTTACAAGAATTCTTGATGCAATAATATCACCAGGTACAAACTTTGATTTTGCAATAAATAGTGATGAAAATAATACAACATCAATTATTATTGATCAAAATAAAGAAAATTATCTTATTGGATATAGTGCTATTGATGTAACTACTGGAAAATGTTATTATAATGAGGTATATGGAACAAGTGAAGATCCTAGTTTTGCACTTGATGAAGTATTTAATTATATGAATATGCATAAGACTAATGAACTTATTATTACATTTGCATCCAAAGAAATTAACCAACAAGAAGTAATAAACTATTTAGAATGTAGTAATAAAATATTTCATATTAATAAACATAGAACTAAAATAAATTATCAAAATGAATTATTTAAAACTGCTTTTAATATACAATCTTTATTAACACCTATAGAACACTTAGACATGGAAAGATATTCCTTAGCAAGTGAATGTTTAGCAATTTTAATTGACTTTATTGTAAGCCATGATAGTAGTATTTGTCAGAAATTATCACATCCTATAAAATTAGATGTTAGTAAATATGTATATTTAGGAAACAACGCACTAGAACAGTTAAATATATTAGAATCAAATAGCAATACAAGTATTGCCAAATTAATAAATAATACATCAACAGCAATGGGTAAACGACTTTTAAAAGAGAGACTTACACATCCTATAAAAGATCATAAAGAATTATTAAAAAGATACAATTTATCTAAAGATTTATATGATTATCATACTCCAATTGAAAATGAATTATCAAATATTTATGATATTGAAAGATTAGCCAGAAGAATTAAATTAAATAAATTACATCCATTTGAACTTAGTTATTTATATGATTCTTTAAATAGTGTAAATGAAATTATAAAATTTATGGAAAATTATAAATTTTTCCAATCACCTTGTAGTAGTGATGAACTAAATATATTAATAAATAATATAAATAATACTTTTAATCTAGATATATGTGGTAAATATATGCTTAAAGATATTCAACAAAATATGATTATGCCAAATATAAATGCCAAAATTGATTCTCTAGTTCAAGAAAATAAAGTTCTTGAAAATAAACTTAATATATTTAAAGATCATATTTCAAAATATTTTACAAAAAATGATGATACAAACTATGTAACTATAAATAAACTTGATAAAGAAGGATTTTTTATCCAACTTACAAGAAATAGATATAAATTAATACAAAAAGAGCTTCTAGAATCACATTTAATTATTGATAATGAACTTTATCAATTTAAAGATTTTAAAATAAAAATACAAACTACAAATGTAAAAATTTCAAATACTATTACTGAGAATATATCAGATAAATATACTGCAAATCAACAAAAAATAATAGAACTAAACAAGCAAGTATTTAGAGAACAAATTAAAATATACGATACTAAATATACCCCAATAATTCTAGATATATGTAACTTTATTGCATTAATTGATTTAACAGTATCAAATATTAAAACATCAAAAAAATACAATTATATATGTCCTAAAATAGTTAAAACATCTAATGATAATAACTTTATTGAAATTAATGCACTTAGACATCCTATTATTGAAGAAAATCAAGAAAATGGAATCTACGTGCCTAATGATATTATTTTAGGAGATCTAAATCTAGCAAAAAAAGAATATTCAAATAATATAATTATTAAAAATAGTAAATATGATACTATAAATGATAATAAAATGCATGGGGTATTACTATATGGAATTAATAGTAGTGGTAAATCATCATTAATGAAATCAATAGGTATTGCTGTAATTCTAGCTCAATCTGGTTTTTTTGTTCCTGCATCTAGTATGAGATTTTCTTTATTTGATTCCATATTTACTAGAATTAGTGGGGCTGATAACATTAGTAAAGGATTATCATCATTTACTGTAGAGATGCTAGATCTAAAAAATATATTTAATAGAGCAACATCTAACTCTCTTATTTTAGGGGATGAAATTAGTCATAGTACAGAAACAATGAGTGGAATAAGTATTGTAGCATCTGCTATACTTAAACTTGCATCACTAAAATCAATATTTGTATTTGCAACACATTTACATCAATTACCACACCTAGAAGAAATTGAAAAACTTAAAAATATTATATGCCTTCATTTAAGTGTAATGTATAAAGATGATCAAGATAAACTTATATTTGATAGAAAACTACAATATGGAAGTGGTAGTAGCATATATGGTTTAGAGTTTGCAAAGTCACTACATATGGATCAAGAGTTTCTACATGTTGCTAATAGTATTAGAAAACGTATTACAGATGATTATAATACAATTGAAAGAATGACTCATAAAAAATCAAGTAAGTATAATAAAGACTTATATATTGCCTCATGTGCAATATGTGGATCTAAAGTTGATGATATACATCATATACAAGAACAATCAAAAAGTGATGACAAGGGATTTATTGGTCATATTAACAAAAATCATAAATTTAATCTCATACCACTTTGTAAAAAGCACCATAAACTTGTACATGATGGAAAGATAAATATCAATGGATTTGTAACTACATCTAAAGGTTTAGAACTACATTATACAAATATTGAAAATTAATATATTATTAAAAAATAAAAAAGGGATGAGAATTAAATCTCATCCCTTTTTTTAATATAGTAAATAAATACTAATTAACAGCTTCTTTTAATTTAGAACCAGCTTTAAATTTAGCAACTGTAGATGCAGCAATTTTCATAGCAGCACCAGTAGATGGATTTCTTCCTTCTCTAGCAGCTCTTGATGAAGTACTAAATGTACCAAATCCAATAAGTGCTAATTTATCACCTTTAGATAAAGTTTCTGTTACTGCATCCGTAAATGCATTCAATGCTGCACCTGCATCTTTTTTAGATAATCCAGCTTTTTCAGCCATTACATCAATTAATTCTGATTTAGTCATTCCAATTCCTTTTGTTTGTTTAATAATTTATTATTATATAGCTAAGCTTAATAATTGCTTTATTATATACTTTATAATATACAAATTATATAATATGACATTGATATGTCACTAAATTAACAAACCCCAATAAAAAAAGTCCAAAAAAAAAGCTCTACCTTGACCTAACATATAGTTAGACTAAGATAAAGCTTCTGTTATAAAAATTCTAAAAAGTTGGCAGCGACCTACGTTTCCACCAGGGGACCCGGCAGTATTATCGGCGATGAAGAGCTTAACTTCCAGGTTCGAAATGGAGCTGGGTGGGGCCTCTTCTGTATAGCCACCAACAAATTCAGAGTAAAACATAATCATTTATATTTTACTCTAAATTCATTAGAGTCATTGTCAAAGTCTTTAATATACAATTTTGATTATACTTAATTAGATAGTAAGTAGAATACTTAAAAAATAAGCCAGACGATCTATTAGTACTAGTCAGCTGAACACATTACTGTGCTTACACATCTAGCCTATCAACCAGTTAGTCTTACTGGGATCTTCAGGGAAAGTTCATCTTGGAGTTGGCTTCGTGCTTAGATGCTTTCAGCGCTTATCTCATCCGTACTTAGCTACCCAACGATGCTCTTGGCAGAACAATTGGTACACCAGTGGTACGTTCACCCCGGTCCTCTCGTACTAGGGGCAAATCTCCTCAACTTTCCTACGCCCACGGAAGATAGGGACCGAACTGTCTCACGACGTTCTGAACCCAGCTCGCGTACCGCTTTAAATGGCGAACAGCCATACCCTTGGGACCTGCTTCAGCCCCAGGATGCGATGAGCCGACATCGAGGTGCCAAACCTCCCCGTCGATGTGAGCTCTTGGGGGAGATCAGCCTGTTATCCCCGGCGTACCTTTTATCCTTTGAGCGATGGCCCTTCCATTCGGGACCACCGGATCACTATGACCGACTTTCGTCTCTGTTCGACATGTATGTCTCACAGTCAGGCTGGCTTATACCATTATACTCAGCATCCGATTTCCAACCGGATTGAGCCAACCTTTGCAAGCCTCCGTTACTTTTTAGGAGGCGACCGCCCCAGTCAAACTACCCACCAGACATTGTCCTCGCACAAGATAATTGTACGGAGTTAGTAACTCAAATATTCAAGGGTGGTATCTCAAGGGTGACTCCACTGTTACTTGCGTCCCAGCTTCAAAGTCTCCCACCTATCCTGCACATGAATATCCAAGCTACAGTGTCAAGCTGTAGTAAAGGTGCACGGGGTCTTTCCGTCTTTCCGCGGGTAGGAGGAATTTTCACCTCCACTACAATTTCACTGGATCCCTGGTTGAGACAGCTCCCATCTCGTTACGCCATTCATGCAGGTCGGTATTTAACCGACAAGGAATTTCGCTACCTTAGGACCGTTATAGTTACGGCCGCCGTTTACTCGGGCTTCGATCAAATGCTTCGCTAATGCTGACATCATCAATTAACCTTCGAGCACCGGGCAGGCGTCACACCTTATACATCCACTTACGTGTTAGCAAAGTGCTGTGTTTTTGGTAAACAGTCGGGAGGGACTCTTTGTTGCAACCTCTCTAGCTTTCTGGAGTAAATCCATATACCAAAGTAGGCACACCTTCTTCCGAAGTTACGGTGCTAGTTTGCAGAGTTCCTTAACCAGGGTTCTTCCACGCGCCTTAGAATACTCATCCCACCCACCTGTGTCGGTTTACGGTACGGGTAATAATTGATAAACTTAGAGGCTTTTCTCGGCACGACAGTATCATCGATTCCAAACGCCATCCGAAGATTTTGTTCGGCCTGTAAGATCTCGGTCTCGTGCATCCCGGATTTGCCTAAGATGCGACCTACGTCCTTCGACCAGCTATTCCATCAGCCAGCTCGATTAACTCTATGCGTCCCCACTTCGCGCTCAATTATTAGTATAGGAATATTAACCTATTTGCCATCGTCTACCCCTTTCGGACTCGACTTAGGACCCGACTAACCCTACGATGACGAACATCGCGTAGGAAACCTTGGGTTTTCGGCGTTGAGGATTCTCACCTCAATTATCGCTACTCATGCCTGCATGCTCACTTCTAGCCGCTCCACCACTCCTTACCGGTATGGCTTCAATGCTGACTAGAACGCTCTCCTACCACGTACAATAAATTGTACATCTAAAGCTTCGGTGCGTAATTTAGCCCCGTTATATTTTCCGCGCAGAATCACTAGACCAGTGAGCTGTTACGCTTTCTTTAAAAGATGGCTGCTTCTAAGCCAACTTCCTGGTTGTCACAGTAACTCCACATCGTTTTCCACTTAATTACGACTTTGGGACCTTAGCTGTTAGTCTGGGTTGTTCCCCTCTCGACATAGGATTTTATCACCCTACGCCTGACTGCCGTGATTACACATATAGTATTCGAAGTTTGATAGGGTTTGGTACATTGGTATATGCCCTAGCCCAGTCAGTGCTCTACCCCTATATGCTACTACACGACGCTATACCTAAATATATTTCGGAGAGAACCAGCTATCACGAAGTTTGATTGGCCTTTCACCCCTATCCACAAGTCATCCGAGCACTTTTCAACGCACACCGGTTCGGTCCTCCACTGGCTCTTACACCAGCTTCAACCTGCTCATGGATAGATCACTTCGTTTCGGGTCTGCAGCTAGTGACTATGTCGCCCTATTAAGACTCGCTTTCGCTACGGCTCCACACTTGGTTTAACCTTGCCACTAACCACAACTCGCAGGCTCATTATGCAAAAGGCAGTCCATCACCCTGTATAAAACATAGGGCTCTGAATGATTGTAAGCTAATGGTTTCAGGTTCTATTTCACTCCCCTCACTGGGGTACTTTTCACCTTTCCCTCACGGTACTTGTTCACTATCGATCTGTAAGTAGTATTTAGGGTTGGAGGATGGTCCCCCCATATTCAGTCAAAATATCACGTGTTCCGACCTACTCGTTCCATACCTTAGTTCTTCATAAATGTTTTCGACTACGAGACTATCACTCTCTATGGTCAAGCTTTCCAGCTTATTCGTCTAACAAATATGATAAATGTATGCGCCCTGTTCCGCGTTCGCTCGCCGCTACTGACGGAATCTCAATTGATTTCTCTTCCTCGAGCTACTGAGATGTTTCACTTCGCTCGGTTTGCCCCTCGAAAGGTAACATAGTTCGCACTATGCTGGGTTGCCCCATTCGGATATCCATGGATCAAAGCTTCTTGACAGCTCCCCATGGCTTTTCGCAGTCTAGTACGTCCTTCATCGCCTCTTACAGTCTAGGCATCCACCATTAGCCCTTAATAGCTTATTTATTTTTGTTTGATATAACTTAATATATCTAATGAGTATTCTAACTTACTATCTAATTAAACATAATGTTTAACTAGAGTTAAATTAAAATTGTATTTCTTTTTATAGAAATTATTAAAGACTTTAACAATAAATTTTTAAATAACATTTTGGTAATTAAACCAAATATAAATACTTCTTCTAAGTACTTATATTTACTTTAATAGCAAATTTTTATATATGGTGGAGAATAGCGGGCTCGAACCGCTGACCTCCTACGTGCAAGGCAGGCGCTCTCCCAGCTGAGCTAATTCCCCATATATGCTGGTGGGTCTACCAGGACTTGAACCTGGGACCTCACCCTTATCAGGGGTGCACTCTAACCAGCTGAGCTATAGACCCATATATTATGTAGGTTATATAATCTTTATAAACCAAATAGTTAATTCCAATTTTTATTCAGATAAGACTGTGAGGCCTTATCTATTTCTCTGAAAGGAGGTGATCCAACCGCAGGTTCTCCTACGGTTACCTTGTTACGACTTCACCCTAGTTACTAAATCCACTGTGGAAGGTAGCTATTTTAGCATCCCCGCTTCGAATGAATTCAACTCCCATGGTGTGACGGGCGGTGAGTACAAGACCCGGGAACGTATTCACCGTAGCATTGCTGATCTACGATTACTAGCGATTCCAACTTCATACACTCGAGTTGCAGAGTGTAATCCGAACTGGGAGATATTTTATGAGATTTGCTCCACCTCGCGGTATTGCGGCTCTTTGTATACCCCATTGTAGCACGTGTGTAGCCCTGGCCGTAAGGGCCATGATGACTTGACGTCGTCCTCACCTTCCTCCTGGTTGCCCAGGCAGTATGTCTAGAGTCCTCAGCCGAACTGTTAGTAACTAAACACGAGGGTTGCGCTCGTTGCAGGACTTAACCTAACATCTCACGACACGAGCTGACGACAGCCGTGCAGCACCTGTATGAAAGCTCTAGTAAACTAGCACTTTTACATCTCTGCTAAATTCTTTCTATGTCAAGGCCAGGTAAGGTTCTTCGCGTATCGTCGAATTAAACCACATGCTCCACCGCTTGTGCGGGTCCCCGTCTATTCCTTTGAGTTTTAATCTTGCGACCGTACTCCCCAGGCGGTACATTTAATGTGTTAACTGCATTACTGCAATGTCTAGCATCGCAACAACTAATGTACATCGTTTAGGGCGTGGACTACCAGGGTATCTAATCCTGTTTGCTCCCCACGCTTTCGCGTCTCAGCGTCAATAATGTTCCAGTAGATCGCCTTCGCAATCGGTATTCCTTCTGATCTCTACGGATTTTACCCCTACACCAGAAATTCCATCTACCTCTCCCATATTCTAGGTATTCAGTTTTGGAAGCAGTTCTATGGTTGAGCCATAGGATTTCACTTCCAACTTAAATACCCGCCTACACGCTCTTTACGCCCAGTGATTCCGAGTAACGCTTGCGCCCTCCGTATTACCGCGGCTGCTGGCACGGAGTTAGCCGGCGCTTATTCATATGATACCGTCATTTTCTTCTCATATAAAAGGAGTTTACGCACCGAAATGTGTCATCCTCCACGCGGCGTTGCTGCATCAGACTTTCGTCCATTGTGCAATATTCCCCACTGCTGCCTCCCGTAGGAGTCTGGACCGTGTCTCAGTTCCAGTGTGACTGATCATCCTCTCAAACCAGTTAGGCGTCATAGCCTTGGTGAGCCATTACCTCACCAACAAGCTGATACCGTACAGGCCGATCTTAGAGCTATAAATATTTCCCCTGCATACTTTTGTATTAAGGGCATATAGAGCATTACAAGTCGTTTCCAACAATTATTCTCTTCTCTAAGGCACATTACCTATATATTACTCACCCGTGCGCCACTTAGCTGACAGTTATAGCAAGCTATAACCCGTTCTCGTTCGACTTGCATGTGTTAAGCACGCCGCCAGCGTTCACTCTGAGCCAGGATCAAACTCTCCAAAATAAAGTATTTACATACTTCAAGTTGTCATTTTAATCTGACTTTTTAATTTTAAATCAACAAGGATTTAAAACTCATTTTTCTTTATAGTTATCTTTTAAAAGATAACTCGGAATTAATCTATTTGGTTTATAAAGACTATCTTTATTTAACCTTGAATTTTAAATAACTTACATCTCAAACATCGTCTCTTAAAACCCTGCTTGTTTTGTGGATGGAATTATAATAGGTTTCTCTTTAAATGTCAAGAGTTTTTTG
>Ga0257124_1002263_pt1 | contig 11700 bp, 11 predicted proteins | sample SI106_150metaG_FD_190154 | JGI IMG/M metagenome (GOLD analysis project Ga0257124, IMG submission 190154) | Marine microbial communities from Saanich Inlet, British Columbia, Canada - SI106_150 | ecosystem: Environmental > Aquatic > Marine > Inlet | place: Canada: British Columbia | collected...
ACAAAATTATTTGTCTAAATTTAGCCTCAGAAATATGGGCATGTTTTACATACTTGTTTTTTACTGTCATAGAGGCATATTATCATGATATTATGCCTCTAAAGTTATCTAGACCCTAAATCTATTATACTAGAATCTAAAGTTTCAGATTAAAGCATTATTAATCCTATAAAGCGCATTGCTAATATTTTTTTCTGAATTTGCAAAACAAAATCTAACAAATCCTTCACCTGCTTCTCCAAAATAATTACCGGGACATATGGCAACATTAGCTGTTTCAAGCATCAATTCACTAAACTCTTCGCTTGTAAGTCCAGTATCAGTTATATTGGGAAACACATAAAAAGCCCCTCCAGGATTAACGCAGTGGATACCTTCAATCTGATTAAGTCCTGTAACTATTAAATCTCTTCTTTTTCTATACTCAGCAATCATTCCGTCAACATAAACCTGACTATCAGTCATTGCCTGTACAGCAGCCAGTTGAACAAAGGGGGAAACACAAGATGTGATTGTTTCTAAAAGAAGTGCCATACGCTTTATTACTTTTTCTGGCGCAGTAATAGCACCAATTCTCCATCCTGTCATTGCGTATGATTTACTAAACGAGTGTACCAATAGGGTTCTCTCTCTACACTGATCATAAACACTGGGCGAATAAAATTGTGTATCTTTATCTTGGTATACCATACGACCATATACCTCATCACTTAACAGATATATATCATGTAGCTCAGCTATGTCATAAATTGCCTTAATCTCTTCCTCATTCATAACTGATCCTGTAGGATTATGAGGAGAATTAATTATAATCATCTTTGTGTTTTTTGTTACTAGTTTGCGCAGATCATCAGGATCAATTTTAAATTCATTCTTTTCATATAGCGGAACCTTTACTACTTTTGCCCCACATAATTCTATTATTGATGTATAACTTACAAAACATGGATCAGTAACAATAATTTCTTCGCCAGGATTTACAAGACATGCAAACGCCAAGTAGAGCTGTATATTTGCCCCTGGCGTTACAAGAATTTGATCTATTGTAGGTAAAAAACCTCGTGAACGCTGAGTTACTTTCGCAGCCACTTCACGGAACTCTTCCATCCCCGCAGAAATAGAATAATGGGTGTAACCACTATGCAATGCATCGCACGCTGCATCAATAACATTTGGCGGACTATCAAAATCTGGGTCGCCAATTTCTAAATGAATTACGTTATTACCTTTTTGCTCTAATTTTTTAGCCTGAGCAAGGATTTGAAACATTTTTTGACCTTGCAAATTGTCTGCAATGTGTGAAAACTCTCTCATATTATGTAGTTAAATCCAGTCGATTATTAATATATTTACTATTCAGAAAGGCCCTTTAAACCAGTCACCTGGGACATCATGTGGAGTACGCTTGCTTACATCAATTTCACTTGTCATATTTTCTTTTCCCAACATTCTTAACACTTCTTCTACAATATTTACCGCATCCACATAATAGTCTTTCGATAATTCAAAACTTGTAGGCTCAGGACTATCTGGCATAGTTAATCTTTTTGGAGCTTTTTTTAGATCGCTCCAACACTCTTCTGCAACTGTAGCAACTATTTCCCCTGCTACAGAGAGTGTTCTTGTCCCTGTATCCAATGCTATTAATTTACCTGTTTTTTTCACAGACAGATTAATAGTCTCCCAATCTATGGGGCGTACTGTTCTCAAGTCAACCAACTCACAAGATATACCTATCGTTTCCAAAGCATCGCATGCATGTAGTGCCTCAATAGTCATGTACGACATTGAGACAATTGTTATATCAATCCCTTCTCTTAAAACAGTAGCTTTCCCTATCTCAACTCTATAATCATCCGCAGCGACCTCACCTTCAAGATTGTGTAGCCAGCGGTGTTCAAGAAAAATGACTGGGTTGTTGTCGAATATACTTGATAGCAGAAGCCCTTTTGCATCTCTGGCTGTTGCTGGCATCACAACTTTAAGTCCTGGAATGTGGGCAAACCATGATTGTAAATTTTGTGAGTGAGTAGGCCCTTGTCCCCAGCCACGACCTAAAATTAGCCTGATCGTCAAGGGAACAGAATCTTGCCCTCCAAACATAAAGTGCCATTTTGCACCGTTATTTACTAGCTGATCCATTGCAAGGAGAAAGAAGTCTAGTCTCTGATGTACCATCACTGGTTTTAGTCCATAAATAGCTGCCCCTATACCAATACCTGTCATTGCATTCTCTGCAGTAGGCATATCAAACACTCTATCTTCACCAAACTTTTCTTGAAGCCCTAAGGTAGTGCCAAAAACACCTTTTGGATCATCGACACCTAATCCATAACAGATAACAGAGTCATCAGCCGACATAGCTATCTCAAGCGCCTCTTTAATTGCTTCTCCATAAGTGATTTTTCTTGTCATACTTATTGATATCCCTTAGTCAGAATATATGTACTTAGCTAAAGTTTCTCTATTTGGAAATTTTGAGGCCTTAGCAAAATCAAATGCTTCTTTAATCTCATTTTCGATTTTTTTATCTAGATCTATAAGCGTATTATCATCCATAAAGTTACTTACCTTTAATTGATGTTGAAAAGATCTGATTGGGTCTTTCATCTTCCATTCTGCAAATTCCTCTTCGGATCTATATCCGATATCATTATCAAAGTTTGGACCACAGTGCTCACGCCAACGATAGGTGGAAAATTCAATAAAACTCGGTCCTTTACCAGCACGGATTGCATTAATAGTAGGTTCTAATACTTCATAGATTTGCATAATATCATTACCATCTGCATAATCACTAGATAGCCCAATCTCCTTTGCTAATTCATGTATTTTTCTGTCTGCAGGTTGCCTTTTTGAGAGTGAGGAATAAACTGAGTATAGATTATTCTCACATATAAAGAGAATTGGGAGCTGATGCAGTGCTGCAAAATTTGCTGATTCATAGAACGCTCCCTCTTCAATCGCACCATCTCCAACAAATATACAACTAATCTGTTCTGTTTTTCTATACTTCATACCTAAAGCCAACCCTGTGCCAATAGGAATGGTGCCACCAACAATTGCCGTACTGCCCATAAACCCTACGGATTTATCAATTAGATGCATTGATCCACCACGACCTTTACTGCAACCAGTCTCTTTCCCATATATCTCAGCAATCATTGCTTTTAAGTCACCGCCTTTACCAAGATAGTGGGCGTGTGCGCGATGGGTACTCACTGCAAGGTCATCATGATTAAGAAGATGCCCTACAACCGCAGCAACAGCCTCTTGACCGATAGAGAGATGTGTTGGACACCTCATCTCCCATTCACTATATCTTTCTGCAATCTCCTCTTCCACTGCACGAATTCTTTTCATGTTATGGAGTAGTATTTGTGCTGTTGACTGGTCTAAAATCATTATGAATAATTAAGCATATATTTATGGAATAAACCAGTAGTAGTCACCACTGTAACCGACCTCAGCAAAGAAGCTTACCCAATCATCAACTGACATAATGGTTTTTGCGGTTAAGTTCCATGCATACATTCTCTCTTTCTCCTCTTCTGAGTTGTATGCATCTACAGTAATAAATGATTTACCTTTACTAACTCTCTCTATCTCTTGTAATGCTATTGCCAACTCATCTTTTTCAAGATTATGTACAGTATTAATTGAAATTACTACATCAAATGAGTTATCTTCGAAAGGAAGTTCTCGTGCATCTGCAACCTGTATATTTTTTTTTGTATCTTCAATTGCATGAGCAATTGCATAATCTGAAACATCTATACCTTTTAGTGTCATTCCTGGGATTGCTTCAGCAATATCGTGGAGCATAAAGCCTTTTGCACACCCTACATCTAACAGGCTACTCTCTGATGAGAGTGAAAAATACTTTTTAAAAGTTGGCACGACAGGTGTCCAGAATCGAGAGTTATAGCTAAATCCACCATAACCATGATTTCTGTCACCATCAAAAAAATCCTTACCAAACTGTCTGGCTATTGCGCGATCAGCCTCAGTTTTTGACGCTAAACGCTCTTCTAAATTACGTTTTGCTTTAGGGTAGTTAACAAGTAGATCTATTTCTTTTTCCATTTTTTTATTCTCTATTGTTTATGTATGTAGTCAAATTGTTGTTTCTTAATTTCTTCTAAATTCTCATCTATCCAGTCGATAACTTCATCGAGGCCATCTTCTAATGTTATTTTATCTATCCAATGGAGCGTTTCACGTAATTTTGTACTATCAAGACTATAAGCTGTATCTTTGCCAGGTCTTTCATCAACCACATCAATATGTTCATTAAAATCAACATTCATTTTTTCGCAAATTAATGTCACTAAATCCTTAATGCTTATCATTCGGTCTGTAGAGATGTGGTAGGTTTCACCTACAACACCGTCTTCAGCGATTTTCAATGTCGCTTCAGACACATCATCTATATGAATAAACGATCTTATTGATGCCCCACCACCATGTAATTGAAGCTTTTTACCTAAGCGAATAAATAAAACCATTCTAGGTATAATTCTATATAGTTGTTGTCCGGCACCAAAAACATTTGCAGCACGTGTTGATACAGCAGGAAAATTATAATTATCAACAAAAGTTTTAAGACTCATATCACCCGCAGCCCGTGATACCGCATAAGGTGTGCTTGGATTAAAGGGATAATTTTCTTTCACAAAACCTTCACAATTACCATAAACTTCAGGCGTGGTTACGTGTATAAATTTTTTAAGAAACTCACATTTTCTGAGCTCATCATGAAGCTTTACCGTAGAAATAATATTTGTCATAAACCAATGTTCGGGATTCTCCCAACTTTGAGCGACCATACTTTGGGCTGAAAAATTAAATATATACTCAGGTTTTTCATCATGAATGACTTCCATCATTGCTGATAAATCATTATTGATATCCATTTGGTGAAAAGTGAATTTTGAGTTATCAACCCACTTGTATGGTAATAAAGCATCAGCTGGTTCAGTAGATCTACTCATACCAGTTATCTCATAACCCTTTTTTAACATGTAAGAAGAAAAAGCTGCACCCGAAAATGAATTACTACCAATAACAACAATTTTTTTACTCATAAGTTGCCTTCTTTTATACTTTTTAAATATTTCATGAGCATATGACCTATTATAACCTGAAGATCTTCAGCTATCTGCATATCATCGACGGGTATATGTATAACGATATCAGCCATATTTTTAGCTTTACCGCCAGAGAATCCTAAAATTGCACAAGTAATTACTCCTTTAGCTTTTGCTTGTTCTAAGGCCTTTAGGATATTTGGTGAATTTCCACTACCTGATAAAACAATAAGCAAATCGCTTTCTTCGCAATAGACTGCAACCTGTTCAGAAAATATAGAATCATATCCAATGTCATTTCCTAAGCACGTGATGATTGCAGCATTTGCTGGTAACGCATGAACTTTTAACCCTTTACCGGTTTCATTTGCAATACCGTAGAGAAAATCATTTGCTAAATGTATTGCATTTCCAGCACTTCCTCCGTTACCACAAAAGTATACGGTCTTACTATTAATCCAGCAATCAAGCATTTTATCTGCTAATAATTCTACAGGAGTCCAATCTGTAGTCCGTAATACTTCTTGTAAATTTTTAGAATATTCTTTAAACATAATATACCTAATATACCTAATATACCTAATATACCTAATATACCTAATATACCTAATATACCTAGATTATATTATCTTGCATCCAACGTAAATTGTAATATTTGTCATCGTCAGTCAAGATACCACTACGATATTTCTCAATTACTTCCTGTATTGCATGCTCTACGGTTTTTTTCGGTTTAAAACCCGTGGCCAGTAATTTATCTGAATTGACCCTATACGAACGCGGATCATTCGATGCTGTAATAACAATTTCAGCAGGTACATATTTAGTTACTAATTTCGCGATATCCAATATAGAAATATTTTCAAAACCTGTATTATAGATTCCAGTTACCTCGGGATGATCAATTAAATGTAAATAAACATCTGTAATATCATCAATGTGAACATTAGGCCGAATCTGGGCACCACCAAAGACAGTAATTTTACCTTTCGTGAGGGCCAACATAGTTAATAAATTTACCGATACATCTAAGCGCATCCTGGGCGAATAGCCACATACAGTTGCAGGACGGATGATTTGAATCGCCATTCTATCCTCATAACTCAGTAGTACACGCTCAGATACCATTTTGGTTTTGTTATATTCAGAGATGGGTTTTAATTCAAGATCTTCTGTTACTTGCTCCTCTTCCTTAATACCATATACACTACCAGAAGATGCATAAATAAATTGTTTAACGCCACTTCGTGCGGCTTTATCTGCAAGTTGCATAGTCGCTAATGCACTAATTTCCCATGTTAATTTTGGATCTAAGTCACCACACGGATCATTTGCAACCGATGACAAGTGAATTAGGATATCAATATCATCCAGTGATATATTATCAATGTCACGTACATCGCCTTTTGTCACCGTTAAATTTGGATGCTCTTCAAGAAAATTACCGAACCACATAGTATCTAAAACTGTTACCCGATATCCTCGGGCTAATAATTTTGGAACCAATACAGTTCCTTTGTAACCACAACCACCAGTAACTAAAACACGCATATATTTTTCTCCTTGGAAATTTTTTTAGTCTTAAATAATAATTAATGCCGAGTTATTTTAATAACAGAACTTTATGCTACTTTTAATAGTTGAGGGTTAGAACGAAGAAAGTCGGCACCTATTTTTGCAGTAATATTTCCACGCTGTGGCTCATTTGGCCAATAAGACTTAACAAGCTCTTGAAGCTCATCATCATGAGGTTTCACTTCCCATGTATCATTTATTCGGGAATGCATTTCAAATAGTGCCGCCTCTATTTCTTCATTTGTATTTTTAATAAGTGTGATACCCGACTCATCAAATTCATATGCAAGAGTAAATTTATCATAATGGTTTTTGTATATGTTTGATAAAGAAAGAATTTCTCCATTTATCATCTGATATTTTTTTAAAATAATTATTGAGTTATATGAATACCATGATAAAAAACTAATTTCTATAATATTTAAATAAACTTGTGGCTTTCTAAATAATGTTGTTACAACATCTATACCTGAACCAGTACCAACTAAAAATTGGCATTCGGAAATAAGAAATAAATCCAGAATTTCTGAACGTATACCGCTAAACGAATAATCAAAAATTAAGGGACCATGAATTGTTAGTTTCTCACTTGGTTCAGCTCCAATCCTTACGACCTGATATCCTAATTGATTTAAATATTGAATAGAATCTACATAGTCATTAACTGACGAATTTCTATGCCCGGATATTATTGCATCATTATGGAACCCTCCATCCCGCACGCTCAGGCATACAAATTTTCGTTTAACATCAAATCCTGCATCAATTAAAATTTTAACACATTGATTCTTTTCTTCATCATTAAAAATAATGTTAGGTTTAGTTTTATGTAAAACTTCATTAACATCAATAACTTGCCATGGTGTGTTTTGGTCAGAAATATACCTATACGGTATTTCATGTACATGACTACCAGGAAATATTTTATTTAACATATGAACGAATTTAAACATTCTTGGTACTATTATTAATTTTTCAGACCACTTTTTTTCCAACACTTTATTGCAAACAATTTTATTAAGGTACCACATATCAAGCACTCTATGAGTAGAATGAATTCCACATTCCACTTCCGCGAGATAAATTTCAACTGACTGTGAAAAGTGCCCGATTCCTTCGCTTTCAAGGTGCCCAAACCTGATAATATAGAAAGGTTTTAACAAACGAATCAATACTACAAAATGTATAGTAAAGGGAGATAAAATAACAACAAAAAACATACTGCCAATACTTAAAAGTTTTTTATTCAGTAAACTTTTAAAATATGTTGGGTTATTTTTAAAAATAGAGGTGTAACATTTTATTTTATTATGTATATTAAAAACCATATTTAATGATATTTCCAAAATAAATAATTATATTGCAACCAGTTCGTTATAAGTACCTTCACGTAAAATACCCTGCCCCCCGATTTCAAATATTTTATCGCAGTTCTGTAACGTTGTAAGACGATGGGCAACAATCAATACTGTAAGCTCATCACCCAAGCTATCAATAGAACTTATTACTGCTTTTTCTGTTTCATTATCTAACGCACTTGTAGCTTCATCAAAAATAATGACATCTACTTTTTTATACAATGCACGCGCTATAGCTATACGCTGACCACCAAATAATAGCACTCCACGTTCGCCTACTAATGTATTATACTGAAAATTTACATCATGAAGCATTATTTCTTTTTTAAAGTATAATTTTGATTCTATAGAATCAGAAACAACTTCCGGTATCTTTTGATTAAGAAAATACAAAATATCAACAACTGATGATTCTGCGCCTTTAACATTACTAATCGCTGAATAAGCCTGTTGCAACACAGGCAAAAGGCGCTGAGCACCAACAGCTAGTGTACCTAATACTGGTATCGCCTCAATAATACCACTGGAAGGCAGAGACATGAAGTAAGCGATCATAGCAATGATAGTAATACCTATTGCTTCAATTACATAACGAGGACTTGTACTGATAATATGGATATTTCCTTGAGCTCGTCGTAACGGTAAATCCGCGCTACGATAAAGCTGACAATGTAAATCTTGACTACCATCAATTAAAATATCTCGAATCCCGCCTAACCCTTCTTGTAATGATTTAATTACCTGTGTTGATTCATTCGCAACACGTTTACTACTTCGCTTTAATATTTTACGTGTAGCAAGCATAACACTATAGTATGTACCACCAAACCCAACTATTGTAACCAGAGCAATAATTGGATTAATTGCTATTAACACCATAACAATTGAAATCAACATAATACCTGAACTAATAAGTACCAACGTTGGCATCAGGACATTCGAGATTACAATATCAGTTTTATTAATAATACTGTTTAGAAGTTCGCTGCTATTCCGAGTTATATGTGTCTCATATGGCTGATAGAGGGTGCGTCGATATATATATCGATACTAATATCTGCACCGATTGCAAATGAGAGTCTAGTCGAAACAAAAAGTAAGGCTAACCTGATTCCGCCTGCTACTAGAGAAGCAAGGATAAATATAATTGTTAAGGGCAAGATAAGCTTTTCTGATGATGCTATATCAAAATAACTAATTACTGGTTGCATAAATGAATACGCGAAAATTTTTTCTGGGACTGTTAAAATACCCAAAAATGGCACTACTGCACCAATACTAATAATTTCAGCGAGTGATGCTATAATCATCAAAACAAACAATAAGCCGAATTGTTTTTGACGACGTAGATTTAAATGCCGCCAGAGATTTTTATCTCAGAATGTAATTGTAATTTACTTATTACTTTGTCCTTTATCTGAAATACTTCTAAAGGTAGAGCTTAATCGATCTAAATTATCGTTTGAAGCTGCATACTTATTTATAAAATTATTCTTAGCAGAAACCACATCAGGGCGTTCCCACCATAAATCTATTTCATCCCATATTGTTATTATATGGTTTGCAGCAGATAATGGAGTATCATGAAAAACCCCAACTTTTTTTAATTCATCAAAGGATGCCTTGGCATCATCGTTCAATTCGAAATATTTAGCTCCCCAAAATATAATCGTTGGAATATTCGATAACATTGATTCCAAATAAGTTGTACTGTTCCATCCTGATATTACTAACTTAGTGGTTAACAGCTGCTTATTATAACGCACGTTACCTTCATCAATATTCGACAGGGGAAACTTATCTTTCCATCGTTCACGCTGTGACCAACCAAAATCATGTGGATATAATCTTACTACCACATCATTAGATATATAATCAGGAAGATGATCATAAAATTCTATCTGATCATCCATGTAGTTAACCCACTGGCTGGACGTTGGCATACTAATTATGCAGTCACTATATCTTGGTGTTCCAGATATAAGAAACAAAATAGAATCATGGGAATACTTCCGTCTTTTCTTTTCTAAAGATTTTTTAACACTACCTACTGGAATAACATTGCGTTCCTTCTTTTTCCAGCCCCAGGATAAGTAATAATCACATATCGATAATTCGAGTGATTCTGTAAAATTAAACAGCCCTTGGCCATAATGTCCTCCATGCTGGCCAATCACAAGTGGTATGCCTTCCTCTACCTTTTCTGCTGACCACAGTTTGAAAACATCATTCAGGAAATAGGCGTTGCTCGTCCAGATAAGCTTAGGTCGCTTAGGCCATCGACATTTATTTATTTGTTCAGTTAACTTACTATAGCCTTCAAGATAATTAATTGGTATTTGCAAAGGTATATTCTTTTTTGCGAACTGTTCAAATTTATTCTTACTTTTAGAACCTGTGAGTTGCCACTTTCTATAATCATCATTAAATGCTGTATCAGTACAATCCCCTGAATGATATAGAACAGGAACTTGATTCAACTTTAATTGTAATTTAATAATATCAAGCACATTCAGGTATGTTGCAATAAAAAAATAATTATTATCGTGTGAAAAATATAACGTTGATGCTGCCAGTATATCTCTAAGTTTAGTTTTAAGTTTATGTTTAAGTTTAGAAAAAAAAGTTTTTTTAATTAAAGGATTAGAGAGTGTCTTGCAAACAATATTTTTAGCTCTTTTCATTCTCACTAAATCATCAAAACTAATAAACTTTAATATTGAAGAATAGATCATATGATTCCACTCATCACTTTTCGAAAGCACAGTATAATGTTCCATATCCTGAGGGACATATTTTATATCTTGCTCATCATATACTTTTGTTCCTTCTATTGAATATGAATGAATTGCTTCTTGTAAACATTCCCATCTGTCATAAATACTTGACAAAAACATCATTAACCATGGGCCTATTATTATTCTCCAATAACGTAATGAATAAGATACTCCATGTATTTTATTGAGCTCAGTTGTTAGCTCAATTAATAACCTTTCGAATAGTTCATGTAAATATTGATAATCTTTATATAATTTATCACGGTCATCCCAATGGTATGGAACAATTTTAGAATCAAATTTTTTCCAATGCTGTTTTCGAGAATATAGTCGACACCACTCACCCAAAAAAAGTATTGATTTATCAGACTCTGGCCAGGTATCTTCTAAGGCAGTTGTAACTAAGAACAGTTTTTTCATTACAGGTTCACCAGTTCCTTATAGTCGCCTTTTCGTAATATTCGACCATATCCAAACTCTATTGTCTGATCACAGTTTTTAAAAGTTGTAAGTCGATGTGCAATTATTATAATAGAAGATCCGTCTGCTTTAATACGATTTGTTGAACCATAACCCCGTTGTAAACCAGGTAAACCTCGCTGAGCGCCAACTGAGAGTGTGATGTTTTTCGAAATATTAATGATTTTTCACCAAGCAGTACGCCCGCCATCGACGGGAATAATAGAACCATTAAGATAACTAGATGCATCGCTCAACATCCAGATCAAGATACCTTGATATTCATCCACCTGAGCAAGTCTCCCCATTGGAATTTTTGCATTCACTTTTTGCAAGAACTCTTCTGGCTGGCCATTTTCCACTCCACCTGGGCATATTGCATTGCAACGAACATTTTTATCAGCCCAATAGGTTGCTAAATATCTTGTTAGGCCAATTAAT
>Ga0257124_1002286_pt1 | contig 11596 bp, 10 predicted proteins | sample SI106_150metaG_FD_190154 | JGI IMG/M metagenome (GOLD analysis project Ga0257124, IMG submission 190154) | Marine microbial communities from Saanich Inlet, British Columbia, Canada - SI106_150 | ecosystem: Environmental > Aquatic > Marine > Inlet | place: Canada: British Columbia | collected...
TATGTCTACTATTGGTGAGGAAAAAACTACTAACATGATAATGCAGAAAAGAACTGAACAGCAATTTATTGATATGATGGGTTAGTGAAATCTTGAAAAATTTTGAATTATTTGGAAATATTGAACAAGCTCAAAATTTCCTTGAATCTGTAAAATCTGAAAAATCTCTTTTTGCATTTGTTTTATCTTATACTGAAACTTGTGAAATTCCTGGAATTACTTTTGCAGGTGCAGACAAAGATTCTATGCAGTTTACTCCCCCAGCTGACGCTGAATATATTCACTATGGATATTGTAAAACAATCAAACAAATCCCTATGACTCCTGATGGGAAGCCCACTCCTGCATTATTGACTAAATCTGCTTTGGAATCTTCGAGTATACCTCATTTGACAATTAATGCTGGAAGTAAGATTTCTCCACAATTACCTTTCATTGAAACAGACATACCTTTTGGAAAAAATATTTCATTTCAAGATGCCATGACAGATTCTCAAGTGTCACATGCCGTTGATTTTGGTAGAATTGTTGGAAGGAGTTTGGCTTCCCTAACTGACTGTTTAATTATTGGTGAAAGTATTCCTGGTGGGACTACAACTGCATTAGCTGTGTTAAGAGCATTGGGCTTTGATGCCCAGGTAAGTTCTAGCATGCCTGAAAATCCTGTAGAATTGAAAAATCAAATCGTTGAATCTGCACTTAAAAGAATTGATTCAGATCATCCTTACAGTATTGTTGCAAAAGTAGGAGATCCAATGATTCCTTTTGTTGCTGGAATGCTTAGTGCTGCTTCTGGTGTTTCTAATGTGATGTTGGCAGGTGGAACTCAAATGGCTGCTGTTTTGGCATTTGCATCAAAAATTGGATTTAATGAAGAAAATACTGTCATTGGAACAACTTCGTACATAACAAATGATCAAAATGTAAATTTTAAGAATCTAATTCAAAAAATTGCAAACGTTCCAATTGTTTCTATAGATCCTGGATTGAAAAATTCAAAATATTCTGGATTGAAAGCATTCTCTGAAGGATTTGCAAAAGAAGGTGCTGGTGCTGGTGGTACTACTATAGCATCCATGTTAAAAACTGGAAATGATTCTAAAAAATTTTTAGAATTGGTGGAAAAAGAATATGGCAGATTATTTACTTAACTGTCACAGATTTTGCTAAGTTTCTTGGATAATCCGGATCTGTTTCTTTTGCAAGTGCTGCATAATATGATAATAATTGAATTGGAACAATCTCTGAAATTGGATATAATATCTCATCCAATTTTGGAATTTCAATCCAATGATCATAAACATCACTTTCAATATCTGAAACTCCTATAATTTTTGCTCCTCTGGCTTTGATTTCTCTTGCACTAGTTAGTGTATCTGAATATGTGGAATCATTTGGATTAATGATAATTACAAAAACATCTGAATCCATTAATGCCAGTGGTCCATGTTTTAACTCTCCTCCTGCAATTCCTTCTGCATGAATGTATGTTAATTCTTTGAGTTTTAATGCTGATTCTATTGCGATAGGAAAATTTATTCCTCTACCTAGAATGTAAATATCTGAAATATCTTTTAGTTTTTTTGCAATCTCCTGAATTTTGATTGGGTTTTCTAATATTTTTAAAATTGATTCCGAGAATTTCTCAAAATTAATTGTTATTTTATCATTACTTAGTTTTTGTACCATTTTGTATAATATTACAAGTTGTGCCGTGAAACTCTTGGTTGCGGCAACTCCTATTTCTGGTCCACAGTTCATTCCTATCACAACATCTGCCTTACGTGCTAAAGATGATGTTAGTAAGTTGACTATTGCGATGATCTTACAATTTGCTTTTTTTGCAATTCTAACTGCCTCTAAAACATCTGCACTTTCTCCACTTTGAGAGATTGCAATTAGAATGGAACCTTCTTCAACAATATCTGGTGAAAATTGAAGTTCACTTGAAATTATTGGTTCTGATTTAATTTTTGCATATTTTGATAGTATTTGCTTTGCAATGAGCGAAGAGTTGTAACTTGTTCCACTTCCTGTTATGTAGATATTTTTTGCATGTCTTATGAGTTCTATTGATTTTTCAATTTCACCCGCAGTTTTTTCACCTGCTTTTAAAATCACATCTGGTTGCTCATAAATTTCTTTTAATGTGAAATGTGCATAATCTCCCTTGTATGCATCTCCAAATTCTTTTGAAACTTTTGTTATTTCATATTCTGTATTCTTACCGTCAAAATCAAAAATTTCAAATTCTTTTTTATTTAAAATTACAAAATTCCTACTTTTCATATATATTGCATTATCTGTATACTCGACAAATCCTAAAACATCACTTGATAAAAAAACATTTTCTTTTCCAACTCCAATAATTAATGGTTCATGAAATCTTGCTGCTGCAAGTTGACCATTTTCAAACATCGCCACGAATGCATAGTGCCCTTTAATTTCTGAAACCGTTTTTAAAATTGTTTCTTTGACATTTTTTGTTAGTTCATAATTTTTTTGAATTAGATTTGCAATAATTTCACTATCTGTTTCACTTTTGAATTCATAACCCTCACCTTCTAATTGTTTTTTTAACTCCTCAAAATTTTCTACAATTCCATTATGTACTATTGCAATTTTTCCAGAATTACTTGAATGTGGATGTGCATTAAAATCTGTAACTTTTCCATGCGTTGCCCATCTTGTGTGACCTATACCGACATTACCTGGCAGTGTATCTAATTGAATTTTAGAATTTACCTCGTTAACTTTACCTATTCCTTTTTTTAATTTGATTTGATTTTCTGATTCTGTTGCAACTCCTACACTGTCATATCCTCTGTACTCCATTCGTTTAAGCCCCTTTACCAGAATTGGAGATGCTATTTCTTTTCCTGAGTACCCGATAATTGAACACATGATTATTCTATTTTATAATTTGGGGTTATTTACTGATAAGCCTATTTTTGATTATTTCGTTGCTTCAGCAGGTGCTTCTGTTGCTTCAGCAGGTGCTTCTGTTGCTTCAGCAGGTGCTTCTGTTGCTTCAGCAGGTGCTTCTACTACGGACTCTGATTTTTCTTTTTCCAACATTCCTGGTATTTTAGATTCTGCTGTAAAATGAATATCATTTTCTTCCTTAACTGTAACAATGTATGATGGAATGTCTATTTTTCTATCCCCGATCATTACATGTCCGTGAATTACTGCTTGTCTTGCTTGGTAAGGTGTTTTGAATCCTAATTTTTTTGTAACTAGAGTTTGGAATCTACGTGCAAGTAAATCATCTACATTTAGATTAAGTACATCATCTAATGTTGCATCATCATTTACCAATCCTACTCTTGTAAGTGACTTCATTAAGATTGGCTCTTTCTCTGCTCTAATTTCTTGTCTTAAAGCAAGTAACGATCTTGCTTGATGTCTTACACGTGATAATTCTGTATGTGCTTTCCATAATTCTCTTTTAGTTCTAAGTCCAAATGTACCGAGTGTTTTCAACTCATCCATTTTTAATTCATAATTAAGAGGTCTCTTTGGTTTTCTCCAAACTTTACGTGGATATTTTGGGTCACCCATTCAAAACACCTATTTTTTATTCTCCACTGGTGCATCTTTCTTTTCTGCTGCCGGAGCTGCTGCTGCATCTGCTGCCGGAGCTGCTGCTGCATCTGCTGCCGGAGCTGCTGCACCTGGAGCTCCTGGGTCACCCTTCTTTACAGGAGCTGCTAATCCACCTTTTGCTACACCAACTGCACCACCTTTTCTACCTGATGTTCTAGTTCTTTGTCCTCTAACTTTTAGACCACTTAGATGACGATAACCTCTCCAACTTGCAGTGACTCTTTCTCTTTCAATATCATTTCTTAATGTAAATGGAATATCTGATGTTAACAAATGTAAATTTCCACCAGTTTCAATATCTTTTCTTCTATTGAGGAACCAAATTGGGAAATTTCCTCCAATTGGATCTGTGATTAATTTTTCAATTGCTTGAACATTGGCATCAGTAAGATTACCTATGTTTGAATTTGTGTTAATTTTTAGAGTGTCTGTAATCGCTGTGGCAAAATTGTATCCAATACCTTTGATTTGAGTTAATCCTATGAGGATTTTCCTCTCACCTGGGATATCGTTACCGACAATCCTAACAATGTGTCTATATTCTTGCGCACTCAAGTATTCCAAAATTCAAAGAAACCCCGATAAAAACCATGCTAGGCATCAAAATATTTGATTTCCCAAATTTTTACTGTAACGATCTTTTTCAACCCATAATCATGAAACATTCTAACCGAAATTATCTAAAGTCAGAATCGTCTGTCCAGTCACTACCTTGAACATTCCATTGGTTACATTTACAGCATTTCTTGATTCCTCGTTGAGCATCAATATTTACACAAAAACAATGCTCTCCTTTCCCTGTTGGATCTTGGCTACAAAGCTTTTGCATGCTCTTAGAACCTTTTTTCCTAATTATATTATGGTATATTTCATTCAAAAAGTTTTAAATTCTAAATTAACATCTTTAAAAAAATGACTAAATCCTTTGATCGAGAAAAAATTGTAGATTGCATGTTTGATCCTATTACCTCATCCGTATTGGCAGAATTGGAAGATGGTGAAAAACAATGCTCATTTCTGGCTCAACAATCATCTATATCTGAATCAGAAGTTCTTGAGAGACTATCATATTTGATTGAACATGGATTCATTTCAAAAAATACTGATAATGGAACATGTTTACTTTCTGCAAATTCTGATAAACTTGGAAGCATTATTGAAAACAATGATAATTTTGATGCAGCTATTGATGGACTAGAAAAAATGGACAGCTATCTAAATTGATCTTTTTCTATTTATGATTAAATAAATTCCGATCATAACTAATCCTGACATTCCGATAATAAGAACAGATGTTGAAATTGTGGAAATAATGAATTTTTTATCTGTATCTGGAAGTGGCCCAATTGCTCCTGTAACAAAAACTTCTTCGTCACTGGAACCTTGAATTAAAAGTGTGTAAATTCCAGTTTCTTTTACGTCAAATTCCCTTTCTATGGTATCTTCATTTACTTTTTGAGAAATAATTTCAATATCTGACGGATCTAATATTTTTGCATATGTTGTACTTTCTTTTGATTCCATTATTTGCACTGCAAAAATCCCTACTTGCGTATTATCTGCATCAAAATCTGCTGAAACACTAACTGTTTGAGTTAAACTCACTTTCCCATTTTCTTGTATTATTCCTTCTAATGTTAATTGATTTCCAAGTACTGATATGATTAATCCGCTGACGATTAATACCCCTGCAATGACAACCATCAATCCTGCTTTCTGCACAGATTAGGGCTGATTTTCTTTAGTTTAAACCTAATTTTTTTAAAAATTATTAGCTTTATACAAAAAAGTTAGTTTGGGCTAAAAAAGTTAGCTTAGGGTAAATTTAAATAAAGAATTTTAAATTTTTTGCTTATCTTGAAAATTGGCCGTTCAACCATAATGATTTTATTACTTTCATTAGTTGTTGGGTTTTCTGTAATTGTATTTTCCCCCAATTTTTCAGATGCTGAATCTGAATCTAAAACATTTGTAACCCATTCAGGTGCTGTGGTTCAAACATCTGGTGAGATAATTGATCCATTATACACTGTTTCTACGGTAGAGTTTGATCCTATGGAATTTTTGAGAGATTTCAATTATGGTAAAGTCTCACAATTATCTGATGGCTCTGTTCTAAGAGAATTTACAATTATTGCTGAAGATGACAAAATTATGGAAGTCTCACCTGGAATATTTTATAATGTTTGGACTTTTAATGGAACAGTTCCAGGGCCTACAATTAGAGCGACAGAAGGAGATTTACTCAGAATCACATTCATCAACAATGGTTCTAAAGAACACACTATGCATTTTCATGGAATTCATCCAGCTGGAATGGATGGAGTTTTTGAACCTGTTGGTGGAAATGGTGGTAAATTTGTATATGAATTTGAAGCTGGACCTGTAGGAGTACATCCTTATCATTGTCATGTGATGCCACTTGAGGAACATATTGTTCATGGTCTTTATGGTGTGTTCATTGTTGATCCCAAAGAAGAACGTCCACCTGCTGATGAAATGGTTATGGTACTAAATGGATTAGATACTGACTTTGATACTGAAAATAATTTTTATGCTGCAAACACTATCCCATTTTATTATCAACATCATCCAATCCAAATTAACACTAATGAATTAATTCGAGTTTATGTTGTTAATATGGTGGAATTTGATCCTATCAACAATCTCCATCTTCATGGTAATTTGTACAAATATTATCCTACAGGAACTGACCTCGTACCATCATTTTACACTGATATGATAACTTTATCTCAAACTGAGCGTGGAATCATGGAATTTGAATATGATTTTCCAGGAAAATACCTTTTTCATGCTCATAAAGTTGAATTCTCAGAAAAAGGCTGGGTTGGAATATTTCTAGTAAATGAAAACCAAGATGAAAATGTTCAGGAATCTGACTATGGAACTTAGTAGTAATTCTTCAAAAATAAAAGTAATTGCAAGTGGATTAATTCCATTCCTTTTCGTGATTCTGTTGATGGTCTATATTTTTGGACCTGGGGCAGAATTATTGGATTTTGGAATAATATTACCTGAAATTACAATTGAAAAAATAGATTTTATTGATTCTGAAATTCAGGCAACTGTCAGAAATACTGGCCATATACCTGTTGAAATAGTTATGGCTGATATCAATGATAGAATTCAACCCGCAGCTGTTGAACCAGATCGATTTTTGGAAAGATTTGAAACTACTTTGGTTAGAATTCCTTTTGAATGGAATGAAGCCGAGCCATACACTATTGGTATTACTGTTGAAGATGGAACAAGATTTGAAAAAGAAATTGAAGCAGCTGCTCCTGCATTAGAACTATCTTTAGATCTTGCAATATTTTTTGCAATTATTGGAACATATGTTGGAATTATTCCTGTTATGATTGGATTATTGTGGCTTCCATTCATCAAAAGAATTAGTAAACAAAAATATCATTTCTTTTTGGCATTAACTGTAGGTTTACTTCTTTTCTTAGCTATTGATTCTATTGAAGAAGCAATTGAAGTTTCTAATGAAAATTTAGCTGATAGTTTCAATGGAACGTTGCTTATTACAACAGTAACTGTGTTATCATTTCTTGGATTGTATTATTCTGGAAATAAACTCATTGAAAAAGCAGGTTCCTCAAAATTCACAAAACCTGTTGCCATAGCTTTAATGATCTCAATTGGTATTGGGTTACATAATTTTGGTGAAGGACTTGCTATAGGCGCAGCTCTTGGTATGGGATCAATTGCATTTAGTACATTTTTGATTGTAGGATTTGCTTTGCATAATACTACTGAAGGTATTGCAATTGCAGCACCTATGTCTAGAGGAAAATTAATGATTGGAAAACTTGCTGCCATGGGCATAATTGCTGGCAGTCCTGCCATTTTTGGAGCTTGGATAGGTGGTTTTGTTTATTCTCCTTTCACTTCAGTAATTTTCTTAGCAATTGGAGCAGGTGCAATTTTTCAAGTGATTGTTGTTATTATGAAATGGATTCAAGAAGAAAATGACAGAAATCTTTCTACAATTGCTGTGGTATCTGGGATTGCAGTTGGAATGTTGGTGATGTATCTAACTAGTATCTTGGTCTAATTTGGTTCTGGATGAATCGTAATAACAGAATTTTTGATTTCAATTCTGATGATATGTTCAATTTCTGATGTTAAATCATGAACTTTTTCAATTGACAAATCTTTGTTAAATGAACAATCAATATCTATTTTCAAAATATTTTCAAATTTCAAAGATACAATTCTACCTATTTTCTTAATGTCTGGATATTTTTCTAATATGGTTTTAATTTTTTCTTCAGTTTCAACATCCTCGATATTGATATTTTCTGGAACAGTCACAAATGGTTCTAGATGAATGGTAGCGTGTTCAATCTCTGGAATTTGTTCTTGAATTTTTTGTTCTATAATTTCTGAAATTCTATGAGCTGAAGATAAATTAATTTCTCGTTCTACCATTACGTGCAAATTAGAATATGTTTTACCCTTTGTTTTGTGTGTGGTAACGTTATGAACTCCTTTAACGCCCTCTACATTTTGTGCAATGTCTAATATTTTTGCATCTAGTGGAACATCTTTCCAATTTGGTTCAAAGTGAATTGTGGTTGATGCATTTGGGATTTTATTTTTTATGTTTCTTTCAACACTATCACTAATTTCATGAGCTTTCTCAAAACTAGTATCTCCTCTAAGGGCAATTGTAACATCTGCAAAAATTGTATCACCTGATCTTCTCATAAGAATTGATCCTGTATCAACTACGCCCTTGGTTAACATTGAAATTTCTCTGACATTTTTTACAAGTTCTGGAGATATAACATCAGTCAAATCTAATGCTGTTTTGTATACTAATTTTACACTCAATATTGCTAGCAAAATTCCTAGTATTAGTGCTGCAACAAAATCTCCAAAATACATGCCGTATGAAACTAAAATGATACCTGCAATTGCAACAATTGTGGAACCAAGATCCATGAAAGCATGATAGAAATCTGCTTTCAAAGTAGCACCTCCAATTTTCTTAATAGATCTTCTTAGAATGATAATTCTGAAAAAATCAATCCCAATAGTATACAGTCCTCCAATTATTGCAAATAATCCTGGTATAACACTAGGTGGTGGACTTTGTAATCTGTTGATAGATTCGTAAATGAAAAAACATGCAATTAGAAAAATTGCTATTCCTCCAATCAAACCTCCTAGTGATTCTATTTTTCCATGTCCATACGTATGTTCGGCATCTGGAGGTTTAATTGCCCATCTTGCTGCTAAAAGTAAAACAAGAGTTACTACGCTGTCTAATAATGCATGAATACTATCTGTGATGAGTGCTAGACTGTTTGATATTAAACCAAAAATGAGTTCTACTACAAATGCTGAAAATATAGCTAAAAGTGAAATTTGTAAAACTCTAGTTCTTTGAACAAACATTTTCCTTATTTTTGATAGTTTGAATCATGTATTACCGTTTTCTAAGAAGAAATAATACGACAACGTTATTTGTGAGAAAATTAGATTTTAGGCATATTGGATATGAGGTATTTTTCTTTAATGGCAATTTTTTCAATAATGCTACTTGTTCCTACTATTGATGCTGAGGCATCAAGTAATCCAAACTTGTTTGTATCTGCTGAAAATTCACAATTTGATAATCATTTTTCAGGTTCAATGGTGATTGAAGTTATAATTCGAGATTCAAACTTGTCTGATACTGATGAGGGTAAAGGTGAACCTGACGTTACACTTAATGGAAAATCATTGAGAATGGTTCAGGCAACTGATGGTAATTGGTATGCATACTTTGCAAATGTTGAAAAAGCAAAAATTGCAGATTCTACAGTTGGTTTGGCTGGAAAAGGTTTGGATTTTGGTGTTTTTTGTGGTCGAGACACGGCATCTACCGTGTTTGGGATTTCTCTTTCTGAGACTGATGGTGTTGCAGTACCTCAATCTGATGGTTTATCTGGTTTCAAGAATGGTGATTCATCATTAACTACATGTACTGGTTCCCCAACCGGTTCTGCAAATTTGAATAATGTAGTTAGAAAAGCAAAATCTATCAATACTAATTCCAATATACCAGTTGGACAAATTGGATTGGATTCTGATGCTTGGCCATTAATTCAACTTTATTCTTTTAATGATGTCACCATTCAATACAATCCTGGTGGTTCACCACAACAAGTTTCACTTGAATATGATGATATGAAAAATATTTCTTTTAGTCTTGATAGAGATCTTTATCCTGTAAATTCTGAAGTTTTTCTTACTGTAAATGATTTTCAATTAAATCAGGATCCAACAGATGAAGACTCTTGGACGTTTGATGTTGATTCAAATCCTTCAACATTTTATCAAGCATTTGATGATTCTGGTAATGATGATGCAAATGGAAATACAGGATTAGTAAATTTAATTCCTAATCTTTTAAACTTGAATTTTAAAGATAATGGAAAACTTTCTTTGACACTTGGAGATGTTCTTGAATTACAAACAAACAATGATCAACCTGATTCATCAATTGACACTGATGGAGTTTCAAATACCTTTTCAAGTATTGTCACACTAGTTGAACAAGAACCAAATTCAGGAATTTTTGAAAGTTTTGATTCTAGTGATAATTCTGTTATGGGTATTCTTAGTAATGCCCCGCGTGGTCAAACTGGACAAATCACTTACAATGAAAATTCTGTTTCGGTTTTAACAGGATTCTCAACTTCTTCTGTTTTAGTTGGTGATGAACCTGCATTAACTATCGCAAATGGTGAAACCCTGAATCCTGGCATAGAATATCCTGTAGTTTTGAATGACCCTGATCAAAATCTAAACACTAGCGCTCGTGATGATTTAGATGTCTTTAGAGCAACAGCTCTTATCCCTGCTATTACTATTGGAACCCCTCTCACCTTGGAAAATGCCCAAAATTCAAATTTTTATCCAACTACCCCTCTTGGAGTGGCTGTTTCTGTAACTTCATCAGTGCCTAATTCAAATTCTGACAGATTGATAATTGACACAACTGGTACTGGCTCATATGATGTATTTTCAGTAAACTTGGGATTCTCTGCCTCATCACTATCTTCACTTTTACTTGATTCTTCTAAATCTGGCATAAGTGGTACCAACTGGATAAATTATGATTTGAGATCCTTTGAAAAAGATTTGGGAGTTTCAGATTTTAGTGATACATCTTTTTCTCTTTCTTTTGGAACTCTTGGGACCTCTTCTATAACGATAATTGATGCTGGTGACATCTCATCAGCCAAAGGATTTACACAAATTGATGATGCTGATGTGACGGCAATAGCGTCTAATACTGGAAATGTATTTCTGTTAATTGATTTTGATGCTTCTAATGATGATACAGGAGTAATTTCTATTTCTAATGAAGTAAATAACCAGCCTATTGTTTTTGACTTTTTTTCCTTTGGATTACAAGATGATAATAGTATAAACAATTCCATTTATCGTTTTGAATTAGAAGAAACTTTGGATAATTCTTCTATTTTTGATGGTACTGTTGAATATGCTGTAACTAACCAATTGAATATCTTAGATCCAAATTTTATTCAAACTATTCAGACAATTGATGATGAAATAAAAATTATTGTAACTGATAGATTGATTGATGAAGAAGGCATTACAATTTCATATTCTGATTTAGATGCAGCAGGTGTAACTACTATAACTTCTATCAAATCTGATGCTTCCACACATTCTGGAATTGTTTCTACTCCATCTACCACATTCCGATTTGGTCACCCCGTTACTATTACACTCAAAGATTCTGATCTTAATTTGAAAAGTGACACTGTTGAGATTTATTCAACAATTAATGATTCAAACTCTGTCAATGTTGATACTGTAGGAAAAGATGGTGAAATTTTACTGGAGGTAAAACTCAAAGACATTCGTTACAAACGTTGTACTGTTAATGGTGTTGAACATGGTGGTTTAGCATCAACTGGATTCACTCTTGTTGAAACAG
>Ga0257124_1002318_pt1 | contig 11487 bp, 10 predicted proteins | sample SI106_150metaG_FD_190154 | JGI IMG/M metagenome (GOLD analysis project Ga0257124, IMG submission 190154) | Marine microbial communities from Saanich Inlet, British Columbia, Canada - SI106_150 | ecosystem: Environmental > Aquatic > Marine > Inlet | place: Canada: British Columbia | collected...
TGCTCAATAGTTAGGCCTTGTATCAACAGGTCTTTATCCTGTTTTGATGCTATTATCTGATCCAACGCCTCGCCACATGCATCAATTGCTACATATTCATAACCACTTCTTTGAATATATGCTCCGATATAAGCTAAACCAATTGGTGGACTAGGGGTTTGAATCTGAATTCCAGATGTTAGTTTTAACCCTTGGTGATTTATTAAAACAGTTTTCATTTATTACATATCTTGGTAAATTTGATGTAATGCTAAAGTATACCTATTGATATTTGCAGCTAGCACTGGGATTTTACATAATCTCGCCTCAAAACATACGTTTCCCAGCGGTTCTCTAATAGATGGTACAACAAGTAAATCCATTGCACTTAATTAAACAAATAAGGATTATTAACACGCACAATAAATTTTACATTATTTAATCCAGAAGATCTTGCTTTAAGATGGCTTCCTAATACTCCTTTACCAGTTAATAACCAATATCAATATCTTATGTGTGAGATAATTCATAGAATCGATTAACACATGCGCCCCTTTGTAGATATCTAATCGCCCAATAAAACCAACACTAAAGACTAAAGACTAAAGACTAAAATACTATTTTTACGATTGTCGCAGTAATTATATTGTAATTGAGTGAAGTATTGATGCCATTATACAATGCTTGTATATTTTTTCAGGAATATACATTTTTTTTACTAACATTGTTTTTGTTGCAATAGAGTTAGATAAAATAATAGGTGACTTCCACGCAACAAACCTTAGTATTTTCCAACTGGTAGATTCCTGATTCTAAATTGTTTTGGGGTGGTGAATAACTCTATTTAGTATGTCTTGAATGCTCGTTTCACTTGTTATATACCCACTAAACCACAACTGCATACCAGAATACTGATACATCTTCCATTCGAACTTATTGCGTATATTTATCTCACACATTAGTGTTGAGACCTGAAATAGCAGCCATGCCCATTGCCAAAATTGACTCTTCTGCACTCCCTCCAATGTGTGATGTAGCAATAAAGTTGGGCAGCTTTAACAACTCATTATCATTAGGCGGTTCAATTAAAAAAACGTCCAATGCTGCACCACCTAATCCTCCATTTATTAACATTTTTTTCAGTGCACCCTCATCTAATAAACCACCACGTGCTATATTGATCAAAATAGCATTATGTTTCATAAGTGATAGCCTTTCAGCTGTTAACATATTTCTTGTTGAATTGTCTAATGGCGTATGAAGAGTAACAATATCTGATTTATTAAGCAATTCCTCTTTCTCTACCGCTTTAATATTGTACTGTTTATAGAATTCATGGTAATTCTTAATATCATTTACAAGAATTGAACAGCCAAATGGCTGAAGCATTTTGACCAAATCTTGCCCAACATGACCACACCCTATAATTCCTACAGTTCTCCCACTAAGCTGTCTGCCGACATGTTGTTGCCAGGTGCCTGACAAAACCTCTCTGTTACTTTCCGGAACATGGCGTAGCAATGAAATTGCAAAAGATATTACCAACTCTGAAACAGAGCGACGATTCACCCCACCAGTCCAACCAAGTTTCACATTATATTTTTGCATCGCCTGCATATCAATCATATCCAACCCAACACCATACTTGCTAATTACTTGCAGCTCTGGAAGTTGACTAAGAATGCAGGAATCAATTTTCTCAAGTGCAATAATTGCATGAGTTATGCCCTGCAAGAAATCTACCAATAATTCCCCTTTAAGACTCAATCCGTTATCATTAAATTTAACATTTGAATACCTTTCAATAACTTCATTCCGAAGTATTTTATTTCTTGAAAATGATCTGCTAGCTATAGCAACTTTAATTTCACTGTTTATCATGAAGTACGCACTTTAGTTAAGTATTTATCGCAAAGAGATTTAAATATTTTATTATTAACATAACGTCCTTTTTCAATTTTTGCATATTTATTTGGTAAAATTAATGTCACTTCATCTTTCCCTATATTTTTCTTATCTTTAGCAAGTGCACTCATAAATAGATCTATTGGAATCTCAATTTTTTTGAAACCACGATAATTTCTTGATAAGACACCATGCATTCTGTCATAATGTTGCACATCTCCACTAGCAATCTGAGGAGAAAGCCAATTTGCCATATCCAGTCCTATAGTTACAGCAATGCCGTGCGGAATAGCAAAATTTGTTGCAGCCTCTATTGCATGGCCAAAACTATGACCATAATTAAATATATTTCTTGGACCTCTGTCAAATTCATCAGCTTCAATATACTTTTTTTTTATTTCAAGCGAACGACGGATAAAAACCTGCATGATGCTGCTATCTATAAACAAATCATTGTACTTATTTGCAATCTTATTGAAATCTTTTTCTCCGGAAATTCCATGCACTTTAAGCATTTCTCCCACACCAGAACGGACATCAACCCCATCTAATGTTTTTAAAAAATTACTACCTATAATTACCTTATCAGGTGGTGTAAATGTCCCTAGTAGATTTTTAGAATCACCACAATTAATAGAGCTTTTTGAGCCAATACAACTATCTGCTTGCGCCAAAAGTGTAGTTGGATAAAAATACCAGTCCACACCTCTTAACAATGTGGCAGCTAAAAAGCATGTAATGTCTTGAATAATACCTCCACCTATAGCAATTAAAATATCATCTCTTCTAATTTGCCTATTAACCAAATGCGAAACATATCTAGGAATAGCTTCTAATGATTTATTGCTTTCAATAGCCTCTATTAACAAAACTGATGAATTATCTAATATAAATTTCAATTCATCTTCGTACAGATGCGCTACCTTCTTATCTATAATTATGTGAAAATTTTTATTTGGTAAATTCTTTACCAAGTGTTTGGCGCCATTTTTACAAAAAGTGGCACTATATTTACCTTTATGTGATTTAACAATTATTGTTTTTTCAGACACGAGTAAAACCTCCATCAATGGCAATATTTTGACCTGATATATAGGTATTGTCTGGACTCGCCAACCAAGCAACAAATTTAGCCACTTCTTCAGTGGTACCCACTCTTTTTGCAGGCACCTGCAATGCTATTTTATTCATGCCATCAACCCCCAAAACCTTCCTTGTTAACTCTGTATCTATAAAACCTGGAGCAACACTATTCACCAACACCCCTTCACTTGCTACTTCTGCAGAAATTGCCGCTGTCAAACCATCAATGGCAAACTTACTGGCCGAATATGGTACTCGGTACGCTTTACTAATTTTCCCCCAAATTGAACTAATATTTACAATTCTTCCCCAACCTCTTGTACGCATTCCAGTTAACACAGACTGACAAATTATAAATGGTGCTGTGACATTAACCCGCTGAACCAATTCAAAATCATCTAGTGATAATTCCGATATTGGGCCAATTTTATTAACGCCTGCATTATTAATAAGAATGTCTATATTCTTATCTAGAACTTGATCTGCAAACTCATTTATACTCTTTTTATCAGAAAAATCTGCATGGATATATTGATAACAATCCAATGGAATATAGTCATGTTTTGTGCCTGTGATAATTACAGTTGCACCTAGGCCATATAATTCTTTAGCTATAGCTGCACCAATACCCCGTGTACCACCTGTTACTAAGGCCACCCTCTCTTTCAACTGCCCGCCTTTTTCCATCATTACTATTTTTCAGTCAATCTCATTAAATAATTGCCAATTAAATGATCTAAGATCATATGCAAATCTTCAGCAGGGCCGTATTCTTTTGCTTCTGTTGGGACATGCACTCCATAATCAGATATCTCTTTCATCTTTCCGCCATCAAAAGCGGTGAGTGCGACCGTTTTTATTTCAGAAATAGAGGCATACTCAAAAGCATTAATTAAATTTTGTGAATTACCCGATGCCGATATCCCAACCAAAACATCGCCTTTTTTAGCATAAATTCTTAATTGACGAATAAATATCTCATCATATCCATAATCATTGCTTAATGCAGTTAGAGTGGCAACATTGTCTGTAATACTCATTACCTTAAATGGTTTTTCATATTCATTGGTACCAAACGCTAAATCATTAGCAAAATGGCTGGCAGTTGCTGCGCTACCACCATTCCCCATAAAGAATATAGTTGATCCAGTTTCACGAGCCATTAACAATAACTCAATAAATTCTTTAATCTCTGTTAAATCTATCTTGTCAAATATCTCTTTAAGATACTCAAAATATGACTTAGAAAAAAGTACTGCATCCTTTGTAAAGAACTTGTCTATTTTATTCATAATTATCTGGATTCTCTATATTATATTTTTGTTGCCATTTTTTATCTGAGAAATATATTTTGTAAACTAACTTCATTGTTTGTAAAGCGTCATCTGAAGTGCCATTTTTAATATCTTTATTACTAACAATGCAATTAACAAACTCTGTGATTTCTGAATACCAAGAAGGATCAGTATTGTATCTTGTTGTAACCTCTTTTGGATCGCCTCGATCGTTCTCTGGATTTGACGAAACTATAGTTAATGTCTCTGCTCCATAGCTTTTAGAGCCTGATAAAATTCCACCAAGAACTAAACTGCCTTTTTCAAGATTGATGTCTAAGTGAAAACGGTGCCTCCATTGAGTTGCGGAAGAGTTTAGCATGGCTACTTTTCCATCCTCTGTACGCATAATAGCATAAGCATTATCTTCAACATTATAATTCCAGTGGCTATTTTCAATAAAACTGTAAACCTCTGAAAACTTACCAGCAAATAGTCTCATCAAATCAACCATATGTATTCCCTGATCTAATAATACGCCGCCACCAGAAATCTCTCTTTTTGTACGCCAATCTGGTTGATTAAAAGTGATGAGCTGAGATTTTCCATACACTCCGCGCAAATTAATAATTTCACCCAACTCCTTCGATTTGATAATACGCAAAGTTTCTATGATAGAATCATGATAACGATGGTTAAATCCATACATTAATTTAAGGTTTGGATGTTTTTTCTCAACATTTATTACGCGAATAATATCTCCTACATCCCTACCTGGGGGTTTCTCACAAAACACATGCAATCCAGACTCCAGTCCTGCAATAGTAATCTCTGGATTAATATCATTAGTCAAACAAACGATAAGAATATCAAGTTTTTCTTCTAGCAGTTGTTTATAGTTTTTATAATAACGAATACCATCATTCATTGTCTTGTCATCTAAAAAAAACTGATCACAAATAGCAACTACCTCCGTATTAGGATGCATATCAACACATTCGCGTCTGCGTTTTCCAACCACCCCATATCCGGCAATGCCGACCTTTAATTTATCCATTATTTTTTCCAATTATCCACGCATGTGAACTTAATTGATTAGCTGATAAAAAATTCTGAAATTCAATAGATTTGTTGTCATCGCTAAGCATATTTCGAATAAAATTATTAGAAACAATATCTGGGTTTTTCTTTATCTGATTTTGAACTATATCGACATCAAGCTTTCCTGGTGTGGATATTTGCACATCGGTCAGCCCTGCTCTTTGAAACAGTATCTCAAACCCCTTGATTGAACAAAAATTAATATGATGTGGCGGGGAGATTTGGCTCGATTTATCCCACAACATTTGCAAGTCAAAACCATCAATACATAGAGTGCTTATGAACAAATACCCTCCAGGTCGTACCATTTTTTTTAATAGTGTGATAAATTCCAATGGATTATCTACATGCTCTAATACCTCAAAACAGACAACCAGATCAGCATAGTTATTATAGCCTATTACATTCTCTGCAATTGATTCAACCACTTTGAGATCTTTATTACGACACTCTTGCGCTAGAGAAAATGACGGCTCTATAGCGAGCAGATCTGTCTCTGGTTTAGCTGCCCTCCATTCATCGAGAAAAATTCCATAACCTGCACCAATGTCAATCAACTTTGTAACCTCTAGACCAACATCATTACACATTGTCTGCACCCCTTCCACTCGTGGCTTAAATATTTTCTCACGCCGAGCCTCAGCCACAGTAGGAAAAAATACTTCTGCCCAATAACGCGAGGACTCAGAGTCTCTATAAAAAGACTCAAACTCTCTTATAGGCGGTCTTGGCGTCTGATACAGTGTTCCACATTTGCGACACAAAGCATAAGCAAAACCATTTTTAGAAAACTCTTCTGCTATATCTGCACTGCCACAAGCAACGCATGGCAAATCTCTTCTTTTCTCCACTCCACTAAAACAAACTTCTGCATCTTTAGCGCTTAACTCAATATACCTCTGCATTAATTCTTTCGGTCTGATTTCAATCTCTTTCATTGCGACAGATAACCTTTCATAATTTCATCGTCAATTAATAGCCTTTCAACAGCAACAAGCTCTTCTGGAACATCCACTCCAATAGTAATTGTTTCTGTTAAAACCATCTTAATTTTTCCACCTGTTTCTAGTACTCTATTCATATCCACCGATTCAATTTTCTCAAGTTCAGTCTCTTCCATTTCATTAAAGTCTATCAAAGTGTTTCTGCGAAAGGCAATAACCCCAGTCTGCATATAGCGAGGGATATCCTCCCATCCTTTCCATGGAGATGGAATCGGCTCTCTTGAGTAGTAGAGTGCATAGTTGTTGTTATTGACCACCACTTTTACATTGTTCTCATCATCAAACGCCTCTTTAGTTGGTAAACGAGACATAATATTGACAATATTAACCCGCTGATCTTGAAAATAGAGAACTGTCTCACTAATTGTATTCGGTTGAATTAATGGTTCATCGCCCTGTACCATAACCACAACATCAATTTTTTCATCTATTTGTACTTCAATCTTCTCTAACGCTTCGGCTGTTCTGGTAGTAGCGCGCGTATGCGTATTAGCGGTCATTATAGCCTTACCTCCAATAGATAGAATATACTCATATATTTCTGTATCACAGGTTGCAACATAGGTATTTTCAGCCCCAAGTGATAGTGCAGTGCGATGATAGCAATGCCCAATCATTGGCATATTGTGTATTGTTTCCATAGGCTTGCCAGGATATCTAGAAGACCCCATGCGAGCAGGTATTATACCAACAATTCTCATTGTCTTTTAATCCTATCAACACCAGATTTGGCCATAACAGCCAACATTCTAATGTCCACACTATAAGCGATAAATTTATGCCCTATTTTAATTGCCTCATCTAATTTTAAAAGATCTGGTTCAACCACATGTAGCCCACTAACAGCATTCATTTCATTACTGATAGAGATAATACTCTCTATAACCTGTTTAAATTTTGGGTTATTAAATTCACCAGGAATACCCATAGAACATGATAGATCATATGGGCCAATGATGAATGCATCCACCCCCTCTACGCTCAATATATTCTTGAGATTATTCACCGCATCAATATGTTCAATTTGCACAACCACAACCGGACCGTCATTAGCATCACTTTGCCATTTCAGGTACTCTTGAAAAGCCTCGCCATATTTTTGTGCACGAGCAAGCCCAACTCCTCTATTACCTAGTGGAGGATAGTGGATTGCAGCAACTGCAGATTTTGCATCTTCCACATTTTTAACCATTGGCACAACAACCCCTGTAGCCCCAGCGTCCATTACTCTTTTTATTTGATTCTCATCATTACTGGTTAGACGCACTAATGATGGTACTCCAGAAAGCTCAATGGTTCGAATAAGCTCGCCCGCTTGTTCTAATGAGATTGTGGTATGCTCCAAATCTACAACTAGCCAATCATACCCTGCATTGGCTAGTATTTCTGCTATACCTGTATTACCTAGTGTAATCCAAGATCCTATGGTTAGTTCTCCACTTTGAATCTTTTCTTTTAAAGAATTATTGTTCATTAAATTATTGATTTCATTTTATTCTTGTATATTCTATACTTGTTGTACTGCTACTTCATTAAGCCTTCATATTGTAGTGATCCGTTATCTTGGACACATTTCAAGCTACTTTTTCCAATTCAGCCATCTTTGTTAACTCATTTTCCGTTAACTTTTTATTAAGAGGATTTATTAAATATTCTATATTACCTTTCTCTAACAAGTCTAACGGCAGACAATTTTTGTCAGCAAATGGAACTGTAGTTATTAAAACTTACTACAAATACAAAGTATATATTTTCAAAAAAATCCTTTTAAAGTAGAGCTCACTTAACAACCAGCCTAACAATAACAAATAGAACAAATTCATATAAATTTATCTAGACCCTATTTAAATTGTCAATTCTTTTACAAATATCATTAGCCACCATACCTGATGCGTCGTTAATCGGATCAAAATATTTTTCATAATTTTGCTTAAGTGGCAGTAATGTGCTTTCATATTTATTCAAGATAGACCCAACATATTGCTCTAACTCTAATTTGGAACTCACACTAATAACTAAATTTACAAGCCCGTATTGAGAAATTATCTTTCCATTCTCATCCTTTAATAAAGTTTTGTTCGTCCCCTCTAAATCAAGATACTCTATTGTAGGCTTGTTAATTGCCAACATATCTATCGGAACACCGGAATAAAATGATATTGAGAAAAGTGATTTTTTACCTAATACAAATGGGTGGCTGTTAGAGAATAGCCATGTTTTTCCATAATTTTCCATGCCTAATACATCTCCATAAATGCCCCCATCAAGTGATTCTTTAGGGTGTTTTTTTACAACTAATTTTAACTTATTTTCAACACAGACAACATTGTAAATATCTTTTAATGCTTTTTTCCTTTCTGCTAGTGCAGCATGGTGTGTTGATACTTGCCTTCCAATAATAAAAACAAAGGAATCAAACATATTCTCTTTAATATCATCAAACTGATTGCAAACAAATTCAATCCAATCTTTATCATGCCTTGGTATGCCGGCATGCACTATATTTTTTTCTAAAATTCCATGGCATTTTTTATATCCATTTACTTCAAGGTGCGATTTACTATACACAGTAACATCTGATCTTTTGACAGCAGATTGTTCGCAATTTAAATAGCTATTCAACCAAGGAATGTTCAGTCCATGGATCATAGAAAACCTTTGAACATTTTTAAGTTCATTTCTTAGTTCTGTATGTATGAGTTTCCGTTCAACAGTAACATCAAACAAGATGCCATCTGTATCACCTAATAAACTAAAATCATATGGGGTCTGTCGAATAAAATTCTCTCTTATATGAAAAAAATATTCATACATTATCGAAAGATATTTGCCAATTACTCTCAAAATAGCGTACTTTGATGCCTTCCCTTGAGTCAATCTAAATGACAAACGTAATATTTCTGCATCAAATTTACTAAATTTAGTCCTATTAATTGCAGTACGTGCTTCAATCAACGTAGATGCTATAAACCATCGACGAGAATAACCCCTATAGATAACATTGTCTGCAAATTGTTCAGCAAGATTAAACAAACCACTATTTTTATCCTCTAACCCCAAGGTAGATGACTCTGGAAATACAAAATCAATTTTTATACCTTCTTTTTCCTTTAGCTTTCTAATAACAGAGAGCCACATATCCACCGAAGCAAAACCGTTTGCACACCATACTAATATATGTTTTTCAGATTTAACCATTAAAGACATAAACTTATCCAAATAATTTTAACAAACCTATCAAAAATAACATTTGCACTGTATAAATAAGCTGGACTTTAACTAGTCCAACCCAAATAAAGCAATAATTTTAACAAAATCCCAGTCCTTTGTCCTTACTTATCTTGAATTCGCATAACAAGTGCAATTTTACTTGTAATTAGTCAACCCTTAAAAACCCACTTTTCAAACACATAACGTACTTGATTTAAAACTTGCTTGTTTTTGAGTTGATCTCTGTTTTATATGTTTTATAATTTTTATAATTTTTATAATTTTTTGGTGATGCTTTGCAGAAATCGGGAATAGAGGTTGTTTTAACAGAAACTGGTTGTTTTGATGTGAGTTTTTGTTTATTTTATTGATAACAATCAATGGGTTGTTGGGGGTTTAGGGTTGACTATTTAAAAACAGAGGTTCTATTTTTAGCAGCTATTTAAAATGAGAGGTTACAATTATTTATAATCACATACAATCAATTTTCTTAAAAATTTAAAGCCAAATAATTTTTGAAAATACACTTTATAAAAAAATCTTACTCTTCTAGCATAAGAAAAAATGTTCTGGATAATGAGCCTATAGTGGCTATTTCTCATATATTCAACTGAAAAATAACGCATCTCAAGCTTCAATGGAAAAATTAAAAGAATAAAGACTATAAAGTAATCATGTAAATATATCTTATTACAGTCATAACCATAGTTGAGCAACCTATCATTCATAATAAAGTTGAATATATATTTATCTTTAGTGGATAGTTTTTTATTCCATTTATTATCCAACATTTTTTCTGAAAACCCTTTCTCAAGATTCTGCCTTCTAGAAACTCTATCGCCACGCCACAAGAGCCCACCCCATGTGGATTCAATCATAGTATTTTCATATTTTATACCTAACCAAGAACATAACGACAATAAAATACAGCGCCTACCTAAATCTTCAATTTTTAATGTTATAACATCATCACTAAACCTATCGGCAGCATATGCATCAATAATTATCCTTTGTATAGTGCCAAATAGAAAAGCTTCAGTATCCCTGGTTTTTTCATACAGTCTATGATTTTCAACCCCAGAAACAAAATTTGACCTTGGGTCTCTAGTCATACAAAGTATTTTTGGATTAGGAAAATCCTTAATATAATCAGGCAATCTCCCAGGTTGATGAATATGGTGTAACAATATCTTTTTTTTCGTTATATCTTGTTTTAAACAAGTAGCATAAGCACCATATATTGCAAGCATAAAATTTTTCGAAATTAGTTCTACCCCATCAAGCAATAGAGTGACAATTTTTTTAAACTCTATTAAATCAATATCGATTGATTGATTACCATCCACACCTAAACAATCTTTTCTTTCTTTATAATCATATTTAGATTTAAATTTCTCAATAAAACACCCGCAAAATTGATCCAACAAATCTGATAAATTTATATTATTATTTGTACATCTTGATGATTGCCAAAACTCATGAAAGAAAAAAATTCCATTAAAAGTTAAAACCTCTGTATGAGAATCTAATAAACTTTGTAAAAAATCTGATCCCGTTCTACCTGTTGTTATTAATGCATATGGCTTTAAGCTATCTAAATGTTTCATCAAGCCATTATAATCAACATTATTTGACATATTTACACCCCTATTTGAACTATCATCTATTATATGAGATCTCATTATGGCACCCCAACAATTTAAGGTTTATCACCCCAAAACCTCTGACAACTTTTTAAAATTTCTTATATAGAACATCCTAAGAAGCCTTCTTCTTATTCTGGTTCAATTTTATACTTTCTTGATACACATCCATTGGTTTTTTATAATCTAGAGTTTGATGGAATCTTTTGTAGTTATAAAACTCAATATAGTCATCTACATCAGTGATTAGCTTGCTGATGGATTGGTATTCGTTCAGATAGATTCTCT
>Ga0257124_1002319_pt1 | contig 11479 bp, 14 predicted proteins | sample SI106_150metaG_FD_190154 | JGI IMG/M metagenome (GOLD analysis project Ga0257124, IMG submission 190154) | Marine microbial communities from Saanich Inlet, British Columbia, Canada - SI106_150 | ecosystem: Environmental > Aquatic > Marine > Inlet | place: Canada: British Columbia | collected...
TTCATCAGGTATGGATACTGGAGCTTTTGAAAGCACTATACGCACTTTTGACAGCTCCCTTCAGATGGTATTACTGTTCTGCCTGAAGTCGTACACGGCGTGCAGAGTGAAGGAGGTTTCGTAGTCAGAGCTCTTTGTGGTGGTTCGGCTGGTCAACATGGCATGACTGAAGCTGGCAGATATGCTGGGAATCCTACGTATCTGCTAGGGGTGTGTTTGTCAAATGGCCATAGTGCTAACAACTTCAATGACACATAGCAGTCGTACGTGATCGGACGTACCTATACTATGAGGGCTTGCCTGACCACAATATATAGAAGCTAAATAAGCTTTATATAGCTCATAGTGCCGCCGAGAAGTTCGAGCAATATAGCAACCGTTTGTGTTGTTTTGTCTTCTCTGAAAAGAGGCTTCTATACTCACCCGTATAATGTTTGTAATCATACATATACACTCCTTGAGAAAAAGAATAATAACGGATAAATCCTCTGCCACCCATATCGCACCCCCTAATACACAAGCGCCTGCAGTGGCCCAGAATCCTTTTTTTGCCATTGCAAGGTTCTTACGTCTATGTTACTGTTTCGGGTAAATTAAGGGATAGGGAATCATGACCTGATAAGGCCATTACCTTGATGGCTTTCCCTTAATGTTATCCTCAAGGGTTATCTAAAGGAGATAACGAAATGGCGAAAAAAAAAGTAAAACAATCTTTAGATAGAACTACTGCCGTATCTAGAACTAAAAAAGTAAAAGCTGCCAGTTTCCTATCAAATTATCCTGAAATAGACGAGTACTTAGATAATTTTTCAAAAGATAAAAAATATCTGCTTTTACAGGGAGGAACGGTAGAACTTCAAGAAACAATCTTTAATTATGTGTTTGAGAAAGTATTACCTCTCATTTCACCATATGAAAATACTTCTAATCCTTATGGTCTTGCTCCTTATGCTATTTCTATTTCTACTCTTACTGATCCTCGTACTCCTATTCATACTGATTTAATAGTTCCTAGTACTCCACACTATTCTTGCCATTTAAAAAGAGATATAAGCCGTTCTTACTATTTCTGTTCTTACAGCATAATTGATTGTTTGAACTCTAAAGATAACAAAATAATTGATACGATTTATGACGTTAGTGATGATGACTTGAAACTTATTCAATTAATATTATCCAAAATCTTATCTGTAGTGATGGTAGTAAAACAGATGGATTCTCAAAATAATTTTGATAATAAACGTTTTTTGGAAGAAATAAATCAGCAATCGAGTTCTGAAACAATTGATGACCTTTTAAGGCCATATGAGATAAGGGAAGGTAGGGATATGAAAACTGGTAGTTTTACTAGTCCCGGCATAGCCAAAATTGCTATCGTCATCAATGATATGCTTAAATCTGAACCAACAATATCAGAAAAAAGTTTGCTTGGTGTACTTATTGAAAAATTTAGTGAAGATCAGTTTGAAAAATTGAGAATTGTTAAACTGATGGATGTTTCCAAAGAAAATAAATTTGGCTTTGGATCAAGAGATGATAGGCCAGATTTTGTATTTGCTACGTTAAAAGAGGGTGGAAGCATGGAGAATTTAATTCCAATGTATGAGAAATTGTTTAAGGTCATTTCACTTGATAGTAAAGATTGTAACGTGAAGGAGGAAGGAATTGTTGGGGCTGATAAAGCGAAGGCCATAGAAAGTGGGAATAAGCACACAAATGCAAAGAAGAATCTTCTAAAAAATACCGAATATATACGGCTTGACGATAATGACAATTTTTTTTATGCAAAAGTGAAAGGTAAAAAGTATGAAAAACAACTGAAGTTAGAAGGACAACCACATGCATTACTCCATCACCTTTTTAATAAGTACGACTCTAAGAGTAAGAAAGCCTCAGTACCTATAGATGAAATATTACACCAAGCTAATATTCTAGAACATAAGCCAGGAGATAATATTTCAGGAGATAAGATTTCACAATTGCATGTTAAGGTTAAAGCGGTTAGAGACGAATTAAAGTCAGCTGGTTTTTCTCAAGCCAAAATCATAAAAACAATGAAAGAGTCAGGCTGTGAGTTATACATAGAATGTAGTTCTGACTAATAAGCTCTTAACCCACTTACTCATACTTACTCATACTTACTGCAACTTACTGCAACTTACTCATTTCCTCGTCCAGTAAGTTTTTTCGAAACCATAACCTCCCATATTACAACTAGTTACAAATCCATACTTACTAAAGCTCGGCATATTTCGTCTTCTTCTTCTCTCCAACCTTAAACATTTTCTAATTTTCTTCCAATAGGTAATACTTGGTCTTTTGGCGTAAACACCAGTCAAACAGGCACTTAAACAGTTTTCCGCTCATTCCGCTTTACAGTTAAACAAATCTTATTTGATTAAAACCTCCAGTAAGCACAAACTTATTATTATGTTGATCAATAATAAATTACCAATTTTTTGGAGGTATCAAACGTGAAAAAAACTACAGGCCAAGTATGTAGGGTACTCAACATTAAACCATACAAACTAGATTATCTGGTCCGCAATCGATTAGTTCCTGAACCTCAAAAGACAGGTTCTGGTCATCGTATGTTTTCGGATGAGGATATCAGGATGATTAAAAAAAAGTTACTTGAAAAGAATATGAAGTGATTGTAGCGGTGTCGTTTAACTTTTATAGAAAGGAGGTGTGTTCATGGGAAGAGTATTAACAAGTAAGGATGTATGTCGAGAGCTTAATACTCCATTTTATAAGTTTCAATATTTATTCGATACTGGAAGGATTCTAGATGTTCAGCGTACTAGTTCAGGAAAGCTGATTTATATGGAAGAGGATATTAAGGTAATCAAGCAGGCTTTATTCGAGGTATCAGCAAAATGATTAAACACACAATAAGATCAAAAGGCGGAGGAACCAAAGCAGTATCGTTAACACCGATAAAAGCAATCAGGCATCAGTGCCTTGAATGTATGGGGTGGTCAGCGCACGATGCAGATCATTGTACAGACAAACTTTGCTCTCTGTTTCCTTATCGCTTTGAGACTAATTCTGAATGCAAAGAATAGGTGGAGAATTTTCTTCCAAATAGGCAGTTGAGCTGAGACTTTTGCTCTAGAAATGATGTAAAAGGCGTTGGTCGCATAATTAAGAGAGTATACAAACAATGGACAGAATCGACTTGTTTAAGAAACTATTCAAAAGAAGCAATGGGTTCATTGAACTCAGGGCAATATTGAAGGGCAGCAACCCAATACAAGCATTTATACCTTTGAATACGAGTTGGGATACTATCAGGCAGAAAGTAGACGAGTTCTGCGAGAAGCACAAAGATGCACATATTTACTTTGGAGTTGCGACTAGAGATGGCTATAGAAAGAGATTTGTAATTTGTTTAATTTTTTGTTTTTAAAGAGGAGGCTGAAGTGGAAATTAAATTACCAAGTGAACAACTATTATTAATGAATTCTATAATATTTAAAAAAGGAGAATAGTTATGCCATTACATGGAAAAGTAGACGGTAGTTCAGAATTTATACCAACAGGAGTACATAAGGCGAGATGCATCAGCGTAGTAGATCTAGGTACTCACAAAAATAAAAAGTATGGTATTTGGCTACATAAAATAATGCTTGAGTCAGAAATGCCAGAAGCAAAAAAGCCCGATGGTACATGTATTACTACTGGGAAGATCTGTACTCTATCGATGCATCATCAGTCAAGGCTTAGAAGACATATAGAGTCTTGGCGTTCAAAGGTGTTTACTGATCAGGAAGCAGAGGAATATGACATTTTTAATCTACTTGATGTACCTGCCATTATCAATGTAACCATCAATAATGGCAAAATGTTTGCAAGAAACATTATGCCTCTTAAAAAGAGTGAATGTCCTGAAAGAATAAATGACTTAAGTGCCTTTAGCCTTTCTGCGTTTGATCAAAAGGTATTTGAAAGTCTGTCGAAGCGGCTACAAAGCAGAATTAAAGAAAGCAGGGAATATAATGATATGATTACCGAGGCTGATGATGAGTATGTAAACTAGCCTGATATTGGCATGTATCTAGAGTACGTCCAAAAAAAGAAAAGCAAACATGGCAAGTCCGCAAACTGAAAACGGGTATGTAAAGAGTGCAAGACCACATTGCTCGTTGCTCCCATATAGTTTTGAGACTAATCCTGAGCGCAAGGGGATAGGTGGGAAATATTCTTCTAGATAGGCAGTTGAGTAATGGTTTTAGCCTCCAGAACATGAGTTTGATGACAATACTTGATATAAGGGCCACGTGGGACAATGAGCAATAGTTTAGTATTTGAGATAACATTCGGTATATAGAAAGGCATAATAATATGATAGAAACTAAAACTGTAGCAACAATTCCAGCGCAGCTACGAAACAGTGATTTTGGTTTTGTGAAACTAGGCAAGAAGTCAAAGAAACCATTTGAGAAAGATTGGCAGAATAAACCATATACATATGAAGACATTCAACCATGGATTGATGAGGGCGGTAATTACGGCGTACAGGGTGGGTATGGTGATCTAATAGTTATTGATGCAGATACGGAGGAGATAGATAAGGTTGTAAGGGGTAAACTGCCAGCTACTTTTACCGTAAAAACTCCACGGTGTGGGCATCACTACTATTACATCTGCAAAGGTTTTGGTAATAAGGTTGTGCTAAGCAAAGGAGATGAACATTTTGGAGAGATCATTTCATCCGGTTCGCAAGTAGTTGGTGCAGGTTCAATACATCCCGACACCGGGACTATGTATGAGGTTGCGAATGACATTGAAATTGCAGAAATTAGTCGCGACGACATCCTTACTAATCTTACAGAGTTTATTCCATCGAAAAGTCCATTTGAGGAATTAGTTGAAAAGCATGGTGATCCATATTATTTAAAAAAAGGCGAACTGACAGGTATTAACGAATCATTCTGGGCAGCATTACTAGATGCAGAATGTATTCAATTATATGAACCTACTGAGAAATGTTTTTACAGGTATGATGATTTGACCGGGCTGTATAAAGATATTTCTGTAGATGTGATTAAGCAGGAAATATCAAGAAGGATGTTGGAAATATCACGAGAGAACAATATAGATGCCTTGCAAAGGAAAAGAAGTATGGCCGTCTTAAATAACATCGCTGGCCATCTGAGGGGCATCTGTGAAAAGAGGAATGCTTTTGATAGAAGCAAAAGGAAAATAGTACATTTGTTAAATGGTGTTCTGGAATTTAAGTCTGATAATGAAGCTGATTTGTTAGGCTTTTCACCTGAATTTTATTCACGAAACCAGTCACCAATTCCATATGACGCAGCCGCACAATGTCCACGTTTTCTAAACGAACTGCTATATCCAGCCACTTCGCCTGATGATGCAATATTAATACAGAAAAATGCTGGATTGGCACTGCTTGGGAATAACCTCATTCAGCGGGTATTAGTCTTTGATGGAGGGGCCGGGCGGGGCAAGACTACTATATCTTTGCTCTTTCAGAAGTTAGTTGGCTCAGACAATGTTACAGAGCTACGAACCAGTCATCTTGCAGAAAGGTTTGAAGTTTATCGCTATCTTAAGAAAACCATGCTGGTTGGAGTAGATGTTCCCGGAGACTTTTTATCTAAGAGAGGAGCCTATGTCCTAAAAGCATTGGTTGGTGGTGATATCCTTGACGCTGAGCAGAAAGGCGGTGCTGGTAACTTTCCACTACAGGGCAACTTTTGCGTTGTAATAACATCAAATTCAAGGCTCCAGGTAAGGCTAGATGGAGACATAGGGGCGTGGAGAAGAAGACTGCAAATAGTCCGCTTTGAAGGCCCTGTTCCTGTAAAAAAGGTTCCTCATTTTGAAGATGTGTTAATATCGGAAGAAGGTAGCGGGATTCTTAACTGGGCGTTGTTGGGGCTACAAATGGTGTTTGATGACATCAGGAGACACGGCGATATACAATTAACAGCTGATCAAAGTGGTGTAGTTGATGCACTTTTGGCTGAGAGTGATAGTCTGCGGCACTGTCTAAATGATTGCGTTGTAAGCGATGAGGACGGTGATTTATCTGTTTCTGAGATCGAAGAAGCCTATGCGGAATATTGTTCAAGTAGGAAATGGCATCCAAAACCAAATACAATTGTCAGGACAGACTTAGAGCAACTTATGCTTGAGTTATTTCAAACCGCTAAATCAAACTCTATTTCTCGTCATGGGAAGAGCGCAAAGGGTTATAGGAAGGTTAAGTTAAAACCGTAAATGAGCTTAGATATAACCAAATTAGAAAATGTTGACGACAGAGGCTCACGACTCATTGCCCGTTGTCCTGCATGCGCTGAGCAAGGCAGTGACAATAAGGGTGATCATTTGTTAATTGATGATCAGGGACGTTTTTCGTGTGTTAGGTATCCGGGTGATGCTGGATCAGATCACCGCAAGCGTATCTTTGCTTTGGTTGGAATTAATAACGGTGGCAACTATCCTTGCTCTGAGCAGCAAAAAACGGTGATAAGGGTGAAAGCAGCGGCTAGACATAGCGGAGATATTATAAAAAGTAATATTCTGGGACACTTGGGACAGGCAAATCAAACCCTTAAGAAACAAAATGAAAAGGATATAAAAGAACGTATATACAATAAGGACTTTGAAAACACCGTCCCAAGTGTCCTAGCCATAAAAACGGTATCGAAGACTCGCAAAGTTATAACTGAGACAGAAGTACCTCCAACTGTTACAACAACGTGTAGTAAATGCGGCAGCCGTGCGATTCCTTATCTGGATTCTTCCGGTAGGTACATTGTTGATAAATGTAATACACACGGCACACATCTGAAAGTTACTCATGCAGACATTGTCGAGGGTAAGAGTAAGAGTACATAAGCTATTACAACAACTCCCTTTTACAGAGGGTCTACGATAAAGACTAAACATTAACAGACAGGAATCAGAGCCATTCTGTCCACATTTGATAAGGCAATTATGGCCTTAAACGAAACATTTATACCGGGTGCATATGACTACATCATTCGAGCCAATAAATGGCTCTGTCGTTAGCTACAGGAACTTGAGGCGAAGTGAATAGTTTGTGGGGTGGCATAGAGGCTGGTAGGAAGGAATGACAAATGAGAAAAACATCATGGAGAACACCGGTAGGCCACAGAGACTTCCAAATGGCCATGCGTGGCGAAGCAGTAACACAACGTAATCCGGAGTTGAAAGAATTGGATAAAAGATCGGCCGAGCTTGACGGGCCAGACGTTGAAACCGATCAAAAAGAGTTGGAATGAAAGACCGATAGCCAGGAATGAAACGATGAAAATTGAGATGGAAGACAGTGATATGAAAAGTAACGGGTATACAAAAAGGTACGTAAGCATTAAGGAAGTTTCAGCGTACACGAGTCTGGCTGAAAACACGCTCTATGAGTGGGCAGGACAAGGGAAGATACCATCAATCAAAATTGGTAGACGGGTTCTAATTGACTTGGAAGATATTGACAGATTAATGTCGAGTTTCAAGCGTTCTACTAATCAGTGTGAGACGACTGCTAATAAAATCATTGGAGACCTTCATGGTAATTGACTATAATACCGCCGATAGCGTCATACTGTCGCAGTCTAGCCTCGTGAAGGGAGGTAGATATGTATAAAAGGAAAGGCAGTGACATTTGGCGGATAAATATTCGGCATGACGGTAAGAAAATCCAGAAAAGTCTGAAAACCTCTAATAAGAAGCTTGCAAAAACAATAGAAGCTAAGCTTTTGGCAGAGATTGTCGAAGGTACTTATTATGAGAAGCTGATAGGGCGTAACAAAACCTTCAGGGACTTAATGGATAAATTTCTAAAGGTTCATGCTCCAAAGGTATCAGGTAACATGCAAAGAAGCTACAGGACATCATTAAACCATCTTGATTCTTTCTTTGGTAAATCTAATTTGTTATCTATTACACCAAGGAATATATCAAGGTATAAGATGTTGAGAAATGACGAGAGTGCTGCATCAGCTACTATTAACAGAGAGTTGGCAATGCTCTCAAAGGCTTTCAATATGGCTGTGAAGGAATGGGAATGGCTTAAAGACAATCCTGTTGCAAAGGTACCAAGGGAGAAGGAGGATAACGAACGTGACAGATGGCTTACAGTAGGCGAAGAAGTGAGCCTTCTTGAAAACTGTCCTGAGTGGCTGGGGGATATTATTCTCTTTAATCTTCATACAGGACTCAGGCAGGATGAACTTCTCTCTCTGACATGGGACAGGGTTGACGTGTTCCGGAAGACTATTCTTATAAAGGATACGAAAAATGGTAAGCCAAGAACTGTTCCGCTTAATAAGACTGCACTTGGTATCCTTGAGAGTAAGGCCAGTGTCATAAGTATCAGGAGCAGAATTGTTTTTCACAGCATGTGTGGAACAAAGATTGATAAGCATAACTTAAGGAGAGCGTTTGTGATTGCAATGGAGAGAGCAGGGATTGAGGATTTTACATACCATGGGCTGCGTCACACGTTTGCAACTCGTCTGGCGCAGAGTGGAGTAGACCTCTATAAGATATCAAAACTGCTCGGACATAAGGATATCAAAACCACTCAACGTTATGCTCACCATTGCCCTGAAAGCCTGCGAGATGGGGTAGAAGTGTTAGAAGTTGACTGCAATATGACTGCAGTGGCAAAAAAAATGACAATTCCAAGTGTTTGAAATTGTCGTAAGTCTTTGGGGAGTAATGGTGCGCCCTGAAGGATTCGAACCTTCGACCCACTGATTAAGAGTCAGTTGCTCTACCAGCTGAGCTAAGGGCGCATTTGAAGTTTGTAAATATCTGGTGGCTAATGAATCAATTTATTATAAGAGTGGAGAATAATGTTCAGTTGTCAAATATATTGGTACGCCCGGCAGGACTCGAACCTGCAACCATTGGATTCGAAGTCCACTACTCTATCCAATTGAGCTACGGGCGCTCAATTTCTTAACGACATAATCTAATCGGCTTAAGTGGTTTTCTCGCCTCATTACACTTATTAATAATTACTCTAAAGTGCTTTCCTCTACGGCTTATACTGTAAAAGAGCTGTATTTATTGTTGCAATTATTACAAATTATATAGCTATAACATTAAAATGCAAGTGTAATAATATTGCTATGTAATCAGTTCTTTTTTGGTTCGATTTGAATAGTGAATTATAAATTATCAACCAAATATGCCTTGTGACGATAAGTGATTATTTATAGCTTGAACAATTTTGTCTGAATGTTTATCATATATAAATCTATGGAATGGTACGCTATAACTACACGTTCAAGGCATGAAAAACAGGTAGATTCGTTTCTCAGTGAAAGAGGAATAGAGACGTTCCTACCTCTTGTACATACGCTCAGTCGGAGGAGAGATCGGAAGAAGTATGTTGATTTACCACTTTTCCCAGGATACATGTTTGTATGTACAGATAAAGAGCGTCTGTTTGATGTTAAGTTTACTAGAGGCGTGACACGGATAATCGGCACTGATATAGACGCACCTACGCCAATACCGGAAAAACAGATCCTTGATCTAAAGTCAATTGCGGAAAGCGAAGTCCAACTGGACCAGTATGCATATCTTAAAAAAGGTAGAGCAGTAAGGGTAAAAGCCGGCCCGCTTAAGGGACTTGAGGGGATTCTTGTCGAAAGGAAAGGTCATTACAAGCTTGTAATACGTATTGACCTTCTACAGAAAGGTGCTGCTGCCGAAGTGTTTATTTCTGATATTGATCCAATCTAAACAACCCATTGCGGTAATCCTCTCTCTTTACTAATATCTAATTCTCACATCACATATCTATGAATTATTCTTCATACTATTTCTCTTGAGCACTCACAGATTTTGTTGACCATTTGGAGACTTGTTAACTAATGACAGAGTGGTATTACAACAGCTGACATATCAGCGAATAAAAAATGAAATATTTAATAACAGGAGCAGCCGGCTTCATAGGTTTTCATTTATCAAAACGCTTGCTTGAACAAGGTAATAGCGTTGTTGGGATTGACAACCTTAGTGAATATTATGATGTTAATCTGAAGAAAGATAGGCTAAATGAACTCAAAATGGCTCCGGAGTTCACATTTTATAAATTAGATTTAGTTGACCGAAAAGGAATTGAGAAATTATTTTCTGAAAACAAATTTGATTATGTAGTTAATCTGGCTGCACAACCCGGTGTAAGGTATTCACTGACAAATCCTCGTGCTTATATTGATAGCAATATTGTGGGATTTCTAAATGTACTTGAAGGGTGCAGGAGTAGTGGCATTAAACATCTTGTCTTTGCCTCATCGAGTTCTGTCTATGGGGCGAACACGAAGATGCCGTTTTCGGTACACCATAATGTGGACCATCCTGTCTCTCTTTATGCGGCCACAAAAAAGTCAAATGAACTTATGGCTCACACTTATTCCAGTTTATACAAATTACCATGTACTGGACTCAGATTTTTCACTGTTTACGGTCCTCTGGGACGTCCGGATATGGCTCCGATTTTGTTTACCAGAGCAATCCTGGAAAACAGGCCAATAGATGTGTTTAACAATGGAAAGATGAAAAGAGATTTCACTTACATAGATGATATTGTAGAAGGTGTAACCAGAGTAGCTGAAAAAATCCCGAAACCATATACAGGCTGGAATGGCAACAATCCTGACCCTGCAACGAGCTATGCTCCGTATAGAATATATAATATTGGAAATAACAGTCCTATTGAGCTTATGAAGTTTATAGAGGTATTAGAGAATTGTCTAGGAAAGAAGGCAAAGAAGAATTTTTTACCAATGCAACTTGGTGATGTACATGAAACGTATGCTGATGTGGATGACTTGGTCAAGGATGTCGGCTTCAAACCTTCTACATCTATTGAGAAAGGCATTAAGGAATTTGTGGAATGGTATCTGGACTATTACGCAAAAACCTAAATGCATTATTAATATAAATAAACAATACACCTCTTCTGCCAGAAAACATCCTCAATATTTATCTTGACATTATCTGACGAGCATTGTTAAATGCCGATAGATTTCCAAATGAATTGATTAAAGAAGCGAGCTTCTTATATGTTATTTGTATGGACACATCGTTATCCTGGGAGGACAGATACTCTAGGCACATCATTTTTCTGCAACAAACTTCATTCGTAAAATTCACATGAATTATTAATATGGGATTCCTGTTTTGGAAAGGAGCAATGACATGGATGTTATTCGCAAATTAGCTGTCATATTAGTATTTGCAGTCCTGATATCTTTTGTTAGTAACTTTGCAGATGCGGAGCATAGTGCAAAGGTGAACATTAACACGGCAACAGTTGAGGAGTTAATGTCATTAAAGGGTATTGGCGAAAAGAAGGCGGAATCTATAGTTGAATATCGCGAGGAAATCGGATCTTTTGTCACAATTGATGAGTTAAAGGGAGTAAAAGGTATAGGAGATAAAATTTTTAGTAAAATAAAGGATC
>Ga0257124_1002321_pt1 | contig 11460 bp, 4 predicted proteins | sample SI106_150metaG_FD_190154 | JGI IMG/M metagenome (GOLD analysis project Ga0257124, IMG submission 190154) | Marine microbial communities from Saanich Inlet, British Columbia, Canada - SI106_150 | ecosystem: Environmental > Aquatic > Marine > Inlet | place: Canada: British Columbia | collected...
AGCTAGTAGGCTTTAAAATACTTCTAACAACCAAAGGCAGACTCCTAGTTGAACTAAGTGGTCTGCCTATTGAGGAAGTTGATGGTGTGTTTGAAGACTTCCCTGATAAGAATCTTTATTCAGTTCTTATTAAGGAATGTAATCATAAACTACAAGAACTTATAACTCATTTAGAGAAGGAGTTAAGTTCTATCTAATACTTAGTAATACTTAGTAACGCTTTCTACTTTCAAGTCTGGGTGTGTATCCTTTAAGATACTATCAAACTCATCTCTAGATACACTCACTACCTGTTGGTCATCACCACGTACCTTAAGCACCCTATACTGTTTAGTCTTCTTATCAAAACCTACATTGTATAACTCATAAGGTTTTCTAGTACCGTCTTTATACTTCACATCATACTTGTAAGGTATCTTAATCCTCTCATATGACTTTTCTCCGCCTGGATATTCCCTACCTTGAGACCACGTACCATCGTGGTTATCCTGCTCTAAATTAAAGTCTTTCTGTTTCTTAGGTAGTCGAGATACTAAAGATACTTTAGGGGGCATCATAGCTTTATCTACTACCTTCGTAGTAATAGTAGGGTCTTGTGTCTTCTTAGCAGGCATAGTGGCTTTAGTTTTCTTAACACTATCTTCCTTTCGTAGTATACCATCACCACGATAATCACCTATAGTGCGCTTATTGTTAAACTCAATCCCCATTTTTTCCCAGAAAGGTATAGCTGATTTCTTAATGGAGTGTATATTAAAATCATCATTAACAAAATCAGAAGCCATTAATGCTTCAATAACTTTACGCCCTGTTCCTTTCCTTTTATCTTTAATGTTTAACTCAACTAACCCACGTACCTTACCAGTACCGTCTTCTACAAATAACTCCACATCGCCAAGGATATAATCATTAGCATTATCCATATCGTTGTTAGCTTGTATAGCTTTATAATCATACACAGTATATTTTAGTCTTGTCTCATCACCCTTAGAATTTCCTGAGCGAAGACCACCAACCAAAGCAATATTATCATTAGCCATCTGCTCTAATCCCATACCTACAGGGGCGCGTTCTAAACTCTGTTGTTTGTCATCTACCTTGATAGTTAATGTAGGGTCTTTAGTTTTCTTAGCAGGCATAGCTGCTTTAGGTTTCTTAGGTGTTCTTCTCTTAATAATATTCTTTTCATAGGCACTAGGGTCAAGCTCAATAGAATAAGCAGGTTCTGAATCAATATCCTGCTCATACTGCTTCTCCCCTTTAGGTCCGTTATCGTGAACAATCATATTCTTTTCGTTAGTATGTATACTAAAAGTACCTTTAAGCTGAGGGAACTCTTTAAGGTATTTATCAGGATTTTTGTATAGGCTTCTCCACACTCTCATCGCTGATTCTGTAGTCATACCACCACTAGATAAGTAAGAAGCGGCGTAGTCACCTTTCTTAAGAAGTTCTTCTACAGCTTTTAGATATAACTTAACACCCAATCCTTTATTCTTAAATTCATCAGAAAGTCCTACAGTCTCAATAGACCATTCACCCTCTATATTATTATACTTACCACCCTTCTCAAGGATAAGCTCACCAGCCTGCGGTATCATTATAGTTACTTTACCTGACTCAGGAAATACCACAGCAGTTTCTATATCACCTAGTTTAATTTCCTTAATCTTCTTGATTATAATATTGTTACCATCTACTGTTACCTCAGAACCTCTAGCAATATTCTCAAACCATTCAGCTGAGTTATAATCAATATCATTTTCGTAATAATCTTTTGAGTTATCTATTACAAGTTGCTTACCTACAGGTAGGTCATCTAATAATGTCATTAAAGCTGTATCTCTTTCTGCTTCTTTATTAGTTATTGGTAATACTTCGGTAGGTTTCTTAGTATCATAGCTTTCAACAGTTCCTAGATGATGTCTATCATAAATTAAAGAGCTATAGGCAGGGAAGGTATAGACTTCTAAACCATCCTCATTAGTAACTGTAGATAATTTCTTATTGTCTTTGTTGCCTGTTGTTTTTACTCTAACAGGAATAAGGTCCTCACCTAACTCGTACAAAGCATTAGCTCTGTGTCTACCATCGTGTTTAGTTACTTGTGAATTACCATCCTTACCTGCTTTGATTGTTAGTGTTGGTATATCTTCTAATTGAATACCTTCATTAATAGCATTATTAATTCTATCTAACTTCTTTGTTTCACCATCTGAGGTATGTGTCTTAGCCAAGGTAAGAAATTCTCCAGGTGTCATATAGACAACTTTAGTATTTTTATCTTTACTTTGTAAAGCTTTATTAATCACATCAGGATTAAAAAACTTATTAACTTTATTAATTTTCTCATTATCCATATCTAAATATGGTGTATCAGAGTTAGGTTTGTACTGGTAAGTAGACTTGGTGTTAAGAGTATCCATCTGATTCTTAAGTGTCTTATTTACTGCCTTAGCACCTATAGCTATTGGAAATAGATTACCTATACCTTCTATTGATTTAGCATCGTGAGGATTTTCTTTCTTAAATCCTTGAAACCATTCGTATATATCCTTAGCTGTTTCTAAACCTTTCTTACCAATATCAGAATCAAGAATCTGTTTACCTGCATCAGTTAAGGCTTCAGCAGTAGCAGCATATGCATCAGGGAATGTGGCTTTAGCACCTAGTTGAACAGTGTCTATAACAGGCTCAAGAATTTCTTCGCCTGTGTTATAGACACCACCAGCAATATCTGAGGCTGTATTCCAAGCATACTGCAACGGTTTAATCTCGCTATCTCTTGCACCTTGCATAGTGGTTTGCATAGACGTTGCTCTTTTCTCCCACGCATTACCGATATCAGAAGGAGTCTTTGACCATTCATCAGTTACTGCAGTTATGTCTTCTTGGGATACTGCACCCCCTTTATTAAAACCCAGTCGTTCTGCTTGAGAGACTAAGCCACCTTTAGAAAAACCAGCAGCCTCATCATTATCAAATACCTCATCTATTAAGCCCCTAAGTTTAGGTAGTGGGAGAACACGTTCATAGTGGTCTTCAAGTAAATTCCAAGCATCTCCATTAGACATACCAGTTTCTTGAAATTGGTCTATAAGGTCAGCAAAGTTATCTTCTTTCTCATACTGCTTCCATATATCTATAGTTGAACGACCTGCTGGAAAACTTGTTAATGGGTTGAAATCATAGTCCCCTTCCGTAGCTCTTAGTGTTGAACCATAGTAACCTGCCCACACACCAGGAGCACCTGATAATTCAGCAGCACGTGCTATATGTTGTGGTATGGTTAAGTCATCATCAGTCTCTCCGTTCTTAATGATATCTCTTAGCTGACGAATCTGGTGGAATACAGCAAGGGAAGCTATCATACGTACCGCTTGCTTAGTATTACCATCTTCAATCTTCTTAATCATTGCATTAGTTTTAGCTGAGTGTGCCTGTGCCCACGAAGTAAACTGACCTAACAATCTCATAATAGGATGTCTGGATTGTGTAAATAATAACCTATTACCTACATTAGGAATCTTAGCATCTCTTTCCATAGCTCTAAAACCAGCACTCTCAAACAAAGCACGTAGATTCTTATCTGCGTATGCTTCCTTGAAGGTATCAAACTTACTAATGGCTAACATCTCTTTAGTAGATACCCCATAGTATTGTCCTTCTTCTATGAGTCTTTGATTATCATATGCTTTAGGATGTTCCTTAAGGTACTGACGTTGCTTGGCTTCAGTTAGGTCAAACCATTTAACATTATGTTTAATTTCAGTATCTCTAATAACTTTAGCACGATTACGTGCATTTGTTTTAGCTATTGTAAATAAGTCTTGAGCACCTACGTTAAAAGCAAAACGTCTGGCATAAGATGTAATGTTATTAAGCTGTGTTACACGATAGAAACCATCAGACCATTTACGTACAATACCTCCAGTATCTTCAAGAATACCAGCAGTTGCTCTTGCTTCCGCAGCTAGTGTGTCTTGTCCAAGCATATTAATGATATGCCCAGGTTCTACCTCAGAACGTAAGTCAGTAGTGGTTGCTTTAAAGCTACTGTTTCTCCACGCTTTAAGTACATCCTTTAATTTAGCACCTTGAATGAATGGCTGTACTAAGTCGCCTAAGTTAGCCACAGCTACATCCTCTAACATTTTAGTTGAGTTATATAACGAGACTACTGCCGCTGCATTGTTATAACCTCTATCAAGCTTCTGACCATATACACCAAAGAAAGCATCAACACCACCTTTAATACGTTTTATCTCTCTGTTCTTAAGAAACTCATATTGTGCAATCTTACGCTTCCCACCATAGGTTTTCTTATCTATCTCTGCGATGATATCATCATAATGATTACGTACTTGATTGAGAGTTTTATAAATAAGTACACCGTTCTTACCAAAGGTGCGTGAAAACTCCACAGCTTTAGTGCTTTCCTTAGTCATATTACCAAGTATCTCAACGATATCACCTTTTAACCAAGGCTCTAGTAGCTCCTCAATCTGTACTGTCTTACCTTTAATCTTAATAGTACCGTGTAGTTTTCTCTTCTGTTCTAAATGACGTACATAAGGTACTTTGCTTAGTTTAAAGTTGGAAGCATTAGTTACACCCGAGGTATCAGGATTATGTAATGTAACTATAAACTTAGCCGCCTTCTTTCTAGCTGACTTAATATTAATCTTATCTTTTCTTACATAAATCTGTGCTACTGTTTCTTCAAAACTCTTACCGTTGAATACACTACCTGCAATATGCCCTTTAGGTAACATATTAGTTAACCCTGCGTCTATAACATCAAAGCTATATTCACGAGGAAAATAGTTATCTAATAGTTCTTTAGGTTTAATATCTACATCTTTATTATAAGCAGTAAAGTTATCAAAGTATGTACGTAGGTCCTTAGTTAGTTGTTTTATCTGAGGAGTTAACTCTTCTTTATTTGCAAAACCTCTTAGATTTTTAACAGCAATACGTTGTTCTTCCTTAGTACTCTGCTTAAGTACCTCCTTACGTAAGATAATATCCCAATAGTTTCTAGCTGTAGCAGCTCTCTCCTCTACTGATAAAGGCTTAACACCTCTAGTAGAGAAAGAGTGGTGCATCTTATCAGAAAAGTCACGTGCTATGGTACTTCCTGCTTTAAGTCTTGTTACTTGTGTGAGAGCAGTAGATGCTTTAAGCATTTGAGCTGTTAATAATAACTGTTCTGCGTGTAATGTTCGGGAGAATGCACGAGCCTCTGACGAGGTTAATAGTTTATTAGCTTGGATACCTTTTTGGGCAAGACCTAGTGCTGCTCCCCAATACATCATATTAGTAATCGCATCATCATCTGAACCAGCAACTAAACCAAGACCAGCACCAATCGAAGAGCCTATCATAGGACGTACTGTGTATGAGAGTACCTTAGAAGTAAGTGCTCTGTTGTTATGAATATCTTCAGCTAATTGTTGAACAACTTTAGCACGCTTATCAACGACACTAGTGTCTAATTTATTCAACTTAATATCTAACTGTTTTATTTGTCGTTTAGCACCTGACTTACTCATCTTACCAGACTTAACAGCTTTTCTTATCTTTAATTTTTCAGCGGCTGCGAGGCTACGCTCCTTAACCATATTAGTTGCTCGGTTAAGAGTCTGTTGTAAGCCACGCATATATTCAAAGTCAAAGACTTCGTTCATAGCTTTCTTCTGCTTAGTATCTAGTAAGTTGTAAGCACGTGTACCTAGTAACTTCTCAACCTCTTCAACAGATTCAGCCTTATTTAGTTTATCTCTAGTTACACCTGTGCCATACTTCTTCTGATACTTACCTATAAGAAACTTAGCAAAGGGTTCTACAGCTATAGTTAATGTACCACCTGCTGCAGTAACATAAAATAAACTTGTTGAGTCTACATTACCATCACGCATATAACTATAAAGAGAATAATCAGCAGCTGATGTCGTAGCACCTAACGTAAACAAAGGTACTTTAGAAACTACAGCACCTACTACTTTAGATGTCTTTGATGTCTTCTCGCCAATAACAGACAATCTAACTAAATTACCTACCTTAACTGCTTTAGTCCACGGAAGAACGAAAGTAGCAGGGTCAGCAGCTGCAGTTACTACTCTACCACCTAATACAGCACCATCCGCATCATATTGACCACTCCTAAATTCAGGAAAGTCTGTATATAATTCTTCCTTACGCTCAGCCTCAACATCTGCTCTTGATTGTTCCCAAGATTTACCTTCTGTCAGAGCCTCCCATCCTGTCTCTACGGCACGCATTATGCTACCACCTATCATAGGCTCATCTGCCGCACCATAAGCTACCTTACGGGACACTGAGGGCTCTTCAGCATCAGGTAAAGCCATCACTTCTTCTACTGTTAATGGGGATTCTTCAGGAGTCTCTGTAGTCTCTGTAGTCTCTACTTCAGCATCAGGTAAAGCCATCACTTCTTCTACTGTTAATGGAGATTCTTCTACTGATGTAGGGACTACATCAAATAATGTGCTGCGTTTCTCAGCAGCAGCTGTTGCTTCAGGTTCTGAATTATATTCTGTGGCTTCAAAAGCGTGGATAGGTGCTAGAATTTCTCCAGTATTACCAGATATATTAATCCACTTACCATCTTCATTCTGAACAGTTTCGGAGTTTTCGTGGCTCATATTATTTACCTTCTAATGTAGCTCTATCTTTTAGGTATTGTGTCTCAGCTGTTTTTATTGCCAGTAATGCTTTTTGATTAATTATCTTTTTAGAATCCGAAGACACAGCAGCCGATAAGTCTATACTAGCTTGCTGTTTAATATCTTTGATAGTCTTTTGTGTTGTTAGAAGTAGTGTAGCTAGTTGTTGTCCTATAGTCTGTTCAACAATAGGTGTTACAGGAGAAGTATCATAGGGAATATAACCCTTATCAGTCATAATATATGTGATGTTCTTACCCTCTTTTACTTTAGTAACAATATGTCCTAGCTCACCTGGTTGTAATTCAGATACAGGAATAGGTTCAGGCAGAGGTGTGACATCTACCCCAACATCTACATTACTAGGTATGGTTATAGTACCGTCTCTAATGTCATCATATAAAGAATTTAATTTACGCTGTAGTGAGTCATCCGTTAAATCATCAGAATCATTTACATAATCATCTATAAGTTTAGTCCACGAAGCTACATTATACTCTTCTTGATATTCTACACCTACAAAGTCTTTAGATGGATAGGGTATAGAGAATATAGCGTCTGTATCATACAGCCCTTTATCTATATATGTAAAGGTACGTTTAACAATGTCACTAGATATCTTACTATTAATTGCTTCAAAACTCAAAGAAGATAGTGGCGTAGCCTTATCCCCCTTAGCTACCATAACAGCGTGTGAATTAGAATACATCTGAGCATTTTCTAAGTTATTATAAAGATGTTTACCTTTAAGAGTAAACGGACCTCCTGCTTTGTTGGACTCTTTATATCCTTTCGTTCTATACTTACTTGTTGTTAAGTCATTACCTTCGATACCTTTAATGATGTTACCTAAATTACCTAATTGAGTAGCAAAGTATTCTTCTCTTTGTCCTGTACTCTTAGCATTTAATAGGTTCTTATAAGCTGCTTCATCTACTTTTGCCTTCCAATCTTCAAGACCTGTTAAGTGCTTCTCTTTATTCTGCTGTAGTAGTTTAACTTGAGCAGTATTCTTTTTATTATCTTGTGGGTCAGCAGCTGTTGTTATCTTAGCGTTAATATTATTAATCTGATTATTAATACTATCAACCTTTTTATCGCCTGTGTTAGTAGATAGTATAACACCTGAATCATCAATAGTTAATGAGCCTCCTCTAGCATCCCAGTAAGCATCAGAAGGAGAGAATGAACCTGCAGTACCTGACTCATACTCTTCCTGTGCAAAGGCAATAGCAAATAGTTTGTTATCAAGTTCTGCACCTTTTAATCCTTTAACTGCTTCCGCTTCACGAGGGAAGTTAGAAAGATTATTCTTATATTGTAAGAAGCGTTGTTTAACACCAGCACTAGAATCTGATAATCGTTTCTCAAAAGCTCTACGACCAAGTACAATATTTCTATCCTCATCTACCATTCGTCTATAGGTTGATGTTGTTGTACCACCTAAGAGTTCTCTTTCTCTTTCTAACACAGTAGAACCAGTATATTCCTCAGCATCAGAAAAACCTACAGTTTGTTTAAGAACATCAATACCTCTTCTACTAGGTGCTCTATAGTCTGCTACATCTAAGTATTGTAGTGTAGGTCTATCTCCTTGGTTAGGTACTTCCCATACAGTATCACCACGTAGCTCTTTAAATTCCACTAAAGAAGATACTTTACCTGAGTGTTTAGCTAAGGCATACTGACTAGCCTTAGAAGTGGGGTCGTCCTTGACTGATTGAATAAGTTTATTTGTCTTATCCCAATCTGTGCTTAATCGTTTATGCTCAGCAGCTAAACGAATATCTGAGTTCTTTTGGTCTAACTCGTCCCTACGTTGTTGAACCTCTTGCTCATTTTTAGATATATCTACAGCACCTTTAGCCATACCCATACCAAATAAACCCAAACCTGCTAATAAACCTACAGCCATTATACTTCTCCTTGTTCTTTACGGGGTGTGAACTCATCCATCTTAGCTAATAAGGAAGGTGGTAATTGGTTTGCTTGTGGCTTAGACTTAACAATATCCTCCTGCATTCTTCTCCTAACTGTATTGTCTTGCTCATCATCCCAATCATCACCGTCACTATCTAGTACAGCTTCAATACCTGCTTCATCAGCTATCCATATTAGGATATACATAGTTGGCTCAGCTAAAGATAACATCAAATCAACAGACCAGTAACCCTCTCTAAAGCCCTGGAATAAATATACTTGTGTTAGTACATCAATAGGCATACCCTCATTTAAAGCATCAACAATAGCTTCATAACTACCTTCTTCAGTCAACATCATAAATATCTTATGTGTTGCCTCTTTAGCATCATTAAACTGAGGAGGACGTTCATAACCCTTCGGATTATCTGGGTCTGTAGTTAGAGATTCTCCTGGTGTAGGTGACTCAAAGAACTCAGGAGATAGATTTAAAGTATCTTCTTCCTCATTAAAGTCTACTGCTTCTTCTTCATTAGTTATATCTTGTAACATTTATATCTCCTATACTAAGCCCATTTGTTGTTTAGATAATAGTGCTTGTTGTGACAGTTTTTGTAAACCTAGTTTAGTAATGTCATAGGCATCTACTGCACCTGAGCCATATCCTTGTCCTTGTCCTGAACCACCCTCAGCTGATGCAAGTGCTGGTACTGATGTGATAGGTGCAAATGGGTTAGCCCACTTTTCAACACCTAAACTAAGTTTCGGTACGGGAGGTGTTTTAGGTTTAGGTGTTGTATCAGGAGATATATATGTTGGTGTACCACCCATAGCTGAACCAGCAGTATGTTCTACCCCCTCCCCAGTATACTCATACTGTCCTGTCTTCTCATTTAGTTTCCAATCAAAGGATTCATCAAGTTTTAATCCACCAGTTTGTTCCCAAAGCATCTTACCTTGCTCTAAGCCAGTACCAGTTTTACCCATATAATCACCAACTTCTTCTAACTGTCTATCTATTAGAGTTGTACGCGTATCTGCAGCTATCCCTGAATACTCTTCAGGTAACTTAATAGCGTTCTCATAATATTTTGCACCAGCATCTCTCGAATAACCTAACTCTTCTGCCATATTCATAGTTTCAACCTTGCCAAACTGTGCATTCTCTTGCATCATTAGTTGAGACTCTTTAGACATATTAGACCAATCACCTGTTTTATTTACGTGGTTTGTTTGAGCTCCCTCAAATACTTGTTTACTTACATCTGCTTCTGCAGCTTGTGTTTGTCCTACATAATTACCTGATTTATCTAAGTAATTAAAACTATCTACACTACCAGTTTCCATAAACTTACTAGCAGAGTCAAACATATTAGTAACACCATCTACAGTAGAAGTACCCACTGAATCAAAACCTGCTGATAATTTATCAGTGAACGAAGCAGTCTCGCCTAATGAACCATAACCTTCTTTGAAAGCACTTGCACCTTGACTGACACCATAACCAACACCACCCACAACAGCACCTAGTAAAGCACCTTTAGTACCTCCAGTAGCGTACCCCATAAGAGCACCTTTAGCCATAGCACCCCATACACCATACGTTGCCCATAGTCCAGCAGTAAAGTACATCATAGCAATCTGCCCTAAAGGACCTAGTTTAGTTATGGCAGCACCAATCTTTTTAATACCTTTCTTGACCCCTGACCAGACTTTACTAACACCTTTCTTAACTCCTTTCCATACCTTCTTAGCTAAACTACCTATCTTTTTAGTTACTTTTTTAAAATGTTTAGTTACTTCTTTAGCAGGTGCTTTTACTGCCTTCTTTACCTGCTTCCACTTTTTACTTAGCCATCCCATATGTTACTCCTATTTAATTATTTTATGAACCACCACTAATTCCTTGGTATAGTTTTATAGCTAAACCACCAGCATCAATAAGTACTTTCTGTGTAGCTGTATCCTTCAAAGCTTCATTACCCATAGCTGCAATACTTAATCTAGTCTGTGCGTCTATACCTGTCATCGCTGATTGAAAAGACCAATTAGCTGCATCTCTTGTTTCCTGCCACATATATGTCAATGCTTGATTAGATATATTAAACGCATTGATAGCATTAGCTTGGTTGACTGCGTTCTGTCCTGCTGTGTTAGCAGTATTAAGCTGTCGTCTCCACGTAGCATTTGATTGATTAATAGCATTAGTATTCTGTGTATTAAACTGGTCTCTATTAAAAGCTAGTTGAGAATTAAACTGTTCAATCTGTGTACCTATCTGAGCATTAAGTTGTTGTGCCTGTAAGTTATTACCAGCATCTAATGCAGCTCTCTGTTGTGATAACTGTGAGTTATATTGACTAATAGCATCTGCTCTAGCAGCATTATTAGACTCTACTTGAACACTTAGATTCTTCATAAATGTATTAGTCTGTTGCTCATTAGTAGCATTAAATTGTAACGAAGCATTCTTAGCTGACTGGTCAGATAACATATCTTGTTGTATCATCTGAGCATTGAGTGTAGCTGCTTGTTGTTCATTAGATAAGTTAGCCATATCCATCTGTAAGAACGCTTGAGCATTAACTACCTGTGCTTGTTGATTATTAGATAAGTTAGCCATATCCATCTGTGACTTACTTAAAGCATTCTGTACAGCTGCTTGTTGTTTATTACCTAAGTTAGTTAGTTGTAACGTCTGCATAAACTTACTATTAGTTAGTGCTTTCTGTTGACTATAAGTTAGGTTAGCCATATCCATACCTATCTGTGCTTGTGCATTTTGTACTGCAGCTTGCTGTGAGTTAGATAAGTTAGTTAGAAATGTTTGTTGTTCTGTCTGTGCATTCTG
>Ga0257124_1002332_pt1 | contig 11430 bp, 8 predicted proteins | sample SI106_150metaG_FD_190154 | JGI IMG/M metagenome (GOLD analysis project Ga0257124, IMG submission 190154) | Marine microbial communities from Saanich Inlet, British Columbia, Canada - SI106_150 | ecosystem: Environmental > Aquatic > Marine > Inlet | place: Canada: British Columbia | collected...
GGGAATAACTGCCTACGAGTCCCCCTACCAGGGCGCAAATCGCGAAGGATATTAGCTGGTGGGAAGTGGCCAACCCTTCGCGAGCGGCATATTCACTCTCTCTTCCCAGCTGTTTTAGACTGTCATAGAGTAGGGCCGCCGATGCACCGCTCAAGAGAGACATACCAACCGCAAGCAAAAGTTCAGCGCTGAGAAACAAAGCAAAGCCGGAACTACAGGCGTAGAGGGTACAGCCGGCCAGATTAAAAAGATTACCAAAAATCAGGCTCTTTCTTTTACCCATCAGATCGGCAACCATCCCAGTGGGCACTTCCAGAAGCACAATCGCTATGGCGAAGATTCCCTGCAGGAGGTAGATATCAAAGGTGTTTAGTCCATTCTTCTCCCAGAAGAGCACAATAATTGGGACCATGAATGGGGTAAAGCAGAGCCTCGTATACCAGGGATAGATCGAGAGATTCCTCTCAAGATAAGATGGGTTTTGTTTATCAGAAGCCATTCCTCTAAGCTTCCTTCCTTATGAATTGAACCTTAGAGACAAATTGACATATTGTTTCCTGGCCCCCTGGTAGAGAGTCAGGAAAGCTGGAAAAAGTCTGAAATCTTTGTCTCATAAATAATCACCCGGTCTGGGTTTCAATCTATAGGAAAAGTGGAAATTAAGAAATCCGGTCATTTTACAGGGGACCCGAAGGCCCCACCTTTCATTGGTATGATACTTGCTTCATTTCAATTTAGATGATTGTAAAGATGAAAGTTGGTGTACGGTGGTCGTAATCAAGAGATTTCGATTTTGCAGCCTATTCTTAATGGTTCTATTGATCACAGGTACAGTCTTCGCGGGAGCTGGCAAATCTGCTGCGAAGACCAAGTCAAAGGACGACCTATATATTGACAATAAATTTTGTATCCAATGTCATAAAGAAGCGGAACAGGGCTATCTAAAGAGCCCCCATTCGGATGTAAAAAACGCCGGGAGTCCCGCGAATGAACTTGGTTGTCAGTCTTGCCACGGTCCCGGTAAAGAACATGCGAAATCCTTTGGTGCGGTACCTATTCGCCTCTCAAAGAAGTCGGCACTTAAGCCCGCGGAAAAGGACCAGTCCTGTCTACAGTGTCACAACAAAACAACACTCCTTGCGAAATGGAATTCATCGATTCACAGCAAAAAAGGAGGTACCTGCATTGACTGCCATAATATTCATAAGGGATTCCCCAAGGGCCTGCGAGAGGCCACAACACCGAAGCTATGCAGCTCCTGCCATACTTCCTTTCAAGACAAAAAGAAACTGGTCAAGCACACCATGGGTATACCCAAGTGCACCTCTTGCCATAATCCACACGCCAATTAAGTTTTAGAGATTCAAGTCCCATTTGGACACTTGCTCGCGCTAAGATGGTCCGGTGATGCGAAATTTTTTTCGTACCCTTCTACCTGTCTTGCCAGGAATCCTCTGTCTCTGTACTTTCTCAGGATTCTGTGGGAGTCCATCTCACCCTTCAGGTTTTGAAGTTACCAGGGAGGGTATTGCCAATCATGGCACTATCTTTCTTGGACACAGGGGAGTAGTGAGAATTCCCCGGTGCACGAGCCGGCTGGTTTCCTCACATTTTGCCATACCCTTGGAATGCCTTTTCTCAATTCATGGGATGCAATTCCCTGGCACCAAGCATAGCGGACCCATCGCCGCCACACTTGAGATCATCTTTCCATCCGACTATAAGCACCAGGAATTCCTGTTTTCCTATTCATCCTCTCTTAAACATGGACTGCACACTCCCAAAGTTCTCTCCTCAGTGGGACTCCCGCGAGGCCAATGGACCACGATGACAATATGGTTACCGGCATTTAAACCATCCCATGGTAAGGGTGAGGACTTTGGATTTGGACAGATCGATTGGGGATATGGCTACCTTGATTTCTGTTTGGATCAGAAAACTGAATACAAAGCTCGTGAATTATTGGAAAACGAGCGAAATGCTCTCTTGAACTGCAAGAAGTTTCGTTTTAACAGGCAAAAGGGAATTTATCTACGTTCCCTGAAACTCACAAAACCCGAACATCTTTCTACCAAGGAAACAGAAAACCTGCTCACAGTCCTCTACCCTTCCCTCTTCGATACGACCTGGAGCCGAAGTCTACTTTATTTTCTGGGAGGAGGTTTCCTTCTAGGTTTGCTTTTGCGTCTCTCCCGCCGCGTCAGTCTCCAATTTTTACTTGGCTTCTTAATCCCCTTTCTACCATTACTCGCATTTCTACTCATCGAGGGAGAGGAGTACCTGTCTACCCTGAGAAACTCTAGCATTGCTTCCATCCGAAAGGACATGGAAAGAGACTTTCAAGTGATCGAGTCATTAGCTCAACAATGCGGTCAGGAATATATTTCCAAATTTAAGGAGTATTCAAAGAAGGTTCAAAAATTCATTGCGGACAAAAGCTATAACGAGGAAGGTGTCCCTCTGGACTTCGTTGAATTGGAAGAATTCAAGGAAAGGATAAAGGCGGCAAAACCAGGCAAGGAGACCGCGCAAATCTATCAAGAAATGATCTTGAAACTCCTTGAGAAGATTCGAGAAGCCTATCCGGCTGGTCACAAATTGGTGAGACATTACGAAAAACGATATGCAACGTCCCTGACCTTATCTCCAGAAAATGCCGGATCCAGGATCAAGGATGATGCTGACTCCTATGCCGAGCGAGCTGATGCCCTGGTCGTATTTCGAAACACGATCTCTTGGAGTCTATGTCTGTCTATGACATATTACCAATGGTTCTATGCATTATGCCCATGATCGGGGCTTTGGTGTGGGCGGCGACGACCTGGTCACCTCTGCCGCAACCCTGCAGTTGCTCAAGGAGTTAGCGGGGATTCCATCTTCAAGCCTGGAGACCATCTCTGAGATCACCTCAAAACTAGGCTTTTCTCTTAAAACGATGGACCAATACCTCAATCTCCCGTTCAGCCCGGCCATCTTTAGCACAGGAACCAGGGGGACCTTCGCTCATCGACGCTTCTGGACCCATTTTATGGATAAGAGAACAGGGCCCTGGGTGATCACGGCGGAGGCGGAAGCGGGTTCTATGCTTCTGGGTCTTCCGGAGAAGATTCAGTCTTACCAGGGTCAGAATTCTTCCCCTTCCGGCCGTTTTGAGTACTTGTTCCTGGGTCAGTTAATCGGAACGGGCGGTGATGCCCAACACTATTATGATTTTCCTCTGAGAAATCAGAATGATCCTTACCTGAGCATGGCTTGCGCCCTGTCCAGAGTTCAAGACGGTAAGATCTTCCAGGGAGCTATATCTGAGAAGGGAGTTAAGCTGATGCTAGGAGGGAATTTTTCTCATGTACCTGCCTATGCGCTGGCACTTTCAAAAAATGTTTCCCCACACTTTCTTAGGCTAAAGAATAGACTCAACACTCTTTATGTTGCCCTGATTACAGTTTTCCTGCTGCTCATCGCAGTCTCAGCCACTGTTTCTTCCCGAGTGACCCTCCCTCTCAAACGGCTTGAAGAGGGTTTGAAGCGAATTGAAAAGGGCGACTTGAGCAGAGAAGTGCTGGTTCCGGGAAGAGATGAATTCCAGCATCTGACCCAGCGTTTTAACTCCTTACTTCACTTTCTGAGGGAAAAGGAGGAGATCACCGGATTTCTTTCCCAGGGAACCGCAGAACATATCGTTTCCACCAGGGGAGAGAGTTCAAGAGAGGAAGCATGTGTGATATTTGCCGGATTGCTTGAGCAGGAAGAAAGCACTGAATCAGTAGATGAGACCGCGCGTAATCTACAGGCCTTTGTGTCACTGGTCCAGGATTGTGTTTTTGAACATGGTGGACGCATAGATAAGTTCACCGGGACAGCATGCCTGGGACTCTTTACCGCAGAGAAGGTTCAGTCACAGCCCTTACAAGTCACAGCTGATTTACTAAAACGGCTTAGGTCTTTTAACACGAGATTTGAATCACTTGGTAAGTCGCCTTTGAGAGTAGGGATCGGGCTTGCCACCGGTGCGGTGGTCCTGGGACATGTGGGTTCTGAGCAACGGAAAGATTTTACCTGCATCGGAAATACGGTGAATTTGGCCGCCAGACTCGAGAATCTTGCAATGAAGTCCCCTTCGCTTGTAACAGCCTATGTGGATGAAAGAACCCAAGAACTGAACCCTGCTAGTGAGGAATTTTCCTATCAAGAATTGGACCCTGTAAAAATTAAGGGAAAACGGGAACTTCAAAAGGTCTATGAACTCATTGTCTGATCAGAGCAAGTTTACTCTATTGAAGTGGGTCCACTTCGCTCTTGGCACCTTAGTTGGTATGCTATTGCTAGGACTAATTCTATGGCTGCTTCATTCACAGCATGTCATAGAGCAGAAGTCAGCCAGTGAAGATCCCTATTTTCGCCAGGTAAAGGCTACACTTCATTCCCTTGAAACCTGGAATTCTCTGTCATCTGAAAAACAAACTGATGCATTGGAAACAGGATTCACACCCTATATCCGCACCGTTATTTCAGCACTTAGAGAAAATCAGGTTGGGTTGATTAAAGACAAGCAAAGACCCCTTTCAGATATCAGCGCGATCCACATTGCAAAACGATCAAGGAGGATCTATTTCGCTGGTTCCCAGTTCAAGGATCTTCTCAAACCGGGATGGAGCAAACATCTCTTTCTTGGTCTTCATCACGGGGGTAGGGTTTTTCAAAGAAAGATTACCCATTTCTATCCCCGTTCCATCGGATTAGAAGACTTTCGATCTTATCGGGATTCATTTCAGATCTTTCGTTCGAAGGAGCGATATCTGGCCTGGTACCTGGGATTTATGGGTGAATATACCTTTGTTATCCTGGTGGATTTCGACCGCCTTACGGGCACAAGGCTCACCAATCTCATTTCGCGGATCATAAGCAGCGAGACTCTCGGCTCAGAGCAAGACCAAACTCAGGGTCCATGGAATCTTGCCCGTTCGAATTGGTATTGGACTCTCCTTGCCCTGTTGGCCTGGGGTTGGATTTGTAACCGAGGATGGACACTGTACCTTGGTGGACGGTTTTCATTCCGCCTGATTTTGATATTTCTTCTCTTTCTAGTTCTGCTGGACGGAATGTTGATTTCTCTTTTTCGAGAAATGCGTCTCAACAAGGAAGTCCAGGTTCGTGAGAACCTGGAGTCACGCTGGAGACTGTCGATGCAGAAAGTGGAAAAAGGATTTGATCCTTTTTTACAGCAAATCGCTTCCGGGCTCTCAAAAACACTAAAGAGTGGAAAGGAGCTTGATGAATCGTCAATTCCTGATTTCTTGATCTTATTTGCTACAGATCGTCAGGCGAGAACTCAAACCTACAACGGTAAACTCGATCCAATGACTCATGATCTAATGCTCCTTAGTACCGCACAGTTGATTCCTACGGTTGCGGATGCGCAAATCCATGATGTTAAGGCTTTGCAGAAGAGATTCTTTCAAAAAAAGGCTACCCAGGTTGAGTTTAGAAAAAAATTGATTGATAAAGTTTCCGAAGAATTGGTTCGATTCGGAAAGGGTGCATTTCATCACATTGAGATACTGTCTTCAGGCTTATATCTACTTTGGGAACACTCAGGCGTTGGTGAATCATTCCGAATCTATGCGGCTCGCGGAAGAAAGAAGAATACCTTAAAAGCATACTTCGAAACCCTGGCCAGGTCTAAATTAGAGGGGATCAACTCTGAAATGGTTCGCGCTATTCTTCAAGACGGAACTATCTTGGATATTGGAGCCGCTGGCGAATCTAAGGCTCAATATCCAACAGACATACTACATAAACTGAAATCAACCCCAAACCAATTTCAAATCCTGAGATGGAGGGGAAAGTCCTTCTTTGCTCTGCAGACCAGTTCCAAGAGCCTGGGTGGTTTTGATCTTCTCTATTTGCTGCCAGAGTCAAAAGCCCTTGCAGCCATTTCTCTTATGGATTCGAGGTTTTTCTGGTTTCAAGCTCTCACACTCCTTCTTGCCCTGGTAAGTTGTTCTCTTCTCCTGCGCATGGTGCAAAATCCCCTGGGGCTTTTAAATGAAGGATTTCAAAGAGCACAGAAGGAGGATCTTGAGTTTGATCTACAAGCTGCCGGGCGAAATGAAATATCCAGTGTACTGAGGGGTTTCAATTCCATGCTCACGGAGCTCAAGAGACGTAAAAAACTCCTCCCCTTTATTCCTCATGAGATCCTGAAGCTTTTTAAAAAGGATTCAGGGGGTTACGAGAGCAGAATCAGTGATGAGGCCGTGGTGGTATTTTCGGACATTAGATCCTTCACTTCCATCTCTGAAACCTATGAACCCGAAGAGATTGTTTCCATGCTCAATGAGTACTTCTCCATCTGGCAGCGTCGAGTAGGCAAGTATTCAGGAGTAATCGAAAAATTTATCGGGGATGCCGTCGTGGTTGTTTTCTTCAAACAAAACTCTCACTCATTTATGCAAGAGGCTGTACAAACATCCATTGAAGTTATGTCGGAACTACAAGAATTCAACGCGGCTCGCAAAGAGGCTGGAAAGTTTACCATTCAAAACGGAATTGGTATCTGTTCGGGCACGGTTAGCCTGGGTATCCTCGGAACCGAAAGAAAGAGGCATTTTCACGCCCGGGGAAAAGCTGTTGAACGTGCGGAGGAACTGGAAGCGGAGTCCAAAAATGGTAGATTTACCCGTATTCTTACCGATAAGACAGTCTACGAGGCGGTCCGCTTCCAATATGATCTCGAGCCTCATCAAGATAGATCAGAAGCGGAGCCTATTTTTGAACTCAGTTCTCTTTAACTCTACTGAATTACAGCCCCATAGGCATTGAGTTGGTAAATCACGATAGGTCCCGCGATATTGGCCAGGATGTTCTCAGCGGTCTTGCGATCAAATTCTTCTCCCTTTTCCTCAGCCAGGTGTTCAAAGTAAGCCGCTGCCTTTTCTGGTGTAAACTCAATTGCCTTGAGCATACCCCTGGTCGTGACCCTCTTTCCGACTGAACTGAGTGGGAAAACAATGTCTCCGTCCTTGACCTTAACTCTCAGGGATTGAGCTCCCTTATCCCCTTTAAGCCTGAGCCAGCAGCCAGCCTTGGGACATACATCCGTCACAGGTCCTGAGATCGTGACCTCTTTACTCATATACTTCTTGGGATTGGCAAGAATTTCAGAAAGAGAGACGGCCTTACTCGGTCTTGCCCCTCTCCCGTACTCTCCAATTGCGTTTTTCTTATTGAGCCGTTTTCCAATTGAATTAGCGGCCCCCTTTTCCATATGGCTGCTGGAGGCAAAAAGTAAGGATGCCGTACCCACCAGAACAAATACCAAAATAAATTTCATTTTTATCATTAGATCCTCCCAATAAAGTTAGGGCTTTATTCCAACCTGCTGGAATGCCACCAATTAAAGGTACTTAGAGACCAAAGTCAATAGTTATTGGGCATAAAACCAAATCAAGTCTTTCATGCTAGAGTATCCCTATGGTTTCTGAGCCCGAACAGGGAGTCCTTTCCGAATTGTTGGGGTCGATTAGAGCACATTCTCGCTCAACGATTCTTCCACTCTTCCTGTTTTGCTTAACCTGGAAATTCTACCCTCATCCATCGATTGGCACCTTTGCCTCAGTCCTGCCCCCAGTTGTAACGGTCTATTTTGCCTTGTTGACAAAAAATGTCTATTTGTCACTCTTCGCCGGAGTTTTTAGCGGATCTTTTCTACTCATGGAAGGTGCGTTTATCCAGGGAGTTATGGACGCGTTTCGCAAGATGCTCGCTGTCCTCATTGGTGATCCTCTCAATCTTTCCTTTGAGGCTTTACCGTTGGATAACTTAAAAATTATTGCCTTTGCCTACCTCCTTGGGGGAATGATCATGATCTGTACCGCCAATGGTGGTATGGAAGGACTGATGAATGTGTTTTCCCGCTTCGCCAAAAGCCGAAAAAGGGCACAATTCTCAACCTGGCTCATGGGACTGATCGTGTTCTTTGACGACTACACCAATTGTCTTTTGGTAGGCAATACCATGAGACCTATCACGGACCGCTTTAAAATTTCCCGCGAAAAGCTGTCCTATATAGTGGATTCCACCGCCGCTCCCATCGCAACCATCGCTCCTGTTTCCACATGGGTTGGCTATGAACTGGGACTGCTTGGTTCCGCTCTTGAAAAATACCCGGCACTGGGTGAATGGAATGCCTTTTCCCTGTTTTTAAATAGCATCCCTTTTAGCTATTACGCCTTTTTCAGCCTTTTCTTTATCGGGCTTCTCATTTTCTGGGGAATTGAGTTTGGACCTATGTTTCACGCCGAGACAGCATCGACCTCGAAAGAAAGTGATCCGTCTGCATTCCACGCCCAAACAAGCTCACATTGGCTGCATGCCGTGGGTCCTGTATTGATGGTTATTCTGGCGACTTTGTTGATGTTGTATCTTACGGGTAGACAGACAATGATTGCCCAGGACCTGGATGTCACAAGATCCGGTCTGGCATCGATCCTTATCTCAGGAAATTCCTCAACATCACTATTCACCGGGGCTCTGCTAGGATGTGTACTGGCCATCTTGATCAGTGTTCAATCTGGCTGCTTATCTGCCCGAGATTGTTTCGCCTGTCTGCGTGAGGGCGGGAAGAAAATGCTGGCTCCAACCCTTGTTCTTTGCCTGAGCTGGAGTCTTGGATCGGTTTGTCATGAACTGAAAACTGGAGATTTCGTATCTCTTATGGTGCAGCAGCATCTCCCTGATTTCTGGCTGCCGATTCTGGTATTTCTCACCTCAGCCCTGATCTCCTTTGCTACGGGAACTTCCTGGGGCTGTATGGCTATCATGGTTCCAGTGGTATTGGGCATCACAGCTATCCATTCACCTCAAAACCTACACCTCTTATTGGGCTGTGTTTCAGCGATCCTTGGGGGGGCGTCCTTTGGGGACCATTGCTCCCCAATTTCTGACACCACCGTACTCTCCTCCATGGCAGCCCAGGTTGACCACCTATCCCATGTGAGAACCCAGATCCCATACGCTTGTTTCGTGGGGGTATGTGTTGTTTTCGCCTATAGTCTCAACTCCCTGTTCAACTCCGGACCCTGGCCAGGTCTGATCGGGGGGCTGATTCTCCTGGTTGGGGCAACTAGACTGATAGGAAGGAGGGTTGGTTGAAATCAGCGGTCAAAATGAAATACGAACCATTGTTCGCTATCGGGTTCTGCACTAGGCATAGCCTCATCACACCCGTGTTCTTTAGCGTGAGCGGTCTTGAGCTTCTCAGCCTCTTCTATTGAGGATGCCTCCCCAATAATCTCCCAGTTTTCCATCTCAGGATGAAGGCTTTCCCAATTCCTGCGTTTAGACCACGGATCACTTGTAATGCCAACGACACAGCTCATAGACTCCCCTGGAACTCGTACTCAAAACAATGTCAGAAACCATAGCTCATTACCCGTAATATTGGCAATAAAATCAATAGGCCTTGACGATTCGAGCTAAATCTCTAATTATAGTGGACTACCTCTAGAAATCATCATGAAGTATCTCAGTTTCGCGGCCCTCCTTTTATCCATTATTTCAAGTGCACTTAGCGCTCAGAGCCATGATCAAACCGCGATTTTCCAGCAACTTTATGAACTAGAGGATCTCAACCTTAAGCAAAGGCTTCTTCAGGAACAGTGGGACCCCTGCTCGAGGACTTTTAACCCCGGAAAGAAAGTTCGCTGGAATCATTTGAGGTCCCTCCTGGTATCAAAACTTGGTAGACCCCGGCATGGTGGTCACGATGTGGTCGCTACCCAGTTTATGGATGTGAAGATTCGAGCCAATTTCTCCTATGGTTTGTTCAGTAAGGATATTGAAGACGAGCCGGTCGAAGTTTTCATCGCGAATCAAAGATGCCAATGGTATGTAAAAACAGCGGGTAAGACTGATTCAGATGGCAGGTTTGAAGCGAACCTGGGGCGTCTTCCGACGGGAAAATATCCTATAAAGGTGGTTTTAAAGCCTAACTCAACTGTAGCCACACTTCTGATCACCGTACTTGAAAGAGGAACCAAAACAGCGGTTTTTGATATTGATGGGACCCTTACTACCTCGGATGGCGAATTGATCCATGAAATCATCTCGCGGGTGTTTAAGGGAGACTATGTGCCTAAAATGCGCGATGGCGCTGTTGACGCTGTGAATCTCATGGAGTCAAAGGGATATGAACTTGTATACCTCACCGGTAGACCCTATCCACTGCATCGAGTTACGAAGTCGTGGCTCCTTTCAAAATCATTTCCCCGTGGAAGTCTGATTCTGACCAATTCCAATTCTCAATCAGTACCCAACAAGAAAGGAGTAGGCACCTTTAAGGCCAAACGTATCAAGGAAATCAAGGCTTCGAAAATCAATGTTGATCACGCTTTTGGTAACGCCCTCACCGATATCTATGCCTACGATCAAGCCCAGGTATCCAAGCACAAAACCCACATTGTAGGAAAACATGCCGGTAAAGAGAATACTTCAGCGATAGCTGGGTACGCGCAGTACCTGAAAAAATTGGAATCCCTGCCTTCCGTCAACCAACATTAAATTTTTTAGTAGAACTAATCAGCGTCCGGTGGTTGTTTGAACTTCCAGGGCAAAGTCTTCATTCAATGGTGCTGCATTTTTAGCCCTGAGGCGTCTGATATCCCCCCGCGATAATCCAAATTCCAATGCTTTTCGTATGGCATTTTCAAATTGCGGAACCAGTTTAGTTTGTAGGTTGACCCAATGGGAGACTATCGCGGGATCATTAAGGTGGCAGATCATTCCCCTTTTGGGAAGATTCTCATCAGGCGGAAGAAGGTCTACGCTCTGCTTAGCTGAATTCTCATCGAGCTTAAATACAAGTTTGGCACCCACCATATCTTCAATCAGACTCTCGTTAGATTTCAACTCCTTGAATAGTCTGTAGTTCTCATTTGCATCCCCGCAAATACTTTCAAATCGGCAAAATGGACGAGCCCTCATGCTCAGGATGAACTGAGTATTGTGAGGAAGCTTATTGTCTTTCCTCGCCAGGTATACCGATGACAGACCTTCAGGAATATCTTTAAACAGGCTATTCGCACTACCCATGGAATTTTTAAAAAGCTTCCAATAGGCGACCTGGGCTAGATGTCCAGGAGATCCGGAAAGATCCATAGGTGTGGACTTGGCGATTTCCTCGGCTGTGGAAATTAAAGTAACCCCAGTCGACTTGAGTCCCGAATCCATATAGGAGGACAATTGAGAAATTTTGGCTTCGCCCAGAATCTCATCCTTGATTACACTGAGCACCCTGCTCATTTCAATCACTTTGTTTCTTTGCCATTTTCTAGTCCATACAATCTTAAAAAGGGCTTGTTCCCAGGGTTCATCAAAATCAACTTCATGGGTCTCCCTGACAATATCCAGGGCCTTGCTTACATCTTCGCT
>Ga0257124_1002340_pt1 | contig 11384 bp, 10 predicted proteins | sample SI106_150metaG_FD_190154 | JGI IMG/M metagenome (GOLD analysis project Ga0257124, IMG submission 190154) | Marine microbial communities from Saanich Inlet, British Columbia, Canada - SI106_150 | ecosystem: Environmental > Aquatic > Marine > Inlet | place: Canada: British Columbia | collected...
GTTGAGTGATGTGCTTACCTGACAAGTAACTACCTCCTAAAGGATAAATAATTACTTATCTTCGTATACACTCAACCGGTCAAGATAATTGTCGTCTGACCGGACAGGTTAATTGTCGCCTAACAAAATATCTCAAAAAGTATACTTTAAGAGAATTTCACTGCGTTCCTGTTAGCATCTGTCCAGACCTGAGCTGACAGCCGGTGATCAGATGAAGCGGTCATTCAAGAACTAATATGCAGAAGGGCAGGAAGTGGCACAACTGAGACCTAATTTCAATTTACAGGAACGGCTGCTTTATCAACAGACTTGCCTGTCGCATAGACAACCATGAACGACTATAAAGATGCCCAATGGATAGCGGCCGTTCAAGCTAACCGTTTTTTGGTGCAGTGATGATCTCCATTGTGCCAGGAACGGTCGTTACTTGTGTGAAATTTTTATGTGTACCTGCTCAGCCACCCTACTTTGATAAAGGGTGAAAACTTAACGAGGGGGGGGCAAACCGATACAGTTGAAACGCCGAGGTTAAAACCTCTAATATAAAAACACATTAAAGCAACCAGAGGAAAATTTTGATGTTTTTAGTCTTGTTGGACTAGCGGGGGGCGTGAATGTCATTTATTTTCGATCTGCTTCTGATTTTTGGCAATTTCAACATAGGTATCCAAACGTGTTTCAACACGGATTAAACGGCCGTTCATATTATCTACCTTATCTTGCAGCTTCATATTTGCAGAATTTAATCGCTCGACTGAATCAGTAAGCTTCACAGTATCCTTCAAAATATTTAAAAATTCAGAGCCTAGCCCCATTATTCTTGCTCCAGCTTGTCACACAACTCATTGACATTCCTGGTTGTTTCATCTGTCATTGAGATTGCATTTTTTAAACTATTACTAACCATTGCTAACACTTCTTCTGCATCTGGAACTTCGGAAAGTAATTTGTCAAAAAATTGCTCCTTCGTGCGCTCTGGTAACTGAATAACTAAGCGACCATTGCCAGCCTGAATATCCACTTCACTTTCAACTGAGATTCCAGCAGCAGCCAGGGCTTTAGTGGATAAACGAATGGCGGAGCTATTGCCCCATTTTTGAATTTTACCGTGTAATTGCATAACAATCTCTAAGTGTAAACATTTGTATATACTACAACAGGATGAAGCGTGTATCAACATTTGTTTATACTATTAAAGTCCAATGTCTTATTTTATTCCAATGTCTTTTCTGTGCCATGAGGAGTCGTTGATGGTTGTCTCTGTGAACTACCGGTTTATGGACAAAGGGGACGTTAAGTAATTTTGAAGTTAAATGATTTCAGGAATGCATTGGGGATTTTAATGAAGGTTTCCTACAGTAAAAAATAAAGTAATATTTTTGTTATACCAATGTTTAAGGACGGTTTTTTTCAACATATTCATCGTAAATAGAGCAATAGAAAAAATCTCTACTATACTTTTCATAGTGTGCTTCACTGCCTGAAAAAAATAACGCCAGCACGAAAACGATAACCAATGAAATTGAGATAAAAAAGAACCTGGCTCTCTATATGACAATGTATATCACTGTTTTATGTCTGTTTAGGAACATCCTCCTGATGCTAAAGGTAGCATGAAAAAAACAACATCCATCATCATTAGTCTCATTGCCCTATTGCTGGTAGGCATATATTTTCTACAAATGCCTACTTTAAGCAAAACAGTTGTGGAACAAAAAAAAGAGCTTCTTGTTTTTTGTGGCATTACCATGATTCAACCTATGTCTGAAATAGCCGCTATCATAGAAAGTCAGGAGAATGTAAAGATATCATTGATTAAAGGTGGTTCTGGAAACCTGCTTAATTCAATCAAGTTCAATAAGGTCGGTGATCTTTATCTGCCTGGATCAGCATCTTATATTAAGCAGGCTAAAGCGGAGGGATTGATCACTGAATCGGTGCATGTAGGTTTTAATAAAGCGGCCATGATGGTGCAAAAAGGTAATCCACTGGCGATTAAAAAGGATTTAAATGAACTAAAAGATAAAAACTATTACGTTGTAATAGGTAACCCTGATAGCGGCAGTATCGGCAAGGAGACTAAAAAAATACTGGCTTCCGCTGGAATTTATAATGATGTACTTAAAAACATTCATGAAATGACGACAGACTCAAAACGCCTGGTCGAAGTATTGAAAAATGAAGAAGCAGATCTGGTTATAAACTGGTACGCAACCTCGGTTTGGGATCAAAATAGTGAATTTATCGATACACTGAGTATCGATGATAAATTTGCACAAAAAAAGCGACTTGTTCTTGGATTACTGAGCAGTTCCAGATACCCGGAAATCGCCAGAAAATTTATGGCCTATGCTGCATCACAAAAGGGTCAAAGAATATTTGATAAATATGGACTGTTTAGTATTGAAAAATGATCAATCTTTATGCCATCTTTTAGCGAAAAACCGATCCAACGCCAAATAATAATACTTATACTGTCCCTGATCGGTATTTTGTCGGTGCTTTTTATTGTGCACTCCAGCTTTGCTGAAAACAAAAAACGATATAAAGAACAATTGGATAATCAGGTTGCAAGACAGGATATCGGCATTGCAATTTATCAACAACTATCCGCCACCGAAGTTTTGATATATAAACTCAATCTTATGGATCATCCCCGTGAGTTGATAATAATCAAAAAGCGAATAGATGCAAACCTGCAAATAGTTAAAAATGGACTCGATGTATTACAAAAAGGAGGGACTTTCGAGCATAAAATAGAGACAAACATTCCAGGTAAAGATGCTTTGCAATTGCAGGCGAACTACAAAAAACCGCAACAGGAAGGTTATGTGCTTGAAGTACTGGAATTAGGATCTGCTATCTTTAATTTAGAATTGCAAGCACAGCTGTTGATCGAACTGGCCGGATTACGCATGGAACAGGATGAGCAACAGTGGAAAAACACGAATACGCATATACAAAATCTGTTGAAGGCAATAGACACTATTCTACTTCGTTCACAGGAGAATGCCGCGGGAATTCTGTTTGACAGTCAGCAAAAGATGAAATCCTTATCCCTACAAATCGATCAGGCTGAAAAGAATCATAACAACTTCAGACTACCTTTAGTTGGCCTGGCTCTATTTCTTTCTACCTATTCTATTTTTATCACACTTTTGCGTATAAAAAAGGCCATACAGGAACGCAAACAAGCCGAAGAAAGCCTGCAAATGTTACTGGATACAACTGTAGAAGGTATCTACGGGGTTGACCTCAAAGGAGTGACAACTTTCGTTAATCCTGCCGCTTCAAAAATGCTTGGTTACACAGCTGAGGAACTCATCGGCAGAGAGAATCATACTTTGATTCATCATACCCACAGTAATGGGACTGCTTACCCTGCCACAAAATGCCGCATACTCAAAGTTTTACAGGGCGGAACCTTGCAGGCAGTAGATGACGAAATGTTCTGGCGTAAAAATGGCGAATCTTTTCCCGTAGAGTATTCCAGTACTGCTATAAAGCGAAACGGTGAAATTGTTGGAGCAGTGGTAAATTTTCACGACATTAGCCAACGTAAACAGGCCGAAAAAAAAATTCACACCCTTTCCCAGGCTGTTGAACAAAGCCCCGTATCGGTCATACTGACGGATATCAATGGAAATATTGAATACGTCAATAGTGCCTTCGAAAGATCCACCGGTTATAGCGCTGAGGAAGTTAATGGTAAGAACCCTGGGTTGTTGAAATCAGGTAATACACCAAAATCTCATTATCAGGAACTGTGGAAAACTATCAACTCAGGTCAATTGTGGCAGGGTGAACTACAAAATCGTAGAAAGAATGGTGAAGTTTTTTTAGAACATGCTTCGATCGCCCCGATAATTGATAAAAGTGGAAAAATGACTCACTTTTTAGCCGTCAAAGAGGATATTACCCTGCAAAAACAGCAGGAAGATAAAATTATCCATCAAGCCAACTACGATAGCCTCACCGATCTACCAAATCGCTTTCTAGCTCAGGACCGTCTGTCACAACTCATAAAAGATGCTCAACGCGACAAAAAACATGCTGCTTTATTGTTCCTGGATCTTGACGACTTTAAAAAAATCAATGACACAATGAGCCATGAAGTAGGCGATAAACTATTGGTACAAGCGGCCAGGCGTTTACGTGATTCAGTGCGTGACGGTGATACGGTAAGCCGTCTTGGAGGTGATGAATTTATAGTCCTGATGGGGAATATAAGTACTGTGGAAGATACTTATCCGGTAGCACAAAAATTGCTCGAAAGTTTTAATGCTGCTTTTCTGCTGGATAATCGAGAGCTTACCGTGACGGTCAGTATTGGAGTTGCAATTTACCCTGATGATGGCAAGACTCCTGCTGAACTTCTGCGAAATGCCGATACTGCTTTGTACAAGTCGAAAGCTGAAGGCCGGAACACTTATAACTACTTCACAAATACAATGAACCAGGGGATCTCACGACGACTGCAGCTAGAAGAACAGCTATATGGTGCGTTAGATCGCAATGAGTTCCAGCTTTTTTACCAACCCCTGGTAGATGTTCGCAGTAACACAATAGTGGCTGCCGAAGCCTTGTTACGCTGGAATAATGAAATTCTGGGCAATGTCTCACCAGATGAATTTATTCCGGTTACAGAGCAAACCGGGCAGATAGTATCAATCGGACAGTATGTACTTAACGAAGCATTGGCGATGACTGCAAAATGGCAGCTGATAAATCCTGACTTCAAAATCGCTATAAATGTTTCTCCCCGTCAGTTTCGTGAACCCGAGCTTTTACAACAGATTACAGATGCCTTACAACAGTCGGGTGTAAGCAGTAAATGCCTTGAGTTGGAAATTACAGAAGGTGTATTGATGAGCGGTTATAACTATATTTCAGAAACCCTATCTTCATTGAGTAAAATGGGTATTGGTATAGCCCTGGATGATTTTGGTACGGGTTACTCTTCACTGAGTTACCTGCGTAGTTATCCCTTTAGTATCCTGAAGATCGACCGTAGCTTTATTAATGATATTACGATCGATACAGCCGACAGAGAGCTAGTAAATGCTGCAATTGCCATGGCACACAGCCTGGGTTTAAATGTGGTTGCCGAGGGAGTTGAGACAGAGGAACAGTTGGCACATCTAGTGTTACAGGGTTGTGATATTGCCCAGGGATACCTGTTCAGTAAACCAATAAGTAGCAACGAGATAAGCCGCATGATTAGATCAAAAAAATTACCAGCTTCCAATCCTTAACAGGAAAATACAAAATAAGCTGTGAATCACCTCTGGATTCTCGTAGGATCTATTTCTTGAGAGGACAGACCAATGAGTAAAATAAGTAGATAATTCCCAGAGTTGCGTTAGAGAGCTGTTCACCAGATTAATTACAGTGACCGGGGTACAAGTATCTATCAATCCCCATACTGAACGTTTAGTGGGTATAGGCATTGAGTCTTCTGTGGGCAGTGCCGGTGATTCTTATTACAATTTGTTGGCTGAAACAATAAATGAATTATTTAAAACTGAGATTATCCGCTACCCACAACATGGGCAATGGAAGGCAGTGGATGATGTGGAATATGCCATCGTGAAGTGGGTTGACTGGTTTAACAACCGATGGCTACTGGAGTCAAGTATTTGAATTATGATTACAAGTGGTTTTAGCATTTACGCTATGACCGATATCGCCACACTTCCGTCATTCCCTACAGCATGTAGGGAATGACCGGAATGGGTCGATACTTGCCTATTCAGGATACCTAAATTCACATAAGTGAACGGCGGCTTTGTCGCAAGACGGGTCATACAACCCTGCTTACTGATTGTTCGAAATGGGTCGGTAGTACTAGTTCATTAGGTGAATTTAAATGGCTGCTCCTGGTAGCTGTCGGCGGAAATAATCCTGTTGTGCCGTAATTTGCCATTGTTTAGCTGCAATAAAAAACCCTCAATTGAGGGTTTTTTATTGGGCGACGATTAACAAAAATTGCTGAAATCTTAGCCTTCGTCATCGTATTTGGATTTTCCTTTTAGTTGATTTAATAGGCTTTCAGGAATGGCATTAACGATGAGGCGTTTGTTAGCGGCATCAAATTCAATGCCTTCGCCCATTAAATTAGCCGAAAAGCTAATGCTTAAACCTTTGTTTTTTCCGCTGTAACGAATAAATTTACGCAGTTGTTTACGATCGGGAATGAGTTCGGCTTTTATTGCTTCCTCCACTTCAATCATGGGTGCGCCTTGGCCGGCTAGTAGCTCGGGGCTTAAGCCGGAATTGCCGCGCTGTTGTTGGCGCGTTTCTTTTTTCTTATCGATGATGAAGTGCGAAAACTCTTCGGAAGAGTGCGATTTTGTTTCAGCGGCCAGGTGGTCTGCGAGCTCATCAAATACAACGGGGTCGCCACGTAGATCTTGTTCCATGCAGTAATCAACTACCTTGGCCTTGTACTCATAGCGTTGTTCTTCGGGCAGTGTTTGGCTGTACTGATCACTAATGGATAAAAATTCTTCAGTTTCGGCTTGGGTGTTTAAGGTATCGGTAAAACCTATGCCGGTTGCCATGTGGTTTTGCAGAGGTTTATCACCCCGACCAAACGAGAAGGTAATGTACTTACTGTCGCTGTCTTGTTGCCAATCCGTGAGGTTAATGCATACACCAAAGCCTGTACTGGAGAAGTCGATGTAGCGAGTTTCCGTTAAGCTCATGTCTGTTCCCACGCTCACACTCTCTTTATGGCGCAGGTGAAAGACATAGAGTTTATCGTAGTCGGCCTGGGTTTCGTAAAAATAGGCAAGGTAGCCATCCATCTCAAATTTGCTGCTATCGAGTGTAGAGCTAAGGTGTTCGGTTAAGCGTTTAGAAAAACTTTGGAACGACATCTCATCGCGTTGCCAATCTTTTATTAGGCCGCGCACGATAGGTTGCTCATCTGAGAACACGCCATAACACTTGCCGCTGCGCTGCATCAGTATGCTTTTAAGCTGGGACGCGGCTTGCTGGTAGTACGGGGCGAGGGCACCGTCGTCGGCGTTGCCTTCGAGTACGCTACAGTTGAGTTTCGCGGCGGGGTCGTTGCTTGCTTTTGCAATCTGGTGGGTAATAAAAAAACGTAATGCCATGATACTCGTGCCAAATTTGAGAGCTGGTTATGATAACACGGCAAAATACTCTGGTACCGTTATGGCGGTGTCATTTCATATCCGAGAGCGATACACAGACGTCTTTATATGAACTGCTTTTAGCCTTCTCCGCTGCCTAGTAAAATGACTTGCTTCTCCATGAAACTACCAGTGCTTAAAGCCTGTCAGGAACGGATCGATTGCCGTCATATAAAGTTGTTTGGTTAATGTCGCCTTAGAGCTGCATTACAACAAAGAAGCGTTAAGGTCTTTCATAGACTTACAGTTAACTTGAGCAGGTCACCGCTTTTTTACGAGTATCGTTATACTCAAATTTCAGTGTGAAAAATATAATTATTGATGAGCCCTAATTCGGCTTTACCCCCCCAAATCAAGTTTGGGGTGATTGCTGACTAGTGATTGATATTTTATAACTTCTAACGCTAAAACTGAAAAAACCTTACCTGGGCAATATATAATTTTTTTAATGCATAACCGATAAGGCATTCAGGTTGAAACGATATCTGTTTGCAATTTTGTCGTCTATGAGTCTTCATCAACAAATTCAAATAAATCTCCAACACCACATTTAAACAATTTACAAAGTTTATTTATCGTATCCATGTCCACTCTTGTAGCAGTTTCTTTGTAGAGTAGTGAGATTGTATTTCTATGTAGTTCAGTTTCTCTGGCTACATCAATAACTTTCATTTTGTGCTCACCCATAAGCTTTGATAAGTGACAACGAATCATTTAAAGAGCCGGGTCACCGCACCGTACTGGCCTTGACAGGAGAGCGCCTCAACCGCCACGATCGAGGGTGAGGAAGGCGGCTGAGTCGTCTGGGGGTGGGGCATCGTGGCCTGCTCTCGGTAGGTTTTCGCAAACCGCCTTTACCGCCTTCCTCACCTCACGCGCGACACCCCGGGGCTTACCACCTTCGGTCTTCAGACTGTCCGCTGGTTTGACCGGTGCCAACATTAGCGCACTTTACAAAGTATCGGCCGCTTATTTTGGCGCTAAAGCCTTGCACCCGATGCAGCCACCCCGGGCGTATAGGTCCGATAAGAGGTGGGTCGGTCCATCACGCGCTTACGGCGCCTCCCACTCATCGGGGTCGATCTCCCGCCCACTGGGGTTCTCGAGTTCCAATGCCCCCTCCGGGGCCGGGTCGCCGGTGGCTCGCATCCACTCGAAGACCGCTCTGGCCTCTTCGCGCCGAAGGGCACCCTCGACGGGGTCACTGATATCGTTCCAATTGCTCCAATAGTGGTAAAGCATGAAGTGGCACGTCGGAATCTCGGTCTGCATCCCCGCGTACATCGCTGCTCGCATAAACTCGGCACCTTGCGCATCTCCCACGCCCGGCTTGGGATCTTGCCACTCGCCGACAAAAGAGTTGGCGGTCTCCTCAAGGAGAATCACCGCCTCAGGCATGCCAATCACCTCGCGGATGCGCTCTTTGGCATCGAATTCGACCCAGTACTTGGGTTGCACATGCCCGTAGCTATGGAGTTTAACAAACACCCCTGGCCGGCCTGCGAAGAGATCGCGGATGACCTCACCGTAGCCGAAAAACAAGACATTGGAGAAGCTCGACAGGCCGGGAGGCGACACCATTACGCCGAACTCGGAGTGAAGCGCCTCGAGTTCCGCAGGTAGATTGGCATCCAACATCACATCGGCGAATTCCTGCGGTGTGATGGCCTGGCCAAACTCAAGCTCGTTCCAGAGACCCACGCCCCAGGGAAGCGCATCTCGACGGTCCATTTCTTCGACGTCGCGGCGCAAGTCGGCGGGCGTGGCTTCTTCGTTCTTTAGTGTATAGACAACTCGAAACCCGGCTGCTGTTCGCTCCCGGATTTCCTCATAGAATTCATCCGTCAGGGGGTCCTCGTCTCCGGTCGTCATAACCCAGAACGGTCGGTACTCAAGCGGCGCTTCGGGGTCCACCTGTACGATCTCATCCCAGACCGTTCGGGCCCACATCGGTGTCCCATAAGGTGTATTGTCAGCATAGACGGAGGCTGCATAGTACCAGATATGCTGGTTGGTCGCCCTCCATTGGGGCTCGTTCTGGGGGGGGGCGTCCTGGGGGGGCTTCGCGCAGCCGACAGCGAACAAGCTGAGCAGCACTGCGCAGTTAAAGAAAAATCTCAGGTTCATCTTTTGCCACCTTGTTTGTTCATTTCGGAAGATAGGGGATAGGAAACATCAACGCCCCTCGGACTCTACCAGAACGCCCCCCGAAGCGTCCATCTAGCGTCGCCTGCGCGGCTCCGCGCCGTGGTGCGGGGGCCCGAGACAGGCCGGGTCCTCGCCGGGCTCGAGCGCGCTGCCCGCGGACCACCGGTGCGCGCTGTGGAGGAAGCAGGAGCCTGAAGCGCAGCGAAAGTATGTAACCAGACAAAGAGTTTTTTGCCCGGAAACTGGCACATGGCTGTTAGCCACGCAGTTGACACTCCAATTAACAAGGTGCCCACAGTGACGCCTAATACCAGCAAAGCAGAATTTGCCAGATACTCTGGAAGCACTGTTTGTTTAAGGTGCTCCCAGTTTTCACCCGAAGGCTCAAACACAAAACCCGCAATGGTTAATACTGGAATGCTCAGCAATAGCGCCACCAGAATGATGCCGGGTTGCCACAGTTTATCTATTGAAATTCGCAAGATATTCCCATTACTAATAATATTCATTAATCCTGTCAGCTGAGATTATTCTCACCGGTTGATCTATTTCCAGCCAGCACGATCCATAGTTCGAACCGCTTCTGCATTATTCCTTCCGAGAATATCCAGATTCAGTTTGTCAGATTTAAACGAACCCCAGCTTTTCACCAGTTCACTAATTTCAGCCGTTTCACTCACCGGGTACTCAAAATTAACTTCTGCATACCATTTTTGAGATTCGGGGTTAACCAGAAACTCCAGTAATTTCAGAGCATTGACAGGATTTTTTGCATATTTCGTTATGCCAGCGCCACTGATATTTACGTGACTACCCCTTGACTGTTGATTTGGCCAGAACACAGCCATCGATTCTGCAGCTTTGACCTGAGAAGGATCTTTTTTATTGGTTAACATGCTGCCGTAGTAATAAGTATTGGCAATCGCAATGTCACACTGACCTGCCGCCGCAGCCTTAATCTGATCACGATCTCCACCTTTTGGGGGACGAGCCATATTTTTCACCAGCTTATTGCTCCATTGTTGAGCTTCATCCTTACCATTAGAAGCAATCAAAGAAGCTACAAGAGACTGGTTATAAATATTCCCGGAACCTCGAATACAAATCTTTCTCTTCCATTTATCGCTCGCCAAATCTTCATAAGTTGACAGCTGCTCTGGTTTCACTCGGTCTTTGGCATAAAAAATTACCCGTGCACGTTGTGACAGGCCAACCCATTGACCTTCAGGATCACGTAAATGAGCAGGAACGGCTGAATTTAGCGCCAAACTCTCAACCGAAGCAAGCACTCCAGCCTGTTTAGCTCGATACAAACGGCCCGCATCTACCGTAATAAACACATCAGCAGGTGTATTGCGTCCTTCATTTTTTAAACGGGTTAAAAGTTTATCTGCTTTAGCCGTAACCAGATTGGTTTTAATTCCGGTTTCTGCGGTAAAGCGATCCAAAAGCGGTTTAATCAGCTTTTCCTTTCTGCCTGAATACACATTAACTTCTGATGCAAGTGCATTCACTGACATAAAAAACAACACCATAACTGCAAGATGTTTTAGCTTCATTTAGATGACTCCTATATAATTTTCAAACAAAGACCTGACAGAATCAGGACTAACAATATAAACAGGATATTAAATACAAATTATCTTATTGTAAATAATAATCTTTCTCATTTGCATTTAAATTAAATAGATTGTGATATGGATCAATTTGAACAATTGATTGGACCGGATAGTTTCCACTGGCAACAGTTAGAGGAATTATTACTGCTACAGGATTTTGAGCGGGATTGTGATTTTATGGAATCCCTGCAAAAACTGGCACTAGGCAGCAACTATGCCATCGCCCAGCTGATAAAATACCCTGACTTCATCAAAAAACTGCAAAGCTGTAGACATTTCGAGCTGGATACAGATCAATTAATTCGCTCACTGGAAGGCATCAGTGATATTAAGTATAGGAAGTATAAAAGCCATATTTTCATATTACAAGCTGTGAAATATCATCCAATAATCTCTCATTTGTCCTGATACCAGCCAGGATTCCTGATAACTCCACATATTTTTCATGCCTTCATGC
>Ga0257124_1002353_pt1 | contig 11359 bp, 11 predicted proteins | sample SI106_150metaG_FD_190154 | JGI IMG/M metagenome (GOLD analysis project Ga0257124, IMG submission 190154) | Marine microbial communities from Saanich Inlet, British Columbia, Canada - SI106_150 | ecosystem: Environmental > Aquatic > Marine > Inlet | place: Canada: British Columbia | collected...
TTTTTAGGGAATCAAAAGCTTCTTTTGCAATCCGGAAATTTTCCTCTGCCATTGTGTAATATTCACGCGCGGAACAGGTACGCACGACTTTTCCCATGCGGATCAGTTGTGACTCACCGGCACCCTGTGGCTTGAGCAAAACAGGATTCATCCGCACATCCGGAAACACTCCGCAGGCTTCAGCTTGAACAAACTGGGCCCGTCCCATTTCCAGACCTTCAGGAGTCACACCGGAATTCAACGCCATATTTTGCGCTTTAAAAGGCAAAACCCGGAATCCGCGATTTTTCAGTAAACGACAAAAGCCGGCTGCTAAAACACTTTTCCCAACGCCGGAACCTGTGCCTTGGAACATTAAAATTTCAGGCATTTCACAACTCAGTTATTCCAGCCATGCCGGAACCGGTAAACCTTTTTCACGTAAAAATAACGGATTGAAAAGCTTGGATTGATAGCGGACTCCGGAATCGGCGAGGATGGTGACAATGGTTTTTCCTGGGCCGATTTCTTTTGCCAGACGAATTGCGCCTGCGACATTGATTCCTGATGAACCGCCAAGGCAAAGTCCCTCATCTTTCAGAAGATCAAAGCAAATCGGCAGGGCTTCTTCATCCGGAATTTGGAACGATCTGTCAACTGGTGCATCTTGCAGATTTGCGGTGATACGTCCCTGTCCGATGCCTTCGGTGATTGAATCCCCCCAACTTGAGAATTCACCGGTTGTGTAAAATGAATGCAGCGCTGCACCCAGCGGATCAGCAAGTGCGATGATGATATCCGGATTGCGTTCTTTGAGGCCCATCCCTGTTCCGGCCAATGTTCCACCAGTGCCTACCGCACAAATGAAAGCATCAACTTTTCCAGCCGTCTGCTCAAATATTTCCGGAGCAGTGTTTTCGAAGTGACCTTGACGGTTGGCGACATTATCAAATTGATTAGCCCAGATCGCACCGTTTTCTTCCGTTTCCGCTAATTCTTTTGCAAGGCGTCCGGAAAATTTGACGTAATTGTTTTCATCACGATAAGGCACGGCCGGAACCTCACGCAAGTCGGCTCCGCAAAGTCGCAGCATATCTTTTTTTTCCTGACTTTGAGTTTCCGGAATTACAATCACGGTACGATAACCCAGTGAATTTCCAACCAACGCCAAACCGATTCCGGTGTTACCAGCAGTGCCTTCAACAATCACTCCGCCGGGTTTTAACAGTCCACGTTTTTCTGCGTCAAGTATAATCGCCTTTGCCGCACGGTCTTTGACTGAACCTCCGGGATTCATAAATTCCGCCTTTCCCAAAATATTACAGCCGGTTTGCTCAGAGGCTTTACGAAGTTTGATCAGTGGAGTGTTGCCAACGGTTGCTAGGAAATCATTGCGAATCATGTGGAATTTATGGATTGAGGTTCATTCAACAGTAAAATGAAATTTTAACACAGAGAAAACTTAGAACACAGTCAAAAATGAGCTTGAACCGTTTTCTGGAAAAATTTACTGTTTGTTTGATTTTGGACTAGTAAGTCAAGTATAATTACTATTTCCTCGTGTCAACCTTAAACAAGCAGAAAAGCGGGTTCAGTGAATAAATATATAAACATCATAAAGCTGTCAATTTTGGTTTATCTGCTTTTCGGCGGAAGTAGTGCGCTTCTGGCAGATTCACCGCTTATGCTCAATCAAGGCAGCGGAAAAATTCATCTGGGTCTGCACCTGGAATTGTTGGAAGATCCGCAAAAGCAATGGGGTATTCAGGATGTGATGTCGGCGGAAATGAGTCAGAAATTCACGGTCAGCAAAGTTAAAATTCCAAATTTAGGTTTAAGCAAATCCGCGTGGTGGGCACGTTTCGAGGTAGAAAACCCCGTTGCCAAAACTCAGGAACGGCTGCTGGAGATACCGTTTTCATTTATGGAAAGTATTGATCTTTTTGTTGTGCATGAGAATGGTGAGGTTGAAAGCGTTTCCAGCGGACACCGCTTCCCATTCGCGCAACGTCCGCTACATAACCGTAATTTTGTGCTTCCGCTGGAACTGAGACCAAACTCAAAGACGACTGTCTATCTGCGTGTCTCAACAGATAATCGGTTGTTTTTGCCACTGATTTTATGGAATAAGGTAGAATTTGGCAATAAGACCAAAATCGATATATACAGTCTCGGATTTTACTATGGCGCCCTGGGAATGATGCTGATTTTTAATTTGTTTATTTTTTTGTTGATGAGAGACCGTACTCATCTGGACTATGCTTTGTTTTTGCTGGCAAGAGGCTTTTTTTATTTTTCTCTGAATGGATTTGCCTTTATGCTGCTTTGGCCAGAAAACCCATGGTTGCACAGCATCAGCCCTGCCTTAACAGCATGTGCGACTGTATATTTTGCCTTGCAAATCACCCAGTCATTTTTGGGAACAATGCGTTTCACTCCGATACTTCACCGTCTGATGAACTGGAACAAACTTGCCGCGGTGCTGTTTGCAATCCTGATTCTGTTTCCTTTTTTCAAACCGCTGATTCCACTGACACTGGTTCTGTCGATTATTTGCACTTTGCTGATGCTCTTTGGCAGTGTGGAATATATCTTAAGAGGCTATCGTCCAGCTCTGTTGTTCCTCTTGGCAAGGTTGTTTCCCTTTCTTGGTATAACCATTTTGTTTCTGTCAATGCTCGATATTATGCCCACTTACCTGCCGGAAACTATCATCATACTGCAGTTTTCTTCGCTGTTGGAATTCATTTTGATTTTACTGGCACTAGTGCAACGTATGCATCTGTCTCATATTGAAAAAGATATTGCTCTGAATCAGGTTTTAAGCAGTGAACAACGGGCAGACTTGCTGGAAAAAGAACTTAGTATCAACACCACCCAGAGTCAGGAACTACTGGCGAGGTTTTCAGAGTATATGAAAGATACTCAGAATTGGATGAGCAAGCAAAATCCGGATCAGCAGGCTCTGCGTCAAGCTTTGGTTGAATTGCACCAGCTTAGTCTAAACTGCTGGGAGGAGTACTCCGGAAAGTCAAAACTTGATTTGGTACAGGAGTCACGTCATTGGAGTGCAAATTTGGATCGGCGAACAGGGACTTGGCGTATGAGGGTTTTCGATCAATATCTTAGTCTGGCAACTCTACCAAGAAATCCTCGCTGGCGTTCTGTCGTCCAAACCGCAAATTATGTGCTTGAAAGATGTCCTGCTGAATTCCGCAAACGAAATGAACTGAAAGATAAAATCGATAATATTATTCAAGATTTTCAATAAATCTACCTCAAGAATCTGCAGCAAATTCCCACGGCCCTACTTTTAAATTTACTTTAATTGACGCGTTATTATGATATTTTTATTAAATATATACAGTGTCTTACATGCCAATCAAGCCAATCAAGCCGTTTAGAAATTTGACTCTTCTCCTGCAGATCAGCAAACTGCAACCTCAAGATTTATTATAGGACTCATAATCATAAACATTTAAGCAGGAGGGAGCTTATGTCCAGCATGCAAACGAAGGCAAGTAACACCATTTTCGCAATTATCACATTATTAACCTTCACTCTATTTCTTGGCAGTTGCGGTCAGGATAGTAGTGATTCCAGTACAGCAAGTACTTCCGATGAAGATACTACCATAACCACTCTTTCCGCGCCTTCCGGATTAAGCGCTACCGCTGGTGACAGCCAGGCATCTTTGAGTTGGAGCGCGGTCAGCGGCGCCTCGAGCTACACACTTTACTGGAAAACTTCATCAGGAGTTTCTTCAAGTGACACCTCTATTGCTTCAATCAGTACCAACTCTTATACACACACCAGTTTGACCAACGGCTCAACATACTACTACAAAGTTGCCGCAGTCAACTCTTCCGGAACCGGCACACTCTCCAGTGAGGTCAGCACAACGCCCGCAGCCGATTCTGGAAGCAGTTCCGCAACCACACTCTCCGCACCCACAAATCTGACGGCCACAGCCTCGACCGGAACTGCGACACTGGACTGGGACGCAGTCAGTGGCGCCACGGGTTACACGCTTTTCTGGGGCACTTCCAATGGAATCACTTCATCCAGTTCTGCCATTACCAGTATCTCAACCGACAGCTACACACACACAAGTCTGACTAACGATACTGTTTACTATTATAAAGTTGCCGCAGTAGATGCTTCTGGAACCGGCGGACTCTCCAGCGAGGTAAGTACCACGCCCGCAGTCGCTACCGGAAGCAGTCCCGCACCGGCAAATCTGACGGTAACAGCCTCGACCGGAACTGCGACACTGGACTGGGATGCTGTCAGCGGTGCCACGAGTTACACGCTATACTGGGCTACGTCGAATGGAATCTCTACTTCCAGTTCTGCCATTACCAGTATCTCAACCGACAACTATACTCATTCAAGTTTAAGTAACGGTAGCACATACTACTACAAGGTCGCTGCAATAGACGCAACAGGAGTCGGAACACTTTCTTCTGAGGTCAGTGCCGCACCCGTTCTCTCTGTGCCTGCCAACTTTTCCGCAACTGCCACAAATTCCCAGACTTCACTGGATTGGGACAATGTCAGCGGCGCCACGAGTTACACTCTTTACTGGGGAACTGCAAACGGGATCACTTCTTCCAGTTCTTCCATTGCCAGCATCTCCACAAGTAACTACACACATTCAAGCCTTACAAACGGCACGGCCTACTATTACAAAGTTGCTGCTGTAGATGCATCCAGCACAGGGACACTATCCTCTGAGGTCAGTGCTACACCTGTTAATCTACTCGTTGGAGGTTCAATTCAAAGTGGACCGCTTACACTAAGCACTAAGGTCACGACTTTCGCTGGATCAGGAAGTACGGGTAGTACAGACAACTCGACTGGAACGTTAGCCTCTTTTGATTATCCTAGTGGAATTACTACTGATGGAACTAATTTGTACATTACGGATTCTGATAACAACAAGATCCGCCAGATCGTAATTTCCAGCGGGGAAGTTACTACAATCGCAGGAACAGGTGCAGCTTGTTACAATCTAAGTGATTGTGATGGTACTGGAATTTTAGCAAAAATGAATAATCCCAAGGGAATAACCACCGATGGAACAAACCTCTATTGGTCGGAATACAATAATCACACGATACGCAAGATGGTGCTTTCAAGCGGTGTAGTGACAACTCTTGCTGGGACAACAAGTGCTCCAGGTACCTCAAACGGAACAGGCACAGCAGCACGTTTTGAAAAACCCTACGGGCTAACGACAGACGGCACTAACCTCTACGTGGCGGACGAAACGAACAACATGATCCGAAAAATTGTGATTTCCACAGGTTTAGTCTCTACGGTAGCTGGTTCTACTACTCGAGGAGGTGCAGATCTCAGCGGAACTAACGCCTCCTTTCATAGTCCAAAAGGAATTACAATGGATGCTACTCATTTATACGTCGCAGAACTGTTTAGAGTCCGAAAAATTGTGATTTCGTCAGGATTGGTGTCAACACTGGCAGGGCCAACTGGAGTAGAAACGGGTTATCCTGGTACCTTTACGGATTCTGCAGGGAACAGCGTAAAATTTAGTGAACTCGCGGGTATCACATCGGATGGAACCAATTTATATTTGGCTGGTAGGAACAACTATTCGATCCTTAAAGTTGTGATTTCTACGGGAGCTGTGACAACTATAGCTGGAGACGATTGTAGTGGTTGTAACACATACCTAGATCACGATAATGGTACTTCCGCAAGATTTAAATACCCCTTCGCAATAACTACCGATGGTACTTTCCTCTATGTCAGTGAATCGAATATGGGTACTGATAACCATAGAATTCGCAGGATTGAGTAGGATGATGGTCGTGTCTGAAGCCATGCAATACCTCAAATCGTAATGTCTTGCGTTTCCGGCATTAAGGAGTTTTTTTATCCGAAATTGTTCCTCGTCATCGGCTTCCCCCGCCATTGATGACAAGGAAGGAACTGGTACTGCCAGATTTGAAAATATGAAAGATATTACAACGGATGGCACTAACCTTTATGTAGCTGATACTGGCAACTTTAAGATTCGTAAAATAGTAATTTCCACAAAAGTGGTCTCAAGAGTTGCTGTTGGTAACGAAGGTTTCGAAAATAATGACAATGGTCTTAACGCTGAATTTCAAGCGCCTTACGCAATTACAACCGATGGAGCTTATCTCTATGTTGGGGAGCATGATAACGAACGAATTCGCAAGATTGAGTAGTGCATGTTTCACAAGTTTGATACAAGGGCGACAAATCTTTCGCGCCTACGTCAATTATCATCCCCCGGCACGTAGTCCGGGGCTACCGTTCAAATTGAATTGTGTTCAGAAATCATGGAAAAAATGCAAATTATGTAGGCCGGGTTTTGAATTGTGTTCAAAAAGCAAAACAAATTTAAACTATGTAGGCGGGGTTTTGAATTGTGTTCAGAAAACCAAAACAAATTTAAACTATGTAGGCCGGGTTTTGAATTGTTTTCAGAAAACCAAAACAAATTCAAACTATGTAGGGTGGGTTTTGAATTGTGATCAGAAAACCAAAACAAATTCAAACTATGTAGGCCGGGTTAGGCATGAGCCGTAACCCGGAAAATTGAATTATTCTATGGTTTTATGTTTCTCGGTTTTGGAGTTACTATTGTTCATACCGCGCAAAGAAGCGGTCACGCATGAGACGTAAACCAACTCCCCAACGAAGAAACGGTTGCGGCGGAAGGAGCATTGGATTTGAGTTTGTTTGAATCATCCGGATCTCTTCAGTCATTTCACCGCTGGCAAGGTTGGCAATTTCAGCTCCGAACAGGACGCCCAGACCAATTCCGCTGGCATTATAACATCCCGCCGCGAACATCCCGTTTTCCAACTCTGTAAACACATTGGCATTGTTTCCGCTGAGACAGATTGTTCCGGACCAGGTGCTTTCAATAATATCATCACCAAGTTGTGGGAATCTCCTTTTAATCCCGTTTAGATGTTTTGCTTTACGCAACTCTAAATCCGAGGCACTCATATTTAGTTTGGGCCAGATTTCGGCTGTATTACGCATTAAGATACGTCTGTCTTTTGTCAAACGCACGGTGGCTCCCATTGATTGCGCGGATAAAACTCCCCAGGTTTCCGGACGTCCGATGGCGTCATCTTCTGCGTCAGTCAAGGGGCGAGTCATGCTCGCCGTCAGAGTCAGCGAAAATGAACGGTTCGGTTTCAAACCGCAGTTTGTCATAAATCCATTCACCGCCACAATCAGTTTTTCACAACTAAGCTGCCCTTCAGGAGTTGACAATTGATAGCCTGCGGAATTGCTGAGTTTGCTCCAGTTGATGACATGTGAGTTTTCAAATAATTCCACTTGCTGAGGAAGTTTTTCGATCATTCCACGTGCCAGTTTTGCGGGCTGCAGCATCACTCCGCCTTCTGTCCACAAACCCATACGGTAATATGAACTTCCGAGACGTTGCTGTAATTCTTCGCCTTCAAGAATTTTATGGCTCAGTTTCAGCTCAGTCAACAACTTGCTGAAATTTAAAATCTTTTTTTCATGCGACTTAACTGCTGTGCAATGAATTTTTCCATTGCTTTCAAAATCGCAATTGATGCCTAGATCAGTAACCAGTTGCTGAACTGCTAAAACACCGGCACGTTTTATTTCGTATTTTCGCCGATATACCTCAAGACCGGCTGCAGAATAATGTCCCTCATTGAGAGTTGAATCCACCAGAAATCCAGAGTTCCTCGCGCTGGAACCTTCTCCGGCACGTTCTGCTTCGAGCACAACAATTCTGGCCTGGGGATGTAAAAGAGCTAATTGTCTCGCAGCCGCAAGTCCGGTGAAACCTGCTCCGAGTACAACCCAGTCGGCGTGCTGTTTTCCTGAAAACGCAGGCTGAGCAATACGTGGCGTAAGTTGTTTAAGCCAACCGCAACTGTCATCGTTTTTTGGTAAGGTTGAAATGATCTTAGCAGTCATTGTGAGTTATTAATTTTATTAATGATTCAGTAGAAAAAGTATGAAATCTTCTTTTTGTCATTTCGAACGTCTGGAGAAATATTGATGATTTTCAAGGGTAACTTAGAGAAAATATTCGCTTTGCTCGAAATGACATTTTAGCTGAACATCATCATTTGCTAAAATTTTCTTAAAGTATTTTCAGGAAATATCAGCTTCGCTTCAGTATGGTTTTGAAGATCTTGCGTAGAGATATTTTCCGCAATTTCCTGAACGAGCAAACCTTCCGGAGTTACATCGATCACCGCTTCGTCCGTAATGATACGGTTGACACAAGCTGGCGCAGTCAAGGGCAGTCGGCAGTGTTCGAGAATTTTAGGACGTCCGTTTTTATCAGTGTGTGTGCTCAGCACAATCAGTCGTTTAGCTTTTTGTGCCAGTTCCATTGCACCACCAATTCCGGGAGAGAGCTTTCCGGGGATTTTCCAATTTGCGAGATTTCCACAAGTATCCACCTCAAAAGCACCAAGCAGGCAAAGATCAATACGGCCGCGTCGAATCATGGCGAAAGAAACCGCACTGTCGAAACAGGAACTACCCGGCTTTAGGCTTATGTAATGTCCTGCCGAGTCAATCAATGATGGACGTGCCTGTCCGCGTTTTGCGACACTTCCACAACCGAGCACACCGTTTTCGGAATGAATCAAACCTGCAAAATTTTCAGGTAGATAATCCGGAAGCAGAGTAGGCAGACCAATGCCGAGATTGACGATCATCCCGGATTGAATTTCTTTTGCGGCTCTGCAGAGAATGCGTTCAGTTCGCACTGGACGCTCAGTCTTCGACATAATGCTCCATCAATTCGTATTCACTGTGTAAGGCCCGCTTGCGGTTAACCGCAATCACTGCTGAAACAAATGCGCAAGGTGTGTGAATATGTTCCGGAGGAAATGCACCTGGAGGTTCCAAATCAAAAGTTTCCGCAAACACATTTTCTGCCGCCATTGCCATCAGCGGATTAAAATTGATCGCGCTGTCGGTGTAAAGCAGGTTACCGAAATGATCTGCCCTCGCTGCGTGGATCAACGCAAAATCCGCGTGCAGTGCGGTTTCAACTTTCAGTTTACGCTTGGCTCCGGATTTGTCGACTTGCCATTCAATGATTTGACTTGGATCAGTAATTTCAGTTTCGATTCCGATGTCGCTCAAAAAACCGAAAATACCTGCGCCGGCAGCCCTGATTTTTTCCGCTAAAATTCCCTGCGGATGAAATTCAACTTTCAACTTTCCGGAATTCAAACGCTGTACTGCTTCTCGATTGAGTCCAATGTGAGAGGCGATCAAGGTGTCCACTCGGTCCGCTTCAATCAGTTTGGCAATTCCGTAACCTGGTTCATTCGCGTCATTTTTGATCAACGTCAGTCTGTCCTGTCCCTGACGCAACAGTTCGTCAAGCAGCGTAAACGGAGTTCCCGGGGAACCAAATCCGCCCACCATAATTGTTGCTCCGGAAGGAATCAGGGCAATGGTTTCGCTCAATTCACGTTGTTTGTTCATATATTGTGTTTTAGTGTATAAAAACTATGTTTGCTCTTTGGTCGAGGTTGCTTAAAATTGCGTATTCCACACCTTTTTTCACTCCTCTTTCGTCCCATTCGTCTGTTAGTTCTTTGCGGACTTCAATGCTTTTTAAACGTTGATTGATCCATGCTTTGGAATAACCCTTTTTCAAATAGGTTTCCATTGCACGATCAAAAGCAAGTTCAGGGTCTGCTGTTTCTTCGATGCGTTCGTAGCCGACTTTTGCCAACCACAATTTAAACGGTTCTGCTTTTGGTGATGGAATGGTTTGAATTAAACGTAATAATTGTTCTGTATCCGCAACATCCGTCAATCTCATCTTGCCGTCAGCCGCTAACATTTTCAACCGGTGACAATTTGTCACCGTTTCATTTCCCTCTTTTTCAAGACGCTCTCTAAGTTTGTTCCAATATTTTCTAGCTTTTTGAAAATTGACTTGGTCCGTTAAAATCGCAACAATATCAATAATCGAAAAATACCATTTTTCCTTTTCGTCGTCCCAGTGGGTTCGTACTTGCTTTTGTTCAAATAACTTAATTGCAGTTTCTTTTTTCATCGTGCCTAAATTCTGATTCGTAAAAAATTTGATTCACTTTGTCAAAAATTGGGAGTATGAAGCGGGCATAGTCACACGCGAAGTCTACGAAAAAAAACGAGTTCCACACTGATGATGAGTTCATCTGCCAAACGGCTAAAACTGCTCACTCAATAACTATCTTTTCGATGCAGGATTCGACCTATCTCAATTGTGTCCTCTGTTACATCAAACAGGACTCTATAATCGCCAATTCTAAGCCGGTATGCAGGTTCAAACCTGGTCAATTTTTTAACGTTTGATATTGAAGGGAAATTGATTAACTCTTTTATTTTTGTATGTATCCTGTCTTTGTTTTGAGTATCAATATTCTTGAGATCTTTGAGGGCACTTTTTCGAATATTAATTTTCATTATTCAGATATTCGTCAAAGGAGATGGAGTCTTCTTTTCTGGTCGATTTTAATAATTTCAGATCATTCCAGTCTTCTCTTGAGACAACCTCTAGGCCATCGTTTTTTAAACGATCCAGAAACCAAGTGACTTTATCAACCAATTGTTCATTATCAATATTGATCGTAATTGTTTGCATGACTTTTCTCGATATTTAGTTACATATTATTATTCATGAACTCAGCAGATTAACCATAATGTCACAGATTTAATAGTTCCCATTCTCTATGTCATTCCTATGAGTTGCAACTTAATTTATGTTTCTGTGCAAATTCTACGAGGGTGTCTGTGAACATTTCCAGCAGTTCGTCAATTTGCGCTTCTTCTATAATTAACGGCGGGCAAATCAGAAAATGATCACCGATTCTTCCACCGCGAGTACGACGGGAATAAATGATTAAACCACGCTCAAATGCCATGTCAACTACTTCAGTATGCGCGTTCATTTCAGGAGGCAGCGGCTGCATTGTTTCGCGGTCCGAAACAAATTCAACTGCCAGCAAAAGACCTTTGCCGCGTACATCACCGATGAATGAAAAACGCTGCAGCAAATCTTCCAGCCGACTTTTAAGCAAATCACCGGTACGTTCAGCTTTGGCGAGTAAATTTTGCTTTTCGATTTCTTCCAAAACTGCGAGTCCTGCTGAACATGAAAGCGGATTTCCGGCGTAGGTATAGCCGTGAACGAATCCTCCGGAATCAAGCACGGGTTCCACCATTTTCCCGGAAGTCACCATTGCTCCGAGCGGTGAATAACCTGCAGCCATACCTTTTGACAGGGCAATCAGGTCCGGTTCTGCATTCCAGTGAGCGCCGCCCAGATAGTGACGACCGGTACGTCCGGCTCCGCTCATGACTTCGTCATAAA
>Ga0257124_1002360_pt1 | contig 11339 bp, 10 predicted proteins | sample SI106_150metaG_FD_190154 | JGI IMG/M metagenome (GOLD analysis project Ga0257124, IMG submission 190154) | Marine microbial communities from Saanich Inlet, British Columbia, Canada - SI106_150 | ecosystem: Environmental > Aquatic > Marine > Inlet | place: Canada: British Columbia | collected...
ATGATTCAATGTTTATTAACCCATCAAATTGGAAGGTATAGATATGCTTAAAGAGTGTAATTCCGACCCAATTGATTTATCTCAATATAGTGTTGTATTCTGCGATAGTTCGCAAGCTTTAGAATGGGCTTACCAAAATGGACTTTCAAGAACGACATTGATTAAGACCAGCTCTCCGGCAATATTATGGAATAAGAATAAGAATATTGTCAATGTTGAAGATAGATGGACTGTTGCTGAATTAAAAGAATTCCAAAGCACTATACAAAGTTTAACTGAAGAGGTTTTTAGAATAGTATCGAATATTACTGGTGTTGAAAGAGAATTGGCACTTACTATTTCTCAGTCTATATTATATTTTCATGATATTGTTTACAAAGCAGCTTGCCTTGAAGAAAGTGATTTTATAGAGTCTAGAATTTTTATTGATACGAATGGTAAGTCCGGACCTTTGGGGAAAATAATGAATTCTCCATGGGATAAGTTGCTAGCATCTAATCAATCATTCTCGGTGGTTAGATATATATTACGCAATGATAAGTGGAAAGTTCTTACTACAAAAGGAGTTTCTTATTGGAAGCGTTTAAGAGTTGCAGGGTATGAGACTATAATCTACCGTTTAACATTAAAAATAACAAAAAAACTCCCCAGTTGGCTATATAGTAAAGAAGTGTTAATGCCAAATGAAAATGAATTGAATATAGAAATAGCGTCCTCTTTAGCTCTACGAGGAGTTAAGATAATAAAAATTCAACTCAGCTCTTTATCTGACAAAGATAAGATAGACCTGAATTGCAATTCCCATGAAATATATAAGATGATTTTGCCAATTATGCGTGAAAAAATAGAGCAATGGGTGGTTCCGTCTGCTACAGAAGTTGTTGTGGGATTATTCGAGTCTTATATAAGAAATCGCATTGAGGAATTTTCATTATTGGCAGGCGGATGGAATAATGTTGTTAAAAAGAGTAATACAATAAAACAGTCCGTGTTAGTAAATGCCCCGGGAAATATAAAGGGGCATGCATTAGCTTATGTTTGTAGAAAAAATAATATAACTCTTATGTCTAGTCAACATGGCGTTACAGTAGAAATAAGTAAAGACCATAATATGTACCATACAAGACTTGATAATAGTGTATCTGATGTTATGTTTGCTTATAACTCAAAAATTGTAGAAATTGAGAAGAATACAATCTTTAATAATGCTAAACATTATGTTATTGGTATGCCTATGCGTCTTATTAGAATGAATCGTATTAAAGATAGAAACAAGTTAGCTCCATCAATAGTTTATATTTCAACTAATTTATATCATATGGGTCTTTCCATATCATCAAAAACAGATTATGGAAGAGCTAGAGATGAGCAAAGTCTAATTATAGAAGTGTTTGGTAAATTACCATGTATGGTGCGTTATAAGACATATCCGGAAGATAATCGTAGATATGCTGATGTAGATCCTGTACTTAATGACGTAAAAAATACTCACAATATGGAGCTTTTTTCTGAAAAAATAGATATGCGCTATTTAATTTCTGAACATAGTATTCTTGTAACTGCTTGTGCTACTAGTACATTGGGCTGGGTCGTAATGTCTAATAAGCCAGTTATTTTTATTAATCAAAAGAATAAAAGTCCTTTGACAGATGATGCATACATAAGTGTGTCGAGAGGAGTATTTGTATTTGATGATGACGATAGAAATTTCCATAAAAAATTAAGATCTTTCTTATCACAACCTCTTGATACGATAATAAATTTATGGGAAGAAAAAAAGATTTCACGCAAGGAAATGATTAAAAATTATTTTTCAGAATATAAAGGTGGAGCAGGTGGGCGTGCAGCCAAAATAATTCTCAAAGAGTATCTTAATTAATGTCATGTATATTGTTGCAATAATTCAAGCACGCATGGGATCAACTCGTTTACCTGGAAAGGTGATGTTGCCTATTAGTGACGACATTCCAATGATTGGCGCGCTACTTTTTAGATTGGCTAAATCAAAAGAGATTGATAAAATTGTAGTGGCTACATCAGTAGACCCGCGCAATAAGCCTTTGATAGATTATGTTGAAAAAAAAGGTTATGACGTATTTCAAGGTAGTGAAAATAATGTTTTGGATCGTTATTATCGAGCTTCATTAAAATATAAGCCTGATATAGTGATAAGAATTACAGCTGATTGCCCACTTATTGATTCAGAAATTATAGATGATGTTATTAGGAAATATAAATCAAGTAATGCTGATTATGCATGCAATACAATTCCACCAACATATCCTGACGGGTTGGATGTTGAGGTGTTTTCATTCTTATCATTAAAAACTGCATGGAGAGATGCGAAAACATCATATGACTGCGAGCATGTTACATCGTTTATTCGTAATTCTGGAAATTTTAAGATTAAAAATATAGCTAGTAGTGTAGATTATTCAGATGAGCGTTGGACGGTTGATGAGTGTGAAGATTACAAAGTTGTTAAATCTATTTTTAAGCACTTCTATCCACGTTTAGATTTTTCTTGGAAAGAGGTATTGAGTCTTACACATTCAAATCCAGATATTTTTTTTATTAATAAACACTTAATTCGTAATGAGGGGGCAAGTATGGGTACAGGGCAAAAACTTTGGAAACGGGCAAAAAAAATAATACCTGGTGGGAATATGTTGCTATCTAAAAGGCCAGAAATGTTTTTGCCTGAAGGATGGCCAGCTTATTTTAGTAAATCAAAAGGGTGCAAGGTTTGGGATTTAGATGGCAAAGAGTATATAGATATGTCAATTATGGGCATAGGGACTAATACATTGGGGTATGGCCATCCAGAGGTGGATGAGGCAGTATCAAGAGCTATTAAAGATGGTAATATGTCAACTTTTAACTGCCCAGAAGAAGTTTATCTGGCCGAAAAGTTAGTTGAGATTCATCCATGGGCTGATATGGTGCGATTTGCTAGATCTGGCGGTGAAATAAATTCAATTGCTGTTCGTATTGCACGTGCAGCTACAGGCAGGGATAAGATTGCAATTTGTGGCTATCATGGCTGGCATGATTGGTATTTATCTACTAATTTAAATAGTGATAAAAATCTTGATGGTCATTTGTTGCCTGGTTTGCAGCCTAATGGAGTTCCAAGAGGCTTAGTCGGAACAACGTTACCTTTTGATTATAATGATGTTGATCAATTAGAAAAAATAATTAAAGACAATCATGGCGAAATTGCAGCAATTAAGATGGAGGTGTCAAGAAATGAAGGTCCTAAAGATGGCTACCTTCAAAAAGTACGAGAACTAGCCACAGAAAATAATATCGTTTTGATTTTTGATGAGTGCACTTCCGGATTTAGAGAGACTCTTGGGGGGTTGCATAAAAAATTTAATGTAGATCCAGATTTGGCAGTATTTGCTAAAGCGCTTGGAAATGGCTATGCTATTTCTGCATGTATTGGTAAGGATAAGTTTATGCAAGCTGCACAGCAGACATTCATTAGCTCTACATTTTGGACAGAGCGAATTGGATCAGCTGCAGCATTAAAGACTATTGAGGTTATGAGTCGTACAAAATCCTGGGATAAGATTACTAAAATAGGAGAAAATATAGGAGGACTTTGGAAGGGGCTAGGTGATAAATACAGCCTTGATATGAATATTTCTGGATTACCAGCAGTTCAATCCTACTCATTTGTTAGTGATGATAATATAAAGTATAAAACATTAGTTACTCAAGAAATGCTTAAAAAAGGTTTTTTATCAACCCCTTTGCTGTTTGCTAGTGTGTCACACAGTGAAAAAATTATTAAATCATACATAGAAGCTTTAGATGAATGCTTTTCATTGGTTAGAGATTGTGAAGATGGAAAAAGTGTTGATTCTCTTCTTGATGGCCCTGTTTGTCATAGTGGATTTAAACGGTTAAATTAATAATTGATTGCAATGCCTCCAAAGAAAGATATGATTATATTAACAGAAGGGGGGAGGGAAAATGGTTTTGGCCATATTACTAGATGCATATCAATTGCTAATGCATTTCAAAGTAAAGGTGTTAATATTAATTTCATAGTGCATGGCGATAACTCTGTAAAGAGTTTATTAAGTGATTTTAAGTACAGTATTTATAACTGGATAGACGGTTTTAATAAAATAGAGTTATTAGTAAAAGATAGTTTGTTAGTTTTGATAGACTCCATACAGGTTTCTAATGAGAAAATCATAAATATTTCAAAACTAGATACTGTTGTTATACATATTGACGATGATGAGCAGAGGAATATAATTAATAGTGGTTTTATTTTGGACTGGACTATAAATAGAGAAAGTAGCTTTAAATTAAGTGAAAGAAAATCTAAGGTTACTTATTTATTGGGTAGTAAGTACACGCCACTAAGGAGTGCATTTTATGGTAATTACACCAAATTCATTGTTAATGATACTATAAGTCAAATAATGATAACTTTTGGTGGTAGTGATATTAGAAATATGACACCAAGAATACTAAATATGCTAGTAGATTATTACCCAAAAGTAAGAAAGAAGGTGGTTATTGGTGGCGGTTGTTACAATATTGACTATATCAAGAGTTTTTCAGATGAAAACACAAGCTTTGTTTTTGATGCAAGTGCACATACAATGGTAAAAATAATGAATGAAAGTGATATTGCAATTGCAAGTGGAGGTCAAACATTATACGAGTTGGCGAAAGTTGGAATTCCTACTATCGCTATAATTCTAGTTGAAAATGCAATGCATGATACAAATGGCTGGGAAAAAGCTGGATTTTTAAAAAATGCTGGATGGTATTGCGATAAAGAAATTATAAAAAATGTATATAAAGAAATTATTCACTTGCAAAGTAAAATAGAAAGAAAAAGAATGAGTGACAATGGAGCGAGATTTATTGGTAAAAATGGCGCTAATTTATTGGCAGGTACCATACTGAAACGTATTTAATGATCCTATTTGAGACAAGAGCTTCAGTAATTTTATACAATGTATTGTTCTCTCTAAAAAAATCTGGTTTTTTAAAAAAAAATAGTGTATTTTTAATACCATTAAATGTATGCCCAATAGTTCCTGCAGTTTTCTTAAAGGCAGGGGTTAGATTCGATTTTGTCGATATATCATTAGAGACATTGTGTATTGACGAAACATTATTAATAAGAAGGGTAATAGAAGACAAAAACATTAAAGGTATTTTATTTGTAAAAACTTATGGAACTGAGTACGAGCCATTAGAGACATTTAAAACGATCAAAAACATAAATAAAAATATATTTTTGATTGATGATTGTTGTTTAAAAATTCCAGATTTTGACTATGATTTTAATAAGTCTTTATCTGATCTTGCTATATTCAGCACTGGATATTCTAAATATGTAGACATTGGATGGGGTGGATTTGGATTTTTAAGGGATGAATATTTACTCTGTAAGGAAAATATTCCATTTAATAATAATGATTTAAAAAAACTTACAAATAGTTTAAGTAATTCAATCTTAAAGAATGAGAAGTTTGAGTATATAGATAACGACTGGCTCGGTAGTGATGTATGTTTGTATGATGACTTTAATAAGTATACTGAACGTGTTAAATATGAGTTATTAAAAATTAATGAGCATAAGAAATTAATTAATAATATATATAGTGTCGGCCTAGATGATGATATTCAATCCAATGAAATGTTTTGGAACTGGAGATTCTCTATTTTTGTAGATAATAAAAAATATCTTATAGAAAAAATTTTTAATTCAGATTTATTTGCAAGTTCTCATTATGCAGATATAGGTCTAATTTATGGATATAAAGAAGATACCGTATCAAATGCAAATAAGGTTTATTTTAAAGTGATAAATCTATTTAATGACTTTAGGTTTTCAGAAGATGATGCATGTAAAACGGTTGATTTAATAAATAAATATCTAAAAGGTTAAACATGGATATAAAAAACATTAAAGGGATGAAGTATCCTGATATTTATTTAATTCGCACATTTTTTAAACTCGGTCTACACAAAAAACCTGGCAGAGTATTGGAATTAGGTTGTGGTAGTGGAAATAATTTATCTTTATTTAAAAGTTATGGTTGGGATGTTTTTGGAGTGGATTATAGTGATGAACAAATTAAATATGCAAACCATAATTTAGAATGTTTGGATGATGATCACATTATTCAATATGATCTATCCAAAGGCCTCCCCCCTTCGTTGTCAGGTAAATTTGATTTTATTTTATGTGCAAATGTACTTTACTATATCAATAGACAAAGTATGATTGATGTGCTAGGTGAGTTAAAGAAGTTTATAACCCCAAAATGTGTATTATTTATCAGTGGTAGGACGCCGGATGATTGGCGTTTTGGGAAGGGTGATAATGTGGAGCATAATGGTTTTATTATAGATAGGCATGAAACTGGCGAGTATGGTCTTTTGAATATATTTTATAACCCAAATGAGATGAAAAACTTGGTTAGTCAGTATATTGGTAAGTTGAATAATATAGTAATACTGAATACTACATATGAAAATATTGAAAATGGTGAGTTAATTAATAACCATGATTTTATTTTGTATGGAACATTTTAGTTTTGAGTATTATTAATCGAACGTCAATTATGCAACCAACCTTTATGCCATGGATAGGTTGGTTTGATTTAATTGATCAGGCAGATACCGTAATAATTTTAGATGATGTTGCGTTTTCTAAACAATCTTGGCAGCAAAGAAACAGGATACGTACTCCCGATGGTTTGCAATATTTAACCTTGCCCGTTGCAACTTCTGGGATGATGGGGCAGTTAATATCAGAAGCTAAAATTTCTGAAACACATTTTTTAAAAAAAATGTTGAAAACTATAAAGCAAAATTATTCGAATGCAAATTTTTTTAATTTATATTACGAATCTTTTTGTGAAAAATTGACTTTAGCAATGAATAGTAATAAGTTGGTAGATATCAATATTGAGATAATTTATTGGTTTCTTGAGAATTTAGGAATAGATAAAAAATTATTACTTGCTAGCGATCTAAATACAACTGGTAATAAAAGTCAACATGTATTAAATCTTTGTAAAAAAGTAGAGGCTAGTCATTATTTATCTCCACATGGGGCATTTGAATACCTTAATAAAGATAGAGGGTTGTTTGCAGAAGCTGATATGGAGATAGAATTCCATAATTTTTTGCATCCAGTGTATAAGCAGTGTTTTTCACCATTTCTACCATATGCTTCAACTTTGGATTTATTGATGAATGTTGGCAGTGATTCAATGAGTGTTATAAAATCAGGAAGACGTGATAGCTTTCCATTATCATAATAGTAAAAAATAATAAAATGAAAAATATTGGATTGAAGATCGGAAATATAAAAATAGGTGTTAATCAACAGCCATTTATTATTGCTGAGATGTCTGGTAATCACAATCAGTCTTTAAAAAGAGCGATAGAACTTGTAGATGCGGCTTATATAGCTGGAGTGCAAGCACTAAAGCTACAAACCTATACTGCTGATACAATTACACTTGATATCAATACAAATGATTTTTTTATTAATGATAATGATAGCTTGTGGAATGGCAGTAGCTTGCATGACCTTTATAAAAAAGCCCATACTCCATGGGAATGGCACAAACCAATTATGGAAAGAGCAAATGAATTAGGAATGCTGTGTTTTAGTTCACCTTTTGATGAGTCGGCAGTTGATTTTTTGGAGGATTTGAATGTTCCAGCATATAAGATTGCATCATTTGAAAACAATCATTTGCCACTGATAAGAAAGGCCGCATCCACAGGCAAGCCTATAATTATCTCAACTGGCATGGCAACATTGGCAGAATTAGATGAGGCGGTTACAGTTGCAAGAGAATCTGGATGTAAGGATCTTATTTTATTAAAATGTACTAGTACATATCCAGCAACACCAGAAGATAGTAATGTGACAACTATTCCACATATGAAACAAATGTTTGGTTGTGAGGTTGGGCTTTCAGACCACACTATGGGTGTCGGTGTTTCGGTGGCAGCAGTAGCAAATGGTGCCACTGTTATTGAAAAACATTTTACTATTGATAGATCTGATGGTGGAGTGGATAGTGCATTTTCATTAGAGCCATCTGAGTTAAAATCACTGGTTGTTGAGACCAAAAGAGCTTGGCAATCTCTTGGGCATGTGGTTTATGGTGGTGTAAGTAGTGAAGAGAATTCAAAAAAATTTAGACGCTCACTTTACGTGTCTAAAGATATTAAAATTAATGACATCTTTACAACAGATAATCTAAAAGTTGTTCGTCCAGGAAATGGTTTGCCACCTAAGTTTTTGGAGCACATGCTAGGTAGGCGATCTAGTAGAGCTATAAAAAAAGGAACAGCGGTAAACTGGTCAATATTTCATGGGATAAAAGACAAATAATGAGATTTTTAAATTTTAACTGGCTCTCTAGAGCTTATAACTTAGGATTATCCTTTAGAGAGGTAGCTGCTCTCATTGTATTGTCACTTATTGCTACAGTTACAGAAGTTTTTGGCATAGGAATGTTTCTCCCTATATTTCAATTTATTCGACTTGAGGGTGATTTAGATGCATTAGTTTCCAATTCAAGCCTTTGGCAGTATGCTATTAATACATTTTCATATTTTAGAATTGAAACATCATTGGTGGCTTTGCTAATTCTATCATTTTCTTTTTTTATAGGTCGTCAGGTGTTTACTTATTTTAGGTTGATTTATAGTACAGTGGTAAGGCAACGTATTATGCAAAAAATACGTAAGAGAGTATTTAGTAGTTATATTGATGCCAATACTTCGTATCATGATAGCATGCCAGTAGGAAATCTTGTTAACACTATTACAACTGAGGTAAATCATGCTGTTATAGGATTAATGGCCCCGGTAGAATTGATAGTATATATTATTATGCTTATTGGTTACATTAGTGTGCTTTTTATTCTCTCATGGGAGATGACTTTAATTTCTGCTATTATTCTAATATTAGCAAGCAGAATTCCTAATATTTGGATTAAAAAGAGTGCACAAACAGGGCGTAAACTTGTTAATGCAAATACAATAATGTCAGAATTTTTAGTTGGTAGATTGAGATCACCTAGATTAGTTCGCTTGGCTGGCACAGAAATGGCGGAAAAAAATGAATTTCATAAGTTAACACAGGAGCAACGTAAGCATTCTGTATTTGGATCTATTTTGCAAGCAAGAACTGAAGTGTCAATGGAGCCAATTGTAATTGGACTGAGTATGATTTTTCTTTATTTTGCTTATACTGCTATGAATTTGCAAATTGAGATTATTGGTCTTTATTTAGTGGTTGCTTTACGTTTACTGCCAATAGTAAAAAATATTATTTCTCAATGGCAAATCGTTCAAAGGCTTACTGGATCTATAGAAGTGATAGAGATGCGTTTAAAAGAGATGAAAAATTCTTTTGAAAAAAACACTGGGTCGAAGAAATTGAATGCATTAAAACAGTCTATAAAATTGACTAATGTTAGTTATCGCTACCCAAATGGATCCGATAATACTCTAAAGAATATCACAATTGAGATTAAGTCTAATGAAATGAATGCAATAGTTGGTCCATCAGGCGGAGGTAAGTCCACACTAATTGATCTATTGCCACGACTGAGATTGCCTACAGAAGGTGCAATTCAGATTGATAACTTGGATATTGAAGGATACACATTAAAAAGTTTAAGAGAAAATATATCTTACGTTCCTCAGTCACCTCAGATATTTAATGGCACAGTGAGTGATCATGTGTTGTACGGCAAAGTGGGTGCTACCAACGAAGAGTTGCAAGATGCTACACGTTTAGCAGGGGCATATGATTTTATTAATCAGTTGCCACATGGGTTTGATACAGTTTTGGGAGATGATGCTATTAGACTTTCTGGAGGGCAGCGTCAAAGGCTAGACTTGGCGAGAGCATTGGTAGGAAAAAAGCCAATATTAATACTTGATGAGCCAACTAGTAATTTAGATGCTGAATCAGAGAATATATTCAAAAATACAATGCATGAAATTCATAAAAAAACCAATACTACAATTATTGTTATAGCACATCGATTGGCAAGTATCTATGATTCAGATCAAATTATAGTGCTTAATAATGGTGTGGTAGAGTCTACAGGTGTGCATTCTGAATTGATAAAACAAAATGGATGGTATTCAAAAGCATGGAAAATGCAAGAATCATAATGCTAATAATAACTATGATGGGGTAAGTATGAAAATCGCATTAGTAACAGGCGCTGATGGCTTTATAGGGTCTCATCTAGTTGAAATGCTAGTAGATAAAGGGTACAAAGTAAAAGCATTGTCACATTATAATTCGTTTAACAATTGGGGCTGGATCGAGGATATTAAGTGTAAAGAAAAAATAGAGATTTTGACGGGTGATATTCGTGATCCACATTACTGTAAATAGAAGAGAGCTATGATCAACTTTTAGAAAATAGCAAAACTTTTAGAGCGATGGCTCAGCAGGAAATTAGTAAAGTAGAATAATCTATCAGCAGATAATAAGGTAGTTTTCTTTAAGCAGTTGCTATAGCAACCAATGTGTCGGTTGCGTCTATTTTACGCAGAGAATTTTCATACGATACATGCAAATCATGGCTATCAATTAGGGATAAGTTACTTTGGTGCCCACCAGGGATAGCGTCTGACAACCATGTTAAATGGTTGGAAAGAGGGTATCGCTGCACACCTTCAATTAAGATATCGCTAAAATCTGCTTCTAAAAGAAATTTTTGTAATGATTCACGAGTATGTAGAATAAGGTGCTGAGACCATAATGTAAAATCTATAAATGGCTTACAATTAACAGTGGAAATTAAAAAATCATTTGCATGAGGGACTTCAATAACTATTCTCCCATTTTCTTTAAGCTGATTTTTTATAGACTTTAGCATGCCTATAGGGTTATTAAAATGTTCAAGAGCATGGAATATAACACCCCCACAAATTAAGACAACAATTTAAGATTTCTTATTTCGAACGAGTTAAACTTAACCCAACAATTCGGAGTAAAAAATATGAGTAAAAAACGCACAACCTACAGCTCAGCATTTAAAACAAAATTAGTGCTTGAGCTATTACAAAATGAAAGCACCCTGGCAGAGATTGCCAGTAAGCATAACATTCTTCCACAAAACCTAGTGAACTGGAAGAAGGCCTTCCTTGCCAACGCAGAGTATAACACCCCCACAAATTAAGACAACAATTTAAGATTTCTTATTTCGAACGAGTTAAACTTAACCCAACAATTCGGAGTAAAAAATTATGAATAAAAAACGCACAACCTACAGCTCAGCATTTAAAACAAAATTAGTGCTTGA
>Ga0257124_1002380_pt1 | contig 11257 bp, 20 predicted proteins | sample SI106_150metaG_FD_190154 | JGI IMG/M metagenome (GOLD analysis project Ga0257124, IMG submission 190154) | Marine microbial communities from Saanich Inlet, British Columbia, Canada - SI106_150 | ecosystem: Environmental > Aquatic > Marine > Inlet | place: Canada: British Columbia | collected...
AATCCAGAATAAAAAACGTGTAAGTCGCATAAGATGTATTCCGTCTGGGTGCAAAGTGTGTTGCGTGCATCGTTCTTGCACGCTAGCTAATGCATCAGAAGGGGAGAGGATAAAGAGGAAAAAGAGGGCGGTGATGGTCATAGTGGAAAGTACTTTTTGCCAAGTCTGGCGAGCCTGTCCTTCTGATCGCCAAATTGAAAGATTTACTAAAGCGGTTTCTGGATTTTCTTGGGCAAATTTTGCAAGTTGGATCATTGATTCCTCAGAAGGCCAAGTTTTTCTTTTTCTATAGTTTGATATCTGAGTAGGGGTCTTTCCTATAGCTCTCGCTAATTCTGCATCACTTTTAAACTTATTTATTTCAATAGCTTTATTTATAAAGTCGTCAATAGTTAGCATAGTTTTGAATTCCCTTTTCCCTCGTATTTGATCGCATAAATTTACTGTAGGTTAAATTTTTTCCTTTGACAAGAGTGTTATACATTATGCATAGTTGTGCCACCTATTACACACCGTGTAATGAGTAACGATTTCCCTTTGGTCGGCTCGGAGGCATCCGGGCCGACTCCCTTCTTTTTTCGGTGTCGGGGGAATGTGAAAAGTTCAGTTCTTTTTTCAAAAGGGGAAAATTCATGATTAGTAAGCGCAAGATAAATCTATCCAATAAAATCTTTGTTGGCAAAAACCTGTCCAGGAAATATGCCATCTCTAAAGCGAAAACGATCCGCAACAAAATGAAATACCGGGAAGATCACCGGGGCGTGAATTACAGCGGGAAAACCGGCTATGTAATTTTCGTCTAAATGTCTTTGACCCCTGTAAGGTTCTTGACCGGTCCTGACCGGGGGTGTTTCGGGGAAATGCAAAAGTGCATTTTTTCCGTTTGGTGGGGTGGTAACGCCTCCCTGGGGAGGGGGCCGGGGTTTCCCCGGACTCTCCCTTAAAAATGAATTTTTCCTGCCTTTCCCCGAAACGGATAAAACCGGTCCCTGCACGGAGTGCGCAGAGGAATAGAATAATTTCAAATGAGCGGTTGTGGTGTCACCGCTTGTTTAGAGTGTGAATAATAGCCTCCATTATTAATTTATTGGATATGGAGGCATGTATGGCTGAGGTATTAGATTTTATGAGTGTTGGGAGCCGTTTAAGGCAAGCACGTGAAGAAATGGATTTGACTCGTGATGAATTGGCAAGGTTGGCATCTGAGCTTATGCCCGGATCTTCAAATGTCATGACAAAACGATCTATTGAGGCATATGAGCGGGATGATCGTTTCGTTCCAATGTATAAAGCTGCCGCTCTTTGCTCTGTTCTTAGTCTTGATCCGTTGGCTTTGTTGGCTGAAGTTGCTTTGTCAGGGAATGCTGATCTGACTCGACAGATCAAGCCGGTGAGAGAAGAGTCTGGGGATTTCGCAGAGTCCAGTTATAATGAGAGCGTACCCGGGAGAAGTGTTTCGGGGGGGCCGAATTAATCAATATAGAAATAAGAGAGATTTTAGATGTTTAAACTTTCAAAGGGTTATAGGGAAATAAAATGGCGAATAATTGCGGAAACTTAAAATTAACTCAACGTGAAGGAAAGCCGGATGTATTTGTTGGAGAGATTAATATCGCTGGTATTTCCGGGCGTATCTGTTTGGTCCCCAGAAAGAAAATGGGCAAAACTTCCCCAGATTTTACCGTCCAGATTCAACAAAATGGTGGATGGTTTGAAATGGGTGCGGCATGGTTTAAAGATATGCATGCAGGTGGCCGCTTTTTCTCAATCACTATTGATGGGCCGCAACTCCAGCAACCTGTTTATGTCTCAGCCTTTCCAGATGATGAAGATCCAATAGTGTTTCGAATCGTTTGGCAGCGTCCCCGGAAAGGTGGGTCAGGATCGGCACCAGAAATAGTCCCAAGTCAGGATCTGGATGATTTACCGGTCTAGTAATTTATAGAAATCGCCCCCTTTTATGAGGGGGCTTTTTTTATGTCTTGGGGGGGGTAATGGTAACACCCCCCGTTGGGATTACAGAATAATGAAGAAATAGGGAAATGTCATAATGCAAAGGGTCGGGGAATTTGAGTTGTTGAGGTCGGGCGTTGATGCTCTAGAGGTAGCTTTTCAGGGAGCTTTATCAGTTTCGGCTTTGAGTATGCTCGACGAGGCAAGGGCGGAAGGTAAGAAAAAGGAGCAGGATCAAGTGTGCGACTTCGGGGTTTTTGATTGTCTCGTTAGGCATTTTGGGTCAAGTGCTACAAAAGGATATAGCTATGTTTTTTCTACTGGGTTGATGGGTGAAACCTGGATGATAAAAGCTAATGAAGATCCAGAACAATGGAATATTCGGGTTGATGTTAAGGCGGCGCAATTGGCAACAGATGGGTATGCCAAGGTAAAGGAAAATCTTTGGGGGCGATTGGAAGCAATGGGGGCAATGGTTCTATCTGAAAGTATCGGACGGATAGATATATGTGTAGATTTGATTTGTCCAAATTTCCAGCTAAAACCGCATTTGTTTGTCCATCATTCTAGAGTAAAAACAGAGCGTAATTTTGAACCAATTGAGGAAATGAATTTATCTCTGATGGGGTCTAGGCGTTTAACGGGGTTCACTTTGGGGAAAATGCCAGGTAGACAGATTCAAATCTATGATAAGCGGTTAGAGGTCAAAACAAAACCATCCAGCCAGCATTGGTATAAAATTTGGAAAGTAGAACCGGAAAATTGCCCCCATATATGGCGGGTAGAGTTACGTTTTGGAAAAACTTTTTTAAATGGTTGGAGTGTAGATAAAAATAACAGTAATGCTGAACCATTGCCGGTAAAAGTTGATAAGAAAACAGGAAAAAAAATGGTGGTATTGACCAAACAGGAGAAATTATCTGGGAAAACGATTGTTAAAACCTTTCGACACTTGGAGGGGGCATTGCCAATTATGATCAAGGATTTTTTGCAATCAATCCGCTATGTGAAAACAAGGCAGATTAACAATATTTCAAGGGGGGAAAATCATGATTTATGGGTGATTGTAGGAAAGGCTTTGTCGGGTGATCTTAATGGCATCGGCAAGGCTGTGGAAGGAGTAGAGGCGGTTAGAGGAAGGATTGTAGAAGGTTATAGAGAACAGTTAGGCCAAATGTATTGGAGCCAAATAAAAGGTCTTTTACCGGGCTTTATGGTCACTCATGGAATAACGCATGATCGGGCTTTAGAGGATGGGGCAGAAATACTTTGGGACGCAATGACAGAGTTAGGAGGGGAGGACAGAAAAAAGCTCTTGGATGGGCTAGAAAAAGCATATAAAAAAATTCACTTATTAGATCCATTGAAGGAATTGGAGACGTTAAAAGATGACAAAAGAACAAATTTTGCAGGATCTTGAATTTTTGGATAGATCAGAACCGAACATGATCACATTCCAATCGATCTATATGGCGATGGTTCGGGTTTTGCGCTATTTGGTGGAAAGGGGGCCGGATGAATGAGGGGTTCAACCGGGTGGATTGTATTTTTCCCAAAAAAGCCGGGGGCCTCTGCCGAACACGGTACAAAGTTCGGGCAAATGTCCTGCCATACCTGCGAACAGCCTATTCTCGTTTTAGGAGATAAGAACGGCAACCCCTACGCTAATTGCAATGGGCATCACCCGAAGGCTGATTTTTCATGTGGGGCGAAATACGCATGGGGAACACCTGATAGAAAAAGAATCCGACAGCATTGGAGAGAGCAAAAACATGGAAGACCTGCCAAAACCGAAACCACCACCATTATTAAAAATTCAGGAGGAGCAGAACCAACCCCAGGAGGAGCAGAACCAACCCCAGGAAAAGAAAGCTCCTGGTTCCTTTGATCTCGGGGGAATGGATACGGGTCATTTTGCCTATGTGGTGGTAGAGGAACCGGCAGGAACAACGCAAGAGGTTGCAACGGGAACGGTAGAGGAGGGGGGCGAGGGTCCGGGCGGGGATATAATAGGCCCTGATCAGTTTCGGAGTCTCTTCCATTTCATCTTCAATACTGCTGGGGCCATGACACCTATCAAGTCGCTTAAAATAGCGGAGGAGGAGAAAGAATCCGCTGATAGTGCATCGGATGCGCTTTACGAAATAGCTTTGGAAGTCCCCTCTATGCGGTTTTTGATTGAAGTCGGAAACAAGAATATGCAAAGGGCTGTTGTTTTGGGTGTTTTCGTCTATGGAAAAGGGGGTGCGGTGGTTGCAGAACTAAAAGAGCGGAAAAGGGAACGGCTACAGCTACAAAATGAAGAAATAAACGGCGTTCAAGAGGTGGCGGTATGATCATAAAAAATGCTATCCGGGTTGGGATTTTTGGTAGATCCGGTAGCGGGAAGAGTACCAGGGCAAAACAAATGCTAAGGGCTGAAAACCGGCTCGTTATTTTCGATACTATGCAGGAATACGGAAAGCTCGGAATTCAACAGGTTTTCTCTCTGGGAGAATTGAAAAACTATATGGCGGCTAATTGGGGCCGGTTCAAGGTGGCTTATGTCCCGCCGTATACGTCCAAGGTTGAGGCACTCCATAAACTCTCTGTGATGCTTCGACAACTCCAGCAACCCTACGCAGACGAAAAGCCGGGAGCGGAAAAAATCACGCTTATGATAGAGGAGCTAAACGGCTCTTTTCCGGTGGCGGGGTTAAAAGATGGCTTGTTAGGTTTCGGGGATCTATGCGGAAGGGGGCGGCACTATGGGATTAACTTGATAGGGATCTCTCAGCGGTTCGCCTCGGTCCATAATGATTTTCGGGGAAATATGACAAAATCATATTTTTTTGCTCAGGGAAATATGACCGATATTTCCACGATCAAAGGCATGGTAGGCGGGGCGGTTGTGGAAAAAATGGCGGGATTCGAAGATCATGAGTTTTTCTGTTTAGAGGCAGGAAAGGTGGATTTTGGAAAAAATGCACCACCCTAAATTTTCCTATATAGTATAGCGTATATAAAAACATAGTGTTTAGATAGGATTTGACGGTCCTTTAAACAGTGAGTTAAACCCAGTTCAGAATTAATTGAATTGGGTTTTTCTTATTTTGGAGTTGGCGACAATGCCGAATATTAAACAAGTGGCAACCATTGCAATCGGATCTCTTATTGGGGCGATTCTGGTTAGTGCTGCACAAAAAAAGGGCTGGATTTAAAAATGAATATTGTACCTTCCACTACACAACTGAAAACCATCGGTTTTACCCTGTTGGTTATCGCTCTCATTAACAAGGTTGATGCGTTGAAGCCGGTCAAGCAAGCCGTTCTCGACGATGGCACTTGGTTCTAAATCCAATTCAGCTAATTTCAACTTAAAAGGAAAATAGAGCAATGCCAGGATTAACACGAGAAATTTCCCTACCATCTTTTGATAGCGTAGCTCCATCTTCTACCGCTACTTTGTCGCTTTCTGTCGGTCAATCTTACCATTGGCTAGGTATCGAATATGCCGGAACTGGGATGACGTTGGCGAAAATGACAGCGGTACGTTTTAAGGTAAACGGTCAGACAGTTATTGACTTAACCGGGACTCAGATTGATTTGCTGAATCAGTATTTCGGTCAAGCATCGGCAGCAACTGCTAAAATTCTGTATCTAGATTTTCGGCGTTTGGGTGTCATCCTGAATGAAGCCCAAGAAATGACCATCCTTCGCATGGGTAACCGGTCTGAAAATCCTCGGATTCCCAGCATTCAGACTGCCGTTTTGGAAATTGATGTTTCCGATCCAACAAGCGTAACTCTGTCGGCGTTTGCTTCGGTTTCCGGTCCAGAACAACCTGGATATTTCCAAAAAATGCGACGTGTGACTTATAGTCCATCTGGGGCCGGTCAATTTGATATTGCCGATATCATTAAGGGTGATTTGTACGCTCAGATTTTCCTCTCATCTACCGTGGTAACGGCGGCAAAACTGACTATTGACAGCTACACCTATTTTGATCGAACTTCAGCTCGTAATACGGCGGTTCAAACTGATGGTGTCTGCTCTCCACAGTCAAACCTTTTTGCCATTAACCCGGCTGAATGGGGCCATCATGATCGGATGATAGCAACCCGGACTCTGGATGGTAATTTGGTGGGGGATTTCCGCTTGCAAGCTACCGTTTCCGGTGCGGGTGATATTGATCTTATCACTAAATCAGTCGGTATTGTCGGGGGTTGATCCCATGGGTTTGCTAGACGACTATTTCGGGTGGGGGGATGAGGTTCAAACCTCCCCCCCTCCCGCCACAAGTTCAACCCCTTTGAAGCGTTCCTCTTCATACGTTCCAGGGGCTGAACCGTTGCCAACTATTAAGCCAAAGTCCAACGCCACATTTGACCTAAACAGGTTTTTTAGTGGGGCGTTGGATACGTTGGGCCAATATGGGATGGCTCGGGCGGCTTTGGATCTTCGGGAGAGGCGGCTTGGGCAGACGGCTTTAATCCGTAGTGCTTCCCCTGAAAAAGAGGGACCACCAGTCGGGAGCCAGGAAACCAAACTTCCGGAACAATCCAAGCAATGGTATCAAACTCCTGCTATGGCGGGTGGTGCGGTTTTGCTGGGTGTGGTGGCTCTGGTCCTACTGATAAAGGCTAAATAATATGTGGTTATATGCTGTGGCGGGTCTCGGTTTGCTGGGGGGTGGTTATATCATCTCGGAGCAAGCCAAAGATCTCGCTAAACTCGGTATTGTGTTGGGAGCCGGATACCTCATTTATAAAAAGGTGAAATAATGCCACTTCCCCCAACCACATCAATGCCAAAGCCTAAAGGCGGGGCTGATTTAACCAGGCAAGCAACTTCGGCACTCGGGGTTGCGGCTCAGTTTGCTGGCATTCCGGGCCTTGGGGCTTTGCTTGGGCTGGCTGGTGTCTCTTCTTCGGTTCCAACCCCTGATACCCTAATTTCCGGTTCCGATGCTATGAGTGGCGGCACTGTTAATACCGGTGGTCCGATGGTTACGGTTCACGGAATCGGAACACAAAAAACCAATCCTTTCTTAATTGGGGGGCTTGCCATCGTTGCGGCTCTGCTGGTTTGGGGGTTAAAAAAATAAATGGGCCTTTTTGACTGGTTTAATGATGACTCCAACACCTCTTCGTCAACCTCAACATCAACAACCGAAACACAAGTTTCAACAACTACCGACACCAAAAGTGCCAATGTCTCCGGGGTTGAGGATCGGGGCATAGTCATTGCCGGTCAAGTCACTTCCCCGGTATCCATTGAAACTCTCGATCCTGAAATTGCAGGGGCGGCGATGGATTTGAGCATGGCGATTTCCGGCGCAAGTTTTGGCCTTTTGGATACGGTTTTAGAGTCAAGTATTGAATCAATTCATCAATCTGCAGGGGAGACAATTGAAGGCGTTACATCGGCATCCAATAGCGCAATAACGGCGGTTTCCGCTTCGGCTAAAACCGATCAATCGAAAATGTTTACCCAAGTAACCTACGGGCTTTTTGGGGTTATTCTTTTGATTGGTGGTGCTTTCGTGTATTTCAACAGGGGCAAATAATGGGTTCATCTCTAGCAACCTATAACCGGCGGTTAACGGCGGGTGTAACACAGGTTATCAATGTTCAGGGAAATCTTTTCCATCTTCGGTCGGCGGCTTCGTCGGTAGCTATATCTTTTGGTGAATCCTCTTCGGATACCCTAACCCTTTCGGCGGGTGGTAAGGCTAAAATTGAAGGGGGATTCAAGCGGGTTTTCATGAAGTCGTCCAGCACGATAGATATTGTCGTGAACATTGGAACCGGGGATATTGATGATGTTTCCGATTCGGCTAATGTTGCTTCGGCGCTCTCATCGGTGGCGGTTTCTGTCGGTACTTCGGCAACTCTGCTCAAAGCAGCGAATACAGGCCGGAAAAACATAATAATTCAAGCCTTGGATCGTGATATCTATATTGGCGATTCTGGAGTAACGACTGCTAATGGTATTCACGTTTTGGCGGGTGGGTCGGCAAAATTAGCGGTTCAAAGTGCCGTTTATGGGATCGCTATTGGCGTAACAGATACAAGAATAATGGAGCTTGCATAGAATGACTATTGAATGCCAAGGAATACCGGTAGTTGGTCAAGCAACGGAAACGGTAGCGGGTGTGATAACGAGCGGGGATGGTACTTTCACAGCGACATTAACTGCATTAACAAGCGGAACAATAGCGCTAAGTCCGAACGCCGATACGCTTACTTATGTCAAGATGGGGAGGATAGTTTCAATTCACGGCTATATTTCAGTAGCCTCTTCCAATGGCGTTGGAGCGTTGCGGCTTGGTGGGCTTCCTTATCCTGCGGCGGATCAGCCTGAATATGGTGGCGCTTCGGTTTTTTCTCTCAATCTGATTAATTTGGCTATAATTCCGTCTGGGGTTGTAGCGGCGGTTATTGATGAGGGGGAAAGTGTTATCAAGATAAAAGATGATTTTTGCGGTACGGGTAATGTTTCTGATGATTTTGCAAATCACCTTAAAACGGCTACTGAAATCTATATTTTCGGCTCTTATTTGGCGGCATCATAATGGGCGTAACTAACCCAACGGCAACCCCTATGTTTTCCGGTATGATGATGCCGTTTGCCGGTCCTACCGCTCCTTCGGGCTGGCTACTCTGCTTTGGTCAAGCCATATCAAGGGCCGATTATCCGAACTTGTTTACCACTATTGGGACGGTTCATGGGGTAGGGGATGGCACTACAACTTTCAACCTCCCAGATCTAAGGGGCCGGATTCCAGTTGGTAAAGATGATATGGGCGGCTCGGATGCGGGGAGGGCAGGTGGTGTGCTTTCTTCTACAACCCTTGGGGCCGTTGGCGGGGATGAAAGCCATATTCATACTACCGGGGATCATGCCTTAACCAGTGGGGAGAATGGGCCTCATACCCATGGAGTGCCTATTTATGCTGGGGGTAACGGAGCAACTCCAAGAAGCCACTTTTGCTGGATTGATTCCGCACCAGTAGCAACGGTAAGCACAAACTCTTCCGGTAGCGGAACGGCTCACAATCACGGCAACACGGACACGGTAACAAACATCCAGCCATCGGCAATCCTTAACTATATTATTAAAACCTAATGGGCCGGGTGTTATTGCTGGTTCCCTTGGCTCTATTGGCGGCGTCTGGGTTTGTTCAGTATCAAAGGCGAGAAATGGACACGAATAAAAAACTATTACCATCTGGATTGCAGTATTTCTCTAGAGATGAATTCCAGGGCGATTTTGAAGATCTTAGCCCGGAACTATTGGGCCGGTTGGATGCTTTCCGGGCCGAATGGGGTAGGCCGGTCTCAATTTCTACCGCTCCGGGGGCTATCCTTCGAGTGGGAAGCGGAACTTCCCAGCATTTTGCTGGTCGGGCTGTTGATATCTTCCCACAAGGTATGACCACTCGGCAGGATGCCGAAAGAGCAAGGCGAATCGCTATAAATGTCGGATTTACGGGAATTGGTGTCTATCCGCTTTGGCGGCCTTCGGCAGGGCTTCACTTGGACGTTAGGCCAGATCCAGGGCCGAGAGGCTGGGATGAGTGGGGCGGTTGGCCTTCCAGAACTCAGGCTGGGGAGCAAACTTACGGATCAGTTGATCAGGCGTTAACTCTCTTTTCATAAGGAACTTAAAGAAATGGAAGAATATCTACAATATATCCCGGTGGTAATCTCTATCGCCTCAACTGTTACGGCAGCAACCCCAACCCCAAGGGATGATCATTGGTTTGCCATGGTCTACAAGATTGTGGAAATATTTGGGTTGAATGTTGGCAGGGCAAAGGATTCTGGCCGTGAGCATTGATCCGAATTGGCTTGTGTTTGGTATGGGTGCATTGGTTCAAGCTGGAATCGGAATCGTGACGATTGCCATTGTGAAAACTGATGTAAAATGGTTGATCAAAAGCCAAGAGGCCATGTGGAGAAAGATTAATGAGCAATAAAAATCAAGAATTATTGAGAGCAAAAAAGCCGGAATGTTGACCATTCCGGCTTTTTTGCGTGTTGCTGTACCATCCAATCGTGTTGTTGTAGCATCATTCCTTGTTTGGTCCTCTAACGGGGCGGGTCCAGGGCTTTTTATTTCTGATTCTGCTAACGGTGGATCGGTGTAGGTTCATGCGTAGGCCAATATCTGTGTTATTGTACCCATCTTCAGCCATTTTTAAAATTTTCTTGTTTCGTTCGCCTTTGTGGTGAGTCAGATAGGCAACACGATGTGTTTCAATTGCTGCCCGTAAAACCCATTCAGGAAGCCCTTTCTGTTGCATGGTGAGTATGAGTGCTTCTTCAGCGTCTAGGCCATCGGCTTCAAGGCGTAAAGCGAACCATGCACCAGATCGAACTTCTTTTGCACGTAGGTTTGATGTGTCCTGTTTGGCTGAATCCGGTTTTCTCGTCTCTACAATATTTCGTAAATCATCAACGATATTTTGCAGGTAACGTGCTAATATATCGGCTGTTTTTGCGTCAAGAGAGTCGTATTCTTTTTTTTTCATTATCATTTCCTTTTTAACATAATCAATAAAACGTGCATAAATATACATAAGGTTACATTAAAACGTGCATAAATATACATACAGGAACATATCATGCAAAAATCAGGAACATATTGTTATAATTAAGGAAATCCAGAATAAAAAACGTGTAAGTCGCATAAGATGTATTCCGTCTGGGTGCAAAGTGTGTTGCGTGCATCGTTCTTGCACGCTAGCTAATGCATCAGAAGGGGAGAGGATAAAGAGGAAAAAGAGGATGGTTGTGGTCATCGTGGAAAGTACTTTTTTCCAAGTCTGGCGAGCCTGTCCTTCTGATCGCCATAATGACAAATTGACTAAAGCAATTTGTTGGTCCTCGTTGGCAAGTTTAGCTAGTTCGAGCATTGCATTTTCTGAGGGCCAAGTTTTTCTTTTTCTATAGCTACAAATCTGTGCAGGGTTTTTGCCTATAGCTCTGGCTAGCTCAGAGTCACTTTTAAACTTATTTATTTCAATAGCTTTATTTATAAAGTCGTCAATAGTTAGCATAGTTTTGAATCCCCTTTTCCCTCGTATTTGATCGCATAAATTTACTGTAGGTTAAATTTTTTCCTTTGACAAGCTCCATGTTAATTGCGTTAATTGTTTTGCGCAGAACGCAAAGTGCAAAACATATTCCCTTTGGTCGGCTCGGAGGCATCCGGGCCGACTCCCTTCTTTTTTCGGTGTTGGGGGAATGTGAAAAGTTCAGTTCTTTTTTCAAAAGGGGAAAATTCATGATTAGTAAGCGCAAGATAAATCTATCCA
>Ga0257124_1002385_pt1 | contig 11241 bp, 9 predicted proteins | sample SI106_150metaG_FD_190154 | JGI IMG/M metagenome (GOLD analysis project Ga0257124, IMG submission 190154) | Marine microbial communities from Saanich Inlet, British Columbia, Canada - SI106_150 | ecosystem: Environmental > Aquatic > Marine > Inlet | place: Canada: British Columbia | collected...
AAGACTGGAGAGGAAATAAACTTCCTTTTACGTATCAGTAAATTCGGGTCCATAGTCAACTCCAAACAAACTCTTTTAGAGTACCGTCTTCATGATAACAACCTGTCCTTAAATCAAAACCAAAAAAAGGTTTTCTACAACCTTTTCAAAACTCGCTTAAGAGCTATTTTTTCCGGTCAGTACCAACCATCACTAGCCAGCCTTATCCTTGGTTTATCAGAATTGGTCATAGTAACCTTACTCCCTCAAAGAGCCATTGCTCCTGCCTTTCATTTCATTAGAGGAATGCGCAATCTAAAAATAAGACTTAATCTATTCCCCAACTTCCCTAACTTGCAAACCATCCACCTAACCACCAACTAATCCCTGTTCAAAAATTTATCTAACGCTTTTTCTCCATGTTGAGCTATAAAAAGCTGTTGATACATATCCTTCCACCTATCTCTTGCTACCTTACTTTCTCTTACAAACCAGTCCACCTTACCTTTAGAATCATCTCGTCTTTCTTGCGACCTAATCTCCGCTATCCCAACCGGACGTCCATTTTTAGATCCATCCCCTTCAATTAGTTTGATTAGGTAAAACACTCCCTCACCATTAGCATTAGACGGCTCATCTCTCATATATATCACCACGTCATCTCCATATCTCTTCCTAGCAAACTTAACCATATCAGCCGGTACTTTATGTTCTTTTGAAACTGCCAGCTCACCTGGCATGGCTCTGGTTTTTCGGTCATCTTTCTCCCCACCCGGCAACCGCCTTACTTCCGGCACAGGATTCAAAACCAAAAGTTCAGGAGACATATCAAGCAGCCATCTACCTATCCACTTTTTTGCTGATTCAATCTCGATTTTTTCTTCATCATTCATACTAAACCACATTATACTAGCTTTGACCCACCCACAGGACCTTAAACACCTCTCCTCTGTTAAACTAGAATCATGTCCAACAAGCTTTCTTTTAAGAAATTCAAGCGCAAGAAGCTTCTCTCTAAGTTACGATCCAAAGCCGCAAATCTCTGGGCCCCTCTTATCCTCATTTCCATCTCCTTAATCCTAGCCTTTCTAAACTACCAACCCGACACTTGGTTAACTGGTTGGGACAATCTTCATCCAGAATTCTTCTTTAAATTAAACATCAAGCGTTCCCTCTTTGCTGTCTGGCAAGAGTACCAAGGCCTAGGACTCCTGGGTGGCATGGCTCATGCCGCCGACCTACCTCGCCAACTCATCCTTTACTCCCTTAATCTAATCGGTATCCCCACCCAAAACCTGCGCTATCTATGGACCTTTGCCATGCTTATCCTTGGCCCCTTAGGAGTCTATTTCTTCATCAAGGATCACCTTTTAAAACAAAGAGGTATCAAGTTACCCTTCGACAGAAACACCAAAACATTCGCCGCCCTTCTAGGTGGTCTTTTTTATCTTTTAAATCTCTCTACCGTACAAAACTTCTTCGTTCCTTTCGAAACCTTTACCTCCTTCTATGGATTCTTTCCTTGGCTTTTACTAGTCACCATTACCTATCTTAAACAACCAACTAAACGTAACTACCTTCATCTTGTCCTTACCTATCTTTTAGCTGCCCCAGCCTTTTATGTAGAAACTCTTTTCATCGTTCTCTTCCTATGTCTTATCCCCTTTATCAAGAAAAACAAAAAAACATTCACCACCTTTATCACCATCCTTATCACCCAAGCTTACTGGCTTTTACCAGTAATCTTCTTTGTCCTAACCAACGGACATATCGGTCAAGAAGCAAAAATAAACTTGATCTCCACCCCAGAGACCTATCTTAGAAATCTAGAATTTGCCAACATTAAAAGTCTCAGTTTACTAAAAGGCTACCTACTAAATTTTACTGACTTAGGGCCAGGTCAAAAATTCACCTATCTTTTCCTCCCCTGGCGTCAGCACTTAGAAAACCCACTTATCAATCTAATTGGCTACTTAAACTTTATTTTAATCCTAACCGGTATCTACTACGCCTTCAAAAGAAACTTAAAGCTTGCCCCTAAAATTCTCTCCATCACCATCATCTGTCTCTTCTTTTTACTAGGTGGAGGACTCTTAATTAACAACCAAATCCCTTTAATAGGTGAGCTTTTTCGCTCTCCCTTCACCAAATTCTCAACCCCCCTTGCCTTTACTTACTCTCTTTTCTTCAGCATTGGTTGTATCTTCATCCTAGATCTTTTTTCTTTTCTTGACACCAAGCTCACCTATATCTTCACTCTCTTTACCATTACTCTTTCTCTTCTCATCTTCACCTCTCCTGCTTTTTCCGGTCAGTTAATATCCTCCAACATGAGGCAGCAAATCCCAGTCGAATACTTTGAAACCTTTGAATTCTTTAAAAACCAGGACCCCAACACCCGCATTGCCAACTTCCCTCAACATACCTTCTGGGGATGGAACTTCTACTCTTGGGGTTACCGCGGTTCTGGCTTTCTATGGTACGGTATCAAACAACCAATCTTAGACAGAGCCTTCGATGTCTGGGAAACAAAAAACCAAGACTACTACCAAGAAATAAACGCCGCTCTTTACTCAGCAGACCAAAAAAAGTTTGAAAACATAGTAGAAAAATACGCCATCAACTGGATATTAATAGACAAATTTGTTATCTCTCCTCAGGAAAATCAAGACCTGAAGAACCAAGACCTAGTGAACATGTTAAACGCTTCAGACAACTTTAAACTAGAAAAAAACATAAACAATAATATATTGATATATAAATCCAACACAGACAAACGAGTAGACAACTTCCTCTCTATCACCCCCAATAAAAATACCCCAAGCTTACCCAAAAAAGACTCTTCTATATACTTCCCTTCTTACACAGAAACAGAAAACATCGTTCCAGTAGAAATATCCTACAAAAAACTCCCCAGCCAAATCCTACTAAAACTTTCTCCCCTACTTCCTTCTGCCAACTCCATTACCCCAGAATCAACCCCAAACTACGTTTACTTGAATTTACCTTCATTTCAATCTAGTTTAATTTTAGAAATAGACAACCAGTATTTCGAGTTGGTACTCCCCGGTGAACTAATAAATCAACCTGAATTCTATCCCCTAAACACCGTCTATCTTCCCACTAAAGAAACCATTAAAGTGAATGTTTACACTAATTCACCCACCCAAGTAGTCAACGTCACCAGCGCCCTAAAAGACGCCACACCCTACCAATGTTATACAAACAAAAAAGATCGTGATATAGAGAAAATTACTTTTTCAAACTCCATTTCACTCCTAGGAACAGACGTGGTCGGATGCCTATCTCTACCTCTACCATCCTTTAACCCACCCGGCCTTATCTCCACTCAATACACTTACTTTTCATCAACCTCAACTCCAGCTAATAGCAACATCACCACCAAAAACTTCGCCTTCTCCACCACCCCTCCCCAAGCTCTCTCTCCCCAAATACTTCCTTTCACTACCCGTCAATTTTCTCCCCTCACCCTAGAAAAACAACAACTAAATTTAATTCTAGAAGCTAACAACACCAACTCCATCCAGGAAATTACCTTTTCAAACATCGTCACCAACTTCCATCCTTTACTGGCAACAACCACTCTTACCCTAAATCACATTCCCTCATCTTCAGTTCCCCTAAAAGAAGCCCCATCAGAAGAATTATCTTTTTCCTTTCCCACCATCAACTCACCTCTAAACATCACCCAAACCCCAGGAAAAAACCAACTTCTTCCACAAGCCATAAACTGTAATCAGTTCCGTACTGGTAACTCTCTTAAAACTATTACCGATCAAACCATTAACTACTTCGCTCAAGACGCCACCACTTGTGACTCTTTAGATTTAAGACACCTTCCTCACTCCACCAACTACCTCATTCAAATAGACCAGCAACATGTAAAAGGACTTCCCATGACCATATGTCTAGAGAACCACTCCACCAACCGTTGTGACATCTTTGAGCGCCTTCAAGACACATCCTCAACTCAATCAATCATCCAGCCAATTAGTAATCCTCAAGAACCTCCTGGTTACACCCTTCATCTCTACAATCAATCTTTTGGGAAACGTTCCACCACTAACAACGTCAACTCCATCTCCATCCAACCCTATCCCCTAAACTTCCTACAAAACATTCTAATCAACAACTCCAAACCTTCTTCCACCATCAACCAATCAAACTCCATCATAGAAACAACTCACCCAACAGAATTCCTCTACACCATATCAACAACCTCAACAGAAGACTCTAGTTTAAATCTTTATCAAACTAAATCACCCTACTGGTTGGCCATAGAAACAAAAACAAAACTATCACCAAACAACATCGGCTGGCATAACTCCTGGCAACTTCCAGCAGGAGATCATCACACCACCATTATCTATCTTCCTCAGTACCTAGAATTTCTTGGCTTGCTTCTTATTCTTATTATCCCCGTAATTTATTTCTTCTACCGCAAGAAATAACCTTAACTTCTAAATTGCGAGCAGTGGCCTGCCCAACACACTGCCCGCAACTTAAAAGTCAATTTCTCTATTGACATCATCTCTAAAAAAATGTTAATCTGCTAGTTAGATTGTCATCACCTGTCCTGATGAAAATCTAAAACTGAAGAGCTTTGTCGTTCGAGTTCGGCTACGGCGATAAAGCTCTTTTTGTACCTATTTAGTTGTCAAAACACCACCAATTATTCCCATCTTACCTACTCATTACCAATAATTTTTGTTTTAAATTAGCCATTTTTATCAGCTGACCGGCAAATGACTGGACGTCACTTAACACATCTTGTCTAATCGTTCTGTTCTTTGTTTTGTTTGCTTTCAGTTTTAATTTCATACCTTTGACTTAATCTAATAATAAATATATCATTTTTTGTCAAATTATTCAACCTATATTAAAGCAATACCTTCTTTCTAACATAACTTATAAAATCAAATTGCCTATTTTTAGCCTTAAAAAACACCTTTTTACTCCCCCATTACCCTTTGTGGAAAACTATGGGAAACCAACACAACACACACCAAAAGAGAGTTTACCCTTAAGACATGTCAAAACACTTCTCCTCTGCTAAACTGTTCTCATGGCAAAAAAAACCAATGTCTTTATGTGCACCAGTTGTGGCAACGACTTCCCTAAATGGGCAGGACAGTGCCCGGCATGCAAGGAATGGAACACACTATCACTAGTAAACACCTTTTTAAAATCGTCTCCTGGCCAAAAAAGACCCAAGCTAAACAAGGTTAAGCCACAAAATCCAAAAAAGACCTTAGAATCAGTCCAACATAGTTACTTGGCCACCTCAATCAGTGAAATAGACAGAGTGCTAGGCCAAGGCCTAACTCCTGGTGGAGTTTACCTATTAGCAGGCCAACCAGGCATAGGTAAGTCTACTTTACTCACCCAACTTGCTATCAAACTATCTCAAAAGGCAACAAAATCAAAAGGAGTCCTTTACGTGTGCTCAGAAGAGAATTCCACTCAAGTAGCTACTAGAATTAACCGGTTTACAAAGAAGGACACCACCCAGCTACACCTACTCAGTACATCAAATATAGAATCTATCCTTGCCCAGAGCTCATTAACTAAGTACGATTTAGTAATTATCGACTCTGTCCAATCAGTTCAGACAGACCTAAATCCAACTTCTCCAGGGTCCCCGTCCCAAATAAAAGATAGTGCTAACTTAATTATTCAGATGGCAAAAGAAACCCAAACACCTGTCATCCTCGTGGGTCATGTAACCAAAGCAGGCTCCATAGCTGGACCAAAATTACTTGAACACATGGTAGACTCAGTTTTAGAGCTTTCTGGCGATAGACAGCACAATTTAAGATTACTTAGAAGTGTAAAAAATCGCTTTGGTCCCACTGATGAAACCGGAATCTTCAAAATGACCAACCTTGGACTAGAAGAAGTAAAAGATCCTAGTAAATTCATGTTAGAAGGTAGAGTAGAAAATGCTCCAGGATCTTCACTTTGCTTAATCATGGAAGGAACTAGACCACTAACAGTAGAAATCCAAGCCCTTGTCGTCCCTTCTAACTTAGCTATTCCCCGTCGAGTTGCCAAAGGTATCAATATTAATCGCTTGCAATTAATCTGCGCCGTCTTAACCAAACACCTAAAACTACCCTTAGGTAATAAAGATGTGTTTGTGAATGTTACTGCTGGATACAACCTAACCGAACCCGGAGCAGACCTAAGTATCGCGCTAGCTATTTTAAGTTCCACAAAAAACAAACCCCTACCTCAAAATACCATATCTTTTGGTGAACTAGGACTATTAGGCGAAATCCGCTCGGTTGCTTTCCAAGAAAAAAGAGTTAAAGAAGCCAAAACCTTAGGCTACAAAAAAACCTTCTCTCCTCAAAACACTCCACACTTAAAACAAATAAAACTTTAACGATATCCTACTGGAACCTCTGTTAAGACCATTCCCAAACTCATTCGTCTGTTTTTACCATCTATCTTCTCTACGAATACTTCTACTTCATCATTCACCTCAAACTCCTTACCGGCTGGCTTATTAGTCACATGAATCAAGCCATCTATGCCAGGCTCAAAGTTAACGAACACGCCATAAGGAGCTGAGCGCACCACCTTACCTTTGTGTTTCGTGCCAACTGCATAGTTCTTTTCAATATTATCCCAAGGATCATCACTCAATCGTTTTATAGACAAATTTAACTTTCCTGCTTTTTTCTCGATCCCAATTACCTGAACATCTAGTTCTTGACCAACTTTAAACAAAGTATTAGGATCATCAACTTTTTTCCAACTAATTTCACTAATATGAATCAATCCTTCAACTTTAGCTCCAACAGACTCTTTCTTACCTTTGGCCATAGGTACGCTTACCGTTACAAATACTCCAAATGGCATAATTCCCGACACAGTTCCAACTAATTTTGCATCCATCTTAACACCCTCCAAAGCTTCATGTCTCTTGGCCATTGCCTTAGAATCAGACACCAATTTTTCACTAAAAATCAATCTATTTTGTTCTTGATCCACCTCTATTATCTTTACCTTAAACTTGGTGTTCAAAAGCTCTTCCATCTTACCCAAGTACTTTTCACCAAACTGGGAAGTGGGCACAAACCCTCTCATCTCTCCAGACGTTACTACCATTCCACCTCTATTTACTTCTAATCCTGTTACTTCGGTCTCTGTCTCTTCCGCCATCATCTTGGTGTATTTCTCCCATCTTCCAGATTCCGCTGCTTGACTCAACGATAAAACAATCTGCCCTTGATCATTCTCTGGATGTTTCACAAACGCTTTTATCCTATCTCCCACCTTCAACGTAGCCAATAAATCAGCTGCCTCTGCAGCATCTTCTCCCGTCACTATTCCTTCTGTCTTTGCCCCTATATCCAAAAGCAACAACCTTTTACCTAAACTTGTTATTACACCTTCAATTTCTTGCCTGCGTTTTAGTGTTGTAGGTTCAACCTTAGATCCTGCCAAAAGCCTATCCATTAAAGACATTTTCTCACTCGATTTTACCCCAGAAACTTTTTCTTTCTTAATTTCTTTCTTAGTTGATACTTTCTTTTTTGTTGCCATTCATGTGTTTCCTTTCAGTCGTCAAGACTAATCCGTATTCTACCACAAACCACACTCAAGTACCCATCGACCTCCCCATCTAAGCTTCATTAGCCTATACCGGTGGTTTTTTATGGTCAAAAACCTACTTTAATCTAAAACTCACCACCACACTCTTACTTACCATACTAGACCCAGGCTCAATTGGTATTCCTCCACCCCCACCCATCTCAGACATCGCCCTGTAAATACTTGTAGGCGAAGACCCCTCAACCACACTTACTACTTCACCCAAACTGCCACCAGCAGCTTCTGCCATGATCTCTGCCTTTTCTCTAGCATCTTCTATTGCACTAGCTAGTAGCTCATCTCCAGCCTTCTGGCTATCGTCCAACGTCAACATCGGCCCATACACATTGGTCGCCCCATTCTTAGTTAAAATATCAGCTAACTGTGAAGCCTCATCCACATTCCTCAAAACCACTTCCACATTATTACTCACCCGCCACTGCCCTTTTCTTCTCTTTTGGACACCTTCTTCATAATAGTTCTCCTCTTCTTGATAAATACTTAAATTAGAAGTCTTGATATCCTCATCCTTAACCCCAAATGTTTTAACTGCCTCAGTAATCTTGGTAACGATACCATTAACCTCATTCACCGCAGTATCCCTGTCATCATTAACTGCGCTTGCCCCAGCTGTAAACCTAGCTATCTCATTTCTTTTTTGTTCTTTAGAGGTTCCTGTTACAACAATCAGATTATCTTGAATCAAACTCACCTTCCCCCAATCAACATTACCCCATGGAAATATATAGATAGCACCTAAACCAACCGCAAAGAAAAATAATATCGCCGCCAATGCATTTATAAAATAGTTTTGTTTCATAACCTATTTATAGCACAATCAATAAAGGTAGTTGGTGTGTACTGATATACTATATCTGTGGGCCGCACAACAATTAGAGGAAAATTTAAGCATCTAGGCTTTAGAAACCCTCGTTGGTTCATCGGTAAAATATTTTCAAAAACCAAACTCATTAATCGTTTCAAAAAAGTTAGACCCCAAAAGAAAACAGATACTCCATGGAAATCAAAACCCTCAGTCTAGGAGCACTCCAAACCAACTGCTATCTAGTCTGGTGTTCAAAGACACAAGAAGCAGTCATTATCGATCCAGCCGACGAAGCTGGCTACATCACCCAGGAGATACTAGACCTTAAACTTAAACCTAAATACATCATCCTAACTCATGGGCACTTTGATCACGTCTTAGGAGTCTTAGAGTTAAAACTAAACTTTAATATTCCAATCCTACTTCACAAAAAAGATCTAACCCTATACCAGCAGACCCAAAAATCAGCTCAGTACTGGCTAAAAATACAAGTAGATCCAACTCCCCCACCAGATCAATTTATAAAACAAAACGATCAAATCAAATTTGGTGAACAAACTTTAAAAGTCATAGAGACACCCGGCCATTCACCTGGATCTATCTGTCTCTACTCACCACCAACCCTCTTCTCTGGCGACACTCTTTTTAAAGATGGTATTGGCAGAACAGACTTTAGCTACTCAAACCCAAAAGACATGCAAACCTCCCTAAAAACTCTTTTCAAACTTCCCCAAGACACCAAAGTCTATCCCGGTCACGAAGACCACACTACCATTGAAGATGAATCTGGTATATTGACTAATATCTAATATTAAAAATATTATTAAAAAAACATGGAAATAAACGGAGAAGCAACACCTAAAACTATCAAAGAAAGAATAGAAGCAAATCGCTCCAAAGAAGATGACACCACATTACCATACATGCTAAGACTAGATGATCTTGGTGCAGATCCAATAAACGCCACCATTAAACCAGCAAAAATAACTGGATTCACCCAGTCATCAAAACAGATGTCAAAAGCCCTCAGAGAACAGGCAGTCTCAGCCACTCTTGTGGTCACAGAGAAAATTTCTCCAGACACCATCATCAAGATTCCAAGGGTTGAAGATTTTTCTTTTTATCGTGTCTTGAAAGCACCTCAAAAATACAAAAATCCTCAAAGGTTTCCAAACAGCATCTGGGTTCAAAAAATACCAAACAGTGAAATCAAAAAAGCCATTAAAAACAATTCTATCGCCACATTAGAAAATCTTTCTTTAACAGATAATGTCAAAGAAAAACTAGGTATATAAAGAACCACCTTCTTTTAAAACCTTCTTTACTTCACTAGCCGAATTACAAACGACCAACTTTCGCCTCAACTCAGAAGCATCATCAAACCCTTTTGCGTACCAACTTAAATGTTTTCTGACAGCAAGAAACCTATCATCAGGATAATACTCTTCAAACTTCTCTGCATGTTCTAAAGCCACCTTAAGTCTTTCTTTAACCTCTACCTCTCCCATATTTTTCACAAACACCCAAGGATTTCCAAACGAAGCCCTACCAACCAAGAAACCATCTCCTCCGTACTTCTTAATTTTTTTCTTTCCATCTTCAACTGACCCAATATCTCCATTCCCTAATAGCAACGTATCTGTTTTTTTACAAAGCTCTGCTGCTTTTTTAATCTCTTTCCAATCAGCCAAACCACCATACCCTTGCTTCAAGGTTCTCCCATGCAAACTAATTACAGCCGGTTCACTCGATAGCAAAACCTTTATCCAATCCTCTGTCACTGGCTTACTATACCCCACCCTAGTTTTAACACTCACCGGAATTTTCTTTCTCTCTACCACCCCAGACTCACCAACACTTACTATGTAATCAACAATCTTCTTATGTACACCCTTATCTTCCAAACTAACTCCACTAACCCAATCATCCACAGCTTTTTTTGTCTCCTTGATTATCTCAACCGCTAGCTTAGGTGTCTCAATTAAACCAGCTCCTTCCCCTCGATTAGCTACCTTTCTAGCCGGACAACCCATGTTAATATCCACTCCATCAAACCCTAAAGCACAAACAACCAAAGTAGCTAAATAAAATGCGTTTGGATCTTTACCAAAAAGCTGAGCCACCACTGGAGACTCAATCTTGTCATATTTAAAATCACGCATTAACTTAACAGCTCCTGCTCTTATTCCTTCCGCACTCACAAACTCAGTAAACACCACATCAGGGTTTCCATGTTTCTTAGTGATAAACCTCATAGCAGCATCCGTCACCCCATCCATTGGTGCCAGTCCCACAATCGGTCCTTTAATATTTTCCCAAAATCCTTTATAAACCATACATCAAAAAAAAATAACCAACTTAACAACTTTGTGGGCGAGCCTAGATTCGAACTAGGGACCTCAGTCTTATCAGGACTGCGCTCTAACCAACTGAGCTACACGCCCGCCAGGCTTAATTTTAACATAACTGATACCAAAAACCCGCCTTTTATAGCGGGACTTAAGGTAAAAATCATCTCAATAGTGATAGGAAGTTTTTTTGGGTGTTGATTTCTTTTATTACTTAATCAACCAAAAGTAAAGCGTTCATACATTACTCGAAGCTCGTGACGCTCCGAGATCTCCTAGAAAGGAGGTGATCCAGCCGCTCCTTCCAGAACGGCTACCTTGTTACGACTTAGCCCCCATCACCAACCTTACCTTAGGTGGTCCTTCCCAAGTAAACTTGGTTAAGGATACCAACTTCGGGCACTGCTGATTTTGTTGACTTGACGGGCAGTGTGTACAAGATGCGAGAACGTATTCACCGCAGTA
>Ga0257124_1002406_pt1 | contig 11162 bp, 10 predicted proteins | sample SI106_150metaG_FD_190154 | JGI IMG/M metagenome (GOLD analysis project Ga0257124, IMG submission 190154) | Marine microbial communities from Saanich Inlet, British Columbia, Canada - SI106_150 | ecosystem: Environmental > Aquatic > Marine > Inlet | place: Canada: British Columbia | collected...
ACTGTCATTTTAAGTAGTGCAGATGACAAATCTGCCAGATCAGCTTGCGTTTTAACGTCTTTTGCCAGCTCCTGGGCAAAAGACCTAAGCTTGTCTTGGTTGATGTTGGATTTGTTATTTTTTAGTGTGTTTGTGTTACTCATGTTTTTAACTCCTTTGTTAGGGATTATAAAATATGAGGGTTTACACGGAATTATTTACAGGCTCTTTTTGAATTATTCAAAGGTCTCTTTGTATATTAATTTTTCTTATGGAACATAATGTAATTTGTAGTTAATCCGTTATATCCTTGAAATAACTTGTTACTCTTATAGTTAAGATCAAACTCTCCATTGCCTTGAGCTTTATTGATTACCATGTCCAAAACCTTAACAAGCTCTCCTTTTAATTCTTTAAAGTTTTTACTGATATGTGATGATATATTCAAAAAGTATTCTTGTAATTCAAATTCTATTTTATCCATATCATAATTAACAGCATCTAAGTATTTCTTTTCATATTGAAAATTCTGCAATATTTCATCTATATTATATAACATAGAGTCAATTTTCTTTTCCACTTTAGACAAAGGGTTTAATATCCTATCAAATACATCTTTATCTTCCGCTTGAGCAAAAATCCACCTTAACTCCAGTATAGCTAAATATTTTTTATATATATCTGTATTAGCTACTAGAGATTGATGATATGGTGAATCCACTAAAAATGGTAATTCTATATTTGGAGTCATTGAATAATACTCTAAGTTATATTTATCCATCCACTCAAAAAGTGTTCTTATATTTATTCCGACATAGTGTGGATTAACCAAATAATCATTAACAACACTTTCTGCTGTTCTCCCTCCATACCTAACACTTCTTTGAATATGTTCAGAAAATAGATTATTTGCTATATCATATACTTTGCTTTCATCTCCATCATTATTTACATTACATATAGCCCTATGTAACAACCTTTGTACCAAGCCAGAACGTTCAACATAACCCAAAGTGATAAAACCATCTCTTTTACATGCCTGAACCATTCTTTGAAACATATTTTCTTGATTAGGTACATGAGCAATAACCCCCATACTTATAACAATATCAAAAAAGTTTTCTTTAAATTTATATTTATCAACATCGCCAACACTAAAGGTTAGATTCCCATCTAAATTGAACTTTCCCTTTAAATAATTGGCTCTAGCTATCGAGGTATCATTAAAGTCAAATCCTTCTATATCCCCCCCCCATTTAGCTAGCACTAAATCCACCTCACCAGTTCCACACCCAAAATCTAAAACCTTAGATTCATTAAACATTTTTATGGGGAATTTTAACTTATTATGAAAAAGATTATAATGATTGCTAGTATATTTATCTAGTTCATCTTGATCTTCAACTTTAATTGCACTAGGGCTTACTTTTTTAAATGCATTCAAGACCTCTTTTTTAAACTGATCAGACATCAAACGTATCCTTTGAAATTAAATAGTTATCAAACAAAAGGCAGTCTAATCCACTATGATTAAAAACATTAAAAGCCTCTTGGGGGGTGTTTACAATTGGATACCCATGAAGGTTAAAACTAGTGTTTAAAATTGCTCCTCTACCAGTAATCTTCTCAAACTCATTTACCAAAGAATAAAGTTTTTGATTAGCTTCTTCTTTTAAGATTTGTGGCCGGGCTGTTTTATCAGCAGGGTGACATGCTGCTATCATGGCATCAAATCCTTCTTGTGTTGTATTAAAGCCAATGGTCATATGTGGTGATTCAATGTTTTTGGGGTTTATTAAGTAACGATCAACATATCTATCTAATACTATTGGTGCAAAAGGCATCCAGAAGTCTCTGCTCTTTATCATTGAGTTTATTTTATCTTTAACCCTAAGGTTGGATGGGTCTGCTAAAATTGATCTATTACCTAATGATCTTTGTCCAAACTCCATTCTTCCAACACATCTAGCAATAACTTTTCCTTCTGCAAGAAGCTGTGCAACTGCACTATCAGATGGACTATTAGTTATAGAGTATGAGGAGTTATCTTTAGCTAACTCTATTACTTCTATTTCATCAGATGATTTTATATCAGGACCTAGGTATAAGTTTGGCAAGGAAGATATGTTTTGTGAATTCCACTGCTCACCGTTAGTATTGGCAATGTCTTCAGCCAGACATATTGCCGATCCTATCGCTAATGACTCGTCACTCGCTGAACCTCCAATAAATATATCGCTCACACAATCCAATTCAGCAATTTTACCCATTGCTTTAATATTCATAGCAACTCCACCACTAATGACTATTTTATGAATACCGTATTTATTGATGGCATTGTCTATCCACTCTAATATTAGCTCTTCCACCCATGTTTGCAGTGCATAAGCAATATTATCAAATCTAACACCCTCTAATCTTTCCTTGAACCAGAAATAGCTATCTGTTGGTTTTATTTTCCACTTGAATTCGATGTCATCAACATATAAAGTGCTACGAAATAGATCTAATGCTTTTTGTGCATATTTCTCTTTTCCATAAGGTGCAAGTCCCATTACTTTAAATTCATGCTCATTAGGCTTCATACCTAAAAGAAGAGTCATATAGCGGTAGATCCTACCGATCGCACATTGATCTGTCGAATAATGCTCTTGATACTTACCTTGTTCATCAAAGATCCCTATTGTTGCATTCTTGCCATCACCCCAACCATCTATTGTAAAAGATAAAATCTTTTCATTTCTAAAACTAGATGCATAGTAGGAGTAGGCCGCATGTGCTCTGTGGTGCTCAATTGCTTTAACTTTATCATTGCCTATAATTTTAGATATTATTTTAGTTCTATCGGAGCTAAACATTTTTTCTCTATTATCTAAAGTTAGATATTGTTTTAATGAGTTGCTAGGATATACTGTTAGATCTATTTTATCCTCAAATATCTCTGCTTCACTGTTACTGTTTATTACACCACAGTTGTCTATGAGGTATGGCTTCCATATCTCATACTGCTCAGTCAAGTAGTCAGCTATTGACCACTCATACTGCTTTAATACAATTTGTGAATAAGATGATATATTGCTTGCAATTGCTATATGATCTATCATTTCTAGCGTCATACCTGCCTCATCTAAACATGACTGTATCGCCTGTTTTGGGTACCTATTATCATTTTTTTTTCTTGAAAATCTCTCTTCATGTGTTGCTGCAATGATTTTTCCATCAGAAAATAGCGCAACCGTGGAGGGCATGTTTATATATATAGATAAAATATTCACTTTCCAACCTCCTGCTCTCTTCCTGTTAATTTATCTATAGATATTTTTTTACCATTAATATTTACAACTTCATAACTTTCATGCTCTCTTGGTAAAAAACATCGGCTACACGCATGATATGCTTCTATCCCAGAATGTTTCATATGCAATTCTCTCGCTTTTGTCATCTCTTTACCTTCCCATACATCGAGAATTGTATCTCCTTCTGTAATATCTCCATATACATGGTGATCAAATTCATCGTTATAACACATTAAAATCCTACCATCAGACCCAATCGTTAGTCGTTGGTATAGGACAGGACAATCAAATTTTGGAGCATATACTATTTCATTATCTTGCTGTAAGTAGTCCACTAATTGGTTAGCCGATACTTGATCCACTAATGGTTCAAAAGTATCAAAGTATATTTGAGGATTTTTCTCTATCGCCGTATAGATGGTTTGTACTTTTATTACTGGTTTTACTTTTCCTTTTTTTCTTTTAATCTCTTTAAATTTTTCTAATTTTTTTATTAGTTCATCAAATACAGCTGGATTTCTAATTTCATTATATGTATCACCAACACCATCTACTGATATTGTTAGCCAATCCATATTTGCATCTACTAACTGTTCAAATATTTCTGGCGTTAATCGTAGGGCATTTGTTAATGATGAGACTTCTTTAATACCCACTGATTTAGCATACTTAATTGTTTCCACATAGTTTTTATTTAATAAACTTTCCCCTCTCCAGCTTAGACGAATTGAAAAAACACCACCTTTACCGCATTCGTCAAGTATTTTTTTAATATTATCCCATTTCATATTTCTTCTCTTTACAGACTCTTTAAATTCATCTGTAATGGTATAACACATAGGACATTTCATATCGCACATTGCTGATAACTCTATATCTACATGCTCCGGATACTTTGTTAATATATGGAAGCGTGGATACCAGTGCCATCTAATTCGATTCAAAATATAACGCAATAAATGCCCTTTACCTCGACGATAATGGAATTTAAGATTTGATGTAAACCCTGTAAGACTAATTTGATCTGTATTAATATTCATTTCGATATCTGATAATAAGAAATCAATTCGCCGCCAAAACTTAATTTATACCATCCACGCTGCGGACTATTAACACCTTCCAGATCTACAATATTCACCCCTCTTTCTGCTAAATCACGATATGCATCCCAAAAAGAGATCGTGCCTTTATAACGCTCTTTTGCTCCCTCTACTGGTGCACCAAAAAGATAGTACGCTCTTTTATTATCAAGGCCAAATACGGAAATATAGATATTTTGACCCTCTCTATTTTTGGTTAAATAAACTATTGCTTTCTTCTTTTCTACTAAACCATCAATCAATCTTTCTAATCTATTTAGTTTATCATTACTTTGTGGCTCATCTTTTTCTTGCATCATTAACGCATAAGATTGTACAAAGATTGTACCATTACTGCCAGTTACTGTCTTTGAATCCTCTCTCCTTGCCTCTCTAATATTTCTTTGCCGTAGAGTTTCTAACCCTCTAAAAATATTTGTCTCTTCTTCATTACCTTTATTAATATCACTAATATCAAGATAACTAGTATATCGAAGATCAAGAGCAAACTTATCAGATACTTCTGCGGAGTGGTAGTTATACCAAAGATAGGGGCGCATATCTTCTGTTCGTGGTGAAAGAGATAGTTCTATATTGTTAAATTTTTCGCTCATCCACTCAATTACAAATTCAGTTATTTCAAAACGGGCTAGCCTAGCTTTTGTCTCTTTTTGCTCCCTGTTCACAGAAAATATCAGGCCATTATGAATAACAAGATCATCCATAATAATTGCATTTTTTTGTGGATTGATAACTAAAGAGAGACCTGCCTTTATTTGATCGCCTTTTTTAATCCAATATAATTCCCAATCATCTACTGCCAGCTTCAAATAATAAGAATAAGAAAAAATCGTACCTTGAGGAGAATTACCTACAAACCGATCCCACTCTTCTAAATCATAAACTTTTTCTAGTTTATATTTACTCAAAACTTAACACTCCCTTTTGTATTAAATTTTGTGCCACTTTTTTCAGAACATCTTCATTTATATTTAACTTTTCAGATATATCTGCTAGACTATTTTTACTATCACACCAGAATAGCAACCATAAAATCAAGTCTAATTCCTCGTAATTTTCAGCTTGTGGGATTTGAGCCCCTCCAGTTTTAGGATATAAATCATGTTTAGAGAGCATCACTTCACCGTTTGGGAAGTTATTTTTATATACTGGAGAAGAGGTACTTTCTTGAGATATATTTTCTAATAACTTTAGGTGTAATCTCAATGATTCAGCTATATATTCTGCCTTCACGAAGTCCAGGTTATCCAAAGAGGTATGATAGTATGGATACTCATAATATTTATCTTTGGTGATAGATGCGATATTAATCCTAAACCCTTGAGAACTATACTGTCTCTCATCACTACCATGAATGTCAAAAGGATAGGTTATATATTTTATATTTTCTTCCTTAAATACATTTTCTATAGATTTATTTATACTGTTTTTTTTATTATAACTCTGTTTATAACCATATTTTCCTGATCCGCCGACAGTTGTCACAACTAATCCTGTTTGGATTTTTTTCATTGTTGATTCATTCATTGCACAGTAAGTGATTGCACCAATAGTCTCTGGTACCCAGATAATACGATAGCTGTGTTTTGGCTTTGGCTGTTTTAATAGCTCTCTTGCCAAAAATGCCGTCATAACCATACCACTTAAATTGTCATTCGCCAATGACGGGTGGCAGATGTAAGTGGAGATTAGAATTTCTTGATCACTTTCCCCTGGTATCAGCAATTCACCAATTGTGAGACTGCCTTCTGACTTGAATCCACTATCAACATGCACTTTCAATAATCCATCAACCATGCTGAGTTCTTTATACTGCGCATGAGTCACACAAAACCCCCAGTCTCTTTTGTAATAGCTTGTCCGGTAAGGAATAGCATCTGATAAATCAGGATGTATATAAATGTGTGTTTTTAACTCTTGAAATGTTATATTTTTATCTACTGGTTCACTGTAACTTACTAGGTGAATATTACTTTGCTTGAAATCAACTATTTTATTACCATTAATATCTTTTATCCAAGCATCTTTAACATTCCACTCATCTGGAATAGTCCAATCATAAACTTTTTTACCAGACGAGTACTCCTTTATCTTTATAGGTGCAACTTCTTGTAGTATACGTAGAGTTTCACGATTTCCGTCTCCAGTTATTGATCTATTAATTGGGAATAAGCGTTTAAGATAGTTATCTATTTCAGAAGTTAGTTGCTCTAATTGTAAAGTCAAGACAATAAGTTCCATTGCATAACAGTGTCTTCAATAATATCCATCACTACTTTTTTGCCAATTACCAATTCAATTTCTCTTGGGCTAATACCATGTGCAGGACGCTTATAGGTTAAGTGCTCTTTAGTGATTGTTGTGCCTTTTTTGATACTAGACAATGCTACTAAACTACGGCGTGCATTTTTTCTAGCTATTGCTTCAGTTGGTAATGGACGTTTATTCTGCCCACCCAATATACTATACACACGCTTCATGTTTTGATTAAACTTCTTTAAGTCTTCTTTATCCATGGCATGATAGTGGTCATTTCCAATCAAAGTTTTATCATGGGTAAAATGTTTTTCAAGAATTGTCGCCCCCAATAGTGTTGCCATTTCTAACACTCTCATATCATTAGGCAATGTATGATCAGAGTATCCAATCACTTTATCAGGAAACTTTTTTTGTAGATCTTTGATCATTCCCAAATTAGCATTCTCATCCGTAGTTGGGTAATTTAAAATACAGTGCAGTAATGCAACAGGGATATTTTTATCATCTACCCACTCCACTGCCTCTTGTATTTCATACGGGTAAGATGCGCCAGTTGAAAGTATAATTGGCTTTCCAAAATCGCATAGGTATTCAATAAAGGGTTTATTGGTAATATCGGATGAGGATATTTTAAAAACATCCATCATCTCATTTAAGAACATAGCTGACTCTATATCAAAGGGAGTACTCATAAACTCAATCCCAACCTCATCACAATAGCGCTTCAGTTGCTCATATTCCCCCTTCCAAAATTTATCATATTTCTGAAAGAGCTTGAACTGGCTATCAATAGGCTCTTTGGTTGTATCCCAGTATGCAGGTGAATTTTTAGATGCAATTGTATCGGCTTTATAGGTTTGAAACTTAATTGCATGGGCACCACCTTCTGCTGCTTCATCAATTAAGCGCTTAGCAATGCACATATCTCCTTCATGATTCACGCCCGCCTCTGCAATAATATATGGTGGCTTAACAATGTTATTACTATTGATTGGTTTTGATAATATATCTAATATTTTCATTTTTTAACTGCGTACCCTAATTTACCAAGATCAATTGACAACATCTCAGCTGCTTTTGTATTTGAATTACGATACAGATCTCGAATCTGATTTTTTTGCACCTGAGACATTATTACCTCGCCTTTTATTACATCCTTTTGTTGTTTTAATAAATATATATATATGTATTTTACAAATGCCCTTGCAAACTGTGGAATCAAATACCCATATTGAGATAAACCAATAATATTTTTTTTCAATCTTGGCATATCTATAAGCAAATTACTTCCTGATTCTTGACCTTTATTTGTATTATTTTTTTTTGAACCTCCATACATCTCAATTTTATTATCAGAAATCAACCCTAAAGACACTACTGTCTGTCTTAAAAATTCATTTTTATCTTTTTTTAACAGTTCATAAGGAACAAACAATACATTCTCTTCGCCAAAAATTTCACCCATAAACACTATTATTTCATCTATCCATAACGATCCAAATATATCATTATGGTGATGACTAATTCCGTATTTAATAAATTTTTCAAGGGTTTTAAATTTGTCTGACTGATGATAATAGTCATAGGCAAAAAAACTTTGCAACAGTGACGCCTGCTCTCTAAAAGTTAAAAATATTTTTTCTTCAAGATTGTATTTTTCTCCTAAATTTTTTCTTACTCGCTCAATTACCATTTTCAACAGAAACATATTGAGTTCAGCATTATATCCACCATACCCTGCTATACTCTCATTTGAGAGGATAACATTACCCCCCCCCGCGTGATCTATCGCATTGAATTTTTTGGTTATCTTATCAGAAATTACCTCAGCATAACTATTTACCAATATAGTTGAGTTTTTACTTCTGTAGCGTTTTAGTTCATTTAAGGAGTTAAATAACTCATAATGTAATTTATGAAACCTCTCATCTAACATCATCTCATCATCACCTAATTTCCCAAGGTAGATGCAGTTATCTTCATTCAATGCTATTTTAGAAAATATCTGCTTTTGCATCCATGTTGTTGCAGTTTTGCCAAAACCTACATGAAAAAGTAGCGTGATTGTTTGTCTCATATTTTCTTCTTTTGAATAATATTTCGTGCATATATCACTCTCATAATTGAATTTAATGACTCTTCTATTGTCTCTGCCTCTGTATCAATTACAATATCTGGTTTATCAGGTATATCATAAGGTGCGCTAACACCTGTAAACTCTTTGATCTCTCCTAACCTCACACGTTTATAGACACCTTTCACATCCCTTTTTTCACAAACCTCAAGAGGGCAATTTACATACACTTCTATAAAATCTTTTTTGGTTATTATTTTTCTAACTTGATCTCTATCATGTGATGATGGTGAGATAAATGCCGCAAGTGTAATCACCCCAGTATCTATTAACAACCTACACACTTCTCCAATTCTTCTAATATTCTCTGTGCGATCTTCTTCTCCAAACCCAAGATCACGACAAAGACCGTGTCTGACATTATCACCATCCAAGACAGTTGTCTGACAATTTAATTGATGTAGCTCCTCTTCTACTGCGTGAGCCAATGTTGATTTTCCAGAACCAGACAAACCTGTAAACCACAAAACCACTGATTTATGACCATTATTACTATTTCTGTGCTTGCGTCTTACCGTTGCATTATGCCAAACAATATTCTTGCTCATATCACTCCATTACTGAGTGCCAAATTAACAATCTGCTGAGCGCTCATATCTATTCTGTACTGTTTTTCCAATAATTTTTTATAATCATTTATATCATCGACATCTAATTTCAGTTCTGGGTAAGCGATCTCTTCTGGTGGATTAAATGTTCTAATTGAGTAGCTTGTTTCATTATCCAAAATATAATTAAAAAGATGTTCTCGTTGTTCTGTTTTTGTGGCTTTTTTATTTATCTCTTCAAGTAGTTTTATAGCACATATTTCCGCACCCAATCCATCTGGGTAATGATTATCTTTATGAATATGGTTATAGGCATAATCACACACTTCGTTATTATAAAATTCAACTAATCTGTCAATTTCACTGGCACAAATTAGTGGATTATCTGCACATATTCTCACAACATAGTCAGCAGAAGTTTTTTGTGCTGCTTTTATAAAGCGTGATATCAAATCCGCCTCACTACCACGAATAGTATTCGCTCCTATTGAATTTAAAAACTTTTCTAACAAATCATCTTGAGATGTATCTGGGAGTGCAAAGACTACATTATCAATATGTTTTGCTGAACTAACTCTTCTAAATACCCATTCACAGATTGGATATCCATGAAGGTGTAGCATCATTTTATTCGGTAGCCTTGTTGCTCCCATTCTTGCCTGTATGATTGCAACTACTTTCATTTAATATCTATCTCAAGCTTACCATGCTTGAGAATTAAGCTCTTGTTATACTTCTCCATCTCTTTGTGATTATTAGTTATATTTCTATCATGACGTCTATAACGGTACAAAGGCAATTCTAATCGATGAATTTTATATTTCTTCTCAAAGCGGATACGCATTTCTCGCTCTTCCTGATATTTGAATTTCTCATCGTAAAGGCCAATCTCAAATAATTGTTGTTTGTGAAACATAATTCCACATGCAATCGGTTTTTCTTGGCAATCACACTGTTCTAATAGCTGCTCAACATCATTCAATAGAAGATAATCACAGGCTACTGCATCTACATTAGTGTTATTTTCCAAATAGAAGTATAAAAAGTTAATAAAGTTACTATTTACAAAGTCATCGGAATCTACCCGTACTATGTAGGGCGCTCTAGCCGCACGAATACCCTTGTTTAGAGATGCAGGCAAGCCCATATTAACCTTATTGGTAATAACTCGAATAACAGAATCAGTAGGGTCGCAAAAAAGCCCTAATGCATAACTGGTCTTGTCAGTACTTCCATCATCCACAACAATAACTTCATAATTGTTGTGAAGTATAGTCTGATGTAGCAAAGAGCGCAAACAACGCCCGATAAATCGTTCTTGGTTGTAAGCGACGACTATGACTGAAACTTTTGGTTGATGCTTTTCAATCTTAGTCTGATGGCTGGTTGTTGATGACATTTAGACTAAACACCTCTTAGTAGCATCAATCATATACTCAAAATCTTGCTCGCTCATCATATGATGAAAGGGGAAAGAGACCATATTATCGAAGAACATATCTGTATTAGGGCAGTCTGCCTTGCCATACCCTGCTTTCTGGTATAGATCATAACGGTTTAGCGGACAGTATTGAACTACACACTGCACTCCAACCTCTGCCATTTTGGTAATAAATATATCACGTTTATTATTTAATACTCTGGCAACTAACAGATGATAATTGTGGCGTGGTGTATCTTCTCGATGAAATTCAAGCTCTTTCAACTCTGTCACCTCATCCATAAACTGCTGCGCTCGTTTTCGCTTCTCTTGGTTTATTTGGTCTATTCGATCCAGCAATTTAACACCCAAGGTACACTCCACCTCACCTAAGCAGTAGTTATTTGGCCATAGCAGTTCACCGTT
>Ga0257124_1002409_pt1 | contig 11153 bp, 8 predicted proteins | sample SI106_150metaG_FD_190154 | JGI IMG/M metagenome (GOLD analysis project Ga0257124, IMG submission 190154) | Marine microbial communities from Saanich Inlet, British Columbia, Canada - SI106_150 | ecosystem: Environmental > Aquatic > Marine > Inlet | place: Canada: British Columbia | collected...
CTTGTTGATTTCCAGCGGACCCTCTGCAAGTATTTTTAACTGCCGGGCTTTTTCCGCATCCAGATCAGCCTGGAAACGCGCAACCCGTGAGAGCAGGTCTTCATGCTCGATGATGGCGATGATTTCTCCGGCGCGAATGAAGTCGCCGATTTTGACCAGAAGGCTTTTAACCTGGCCCGATATGCGGGCACCGATTTTAACCTCCGCGCCTGTCTTGAGCGACACGGTTCCCGTAGCCAAAACTTTTTGGTGAACATCCTGCCGGGTCACCGGCTGAAATTTAAAATCCTTTACCGTGGCCTTTTGCGGTGGCTTTCCGAAAACCATTTCCCGGCCCGTCTTAATGATCGGGTCGATCTTCCCCTCTTGCCAGGCCCAAACCAGACCGCCCACAAGAATCCCCCACAATAAAAAACTCCGCAATTTTCCCGAAACCGTCATAATAAAATCTTTATCCATTCCTACCCATTCAGGGCAAGGGTTCGTTAAGCCGAGAGTATCGTTGCCAGCAGTAAAAGGCTATTGCCAGCCGCCTCCCTCGCCCCTTAGCAGGGGAGGCTGTGATTTCCCATCATTACCTTCATGCCCCGAAGGGGTAAACTGGGCAATGACTCTTTGAGCCGAGCCAACCCTTTGGTCGCCAGATCAAGCTATTGCCAGTCGCCCCACTCGCTAGAGTGTAAGTGTGGTAAACTAAAGGAGTTAACCTCTATTCTGGGATCGGCATATCACCAGATAACTTGAGCATTATCATGACCTCTACGCCCGTTAAAGAAAACAGGCCCCCGGCCCGGAAACGATTGTCCCTGAAACTGTGGATTGGGGTGCCCTGTGCCCTGATTCTGGCTCTCGTAATCATTCTTTCACAAATTGATCTGGAATCCGTAAAAGAAACACTGGTGCAACGGATTTCTGAGGAAACGGGCCTCAAGGTGGAAATGGATTCGATCGGATTCGGCTTCTCGCATGGACTCGGACTCCAATTAAAGGGCGTGAAAGTGAGGTCCCCAAAAGGCGACAACTTTTCCGTTGACCGACTGCATCTGCTGGCAGAATGGCGTCCGCTTCTTCAAGGGGAATTCAAAATAAAATCTGTCACGCTGGAACATCCTGAAGCAACACTGGAACTTCCAGAATCCTCTGCAGAGGAGAAGCCAGCGGAAAAACCATCGGAAAAACCTCAGTCCCCTGCGAAACCCACCGGAAAAATCCAATCCGCCGCCAAAAAATTAAAAAGCACACGGCTCTCCGTAAAAAAACTCGTTGTCTCCGATGGCAAGATCACTCTGGTTCGAGCTGGCACCGCAAAACAATTCCCTCTGAATGTTGCCTTTGTTCTGAATCAGTCTGCGGGAGAGCAGTTGGATATTTCTGTTAGTGACATCAAATTGCAGACCGGCGCAATAATTTTTTCCGGGGATGCAACGGCATCCAATCTGGGCGCAGACAATGCCGGGATCGCACTGAACCTTGAATCCAATTCTTTTTCCTGGAAGGAAATGCAATCCGTCCTCAACTTTTTAGGGAACAACTCTCTCCCACTTGAAGCCGTGGATGTCGAGCAACTTTCAGTCAAAGCGGAAATGCCTGTCAGCTCTCTCAGTCCGATCGAAACCAAACAAATAATCGGTCACGTTAAATTAAAAACCCGAAACATGGTCGTGAAACTGGACGACAAAAGTTATCCCATTGAGTCTTTGGAAGGAGAAACCAGTCTGGAAAAACAGATTCTCGCCCATAATTTTTCCGGAACCGTCTGGGGAAGCGCGTTTGACATCAAAGGAACATTGCAGATGGGTCAGGACAAGCCGACACTGAACTCACAGCTGAACTGGCAGGGATTGGACATAGCGCAACTGCCCCAAAACACAGCGACAGGAAAACTTTCAGGGACTCTAACACTCACCGGTCCCGTTCCGGGCGCAGGAGAAAAATTCTCCGGCAAACTCAAAACATCGTTCAACGCACAAAACTTAAAACTGCAAAACTCACTGTCCCTGAATCAGTTGGAAGGCAGTGGAGAGTTTGCCAACCATCAGGTGAACTACAAGCTAAAGGGTGACGCGCTTAACGGAACCTTCCATTCAGATGGAACCATTATCCTTTCCGCTTCCGGGAAAAGTCCCCCAGTGCTCAACAACCGCGTTGAGTTCGCCAATTTCGATTTAACCCAACTTTCCGTACCCCAACCCGTAACCGGGGGCAATATCTCCGGACACGTTCAACTGAATGGTCCGTTGCCCGAGTCCGGAAATCTTTTGACCAGCAATTTAAAAATAGATACAGACTTTAAAGTGACCGATCTGAAAATGTCGGCAGGTGCCCTGCCCCTGGACATCCAGCAACTTGACGGGAAAGCCACGTTGAAACGAGGCCGACTGGACCACGACCTGAGCGGAACCCTGTTTGGCGGGAAAGTGAAAACAAAAGGCCTGCTCACATTCCAAAAAATCAAAGAAGAAACCCTCATCACCGCAAACTCCGAGCTTGCGCTGGACCAGGTCAATTTAGACTGGCTTCCCGCAGTCCATAAAGGCGCACCCTCTTCCGGTACAGTGACAGGGAACCTGAAAATCAAAGGGCCTCTACCCAGCAATGGCGAAATTTCTCCGGCACTAAAAATCAAAGGAACTCTTGAAGGCAAAAAACTGGTTCTGGCAGACCCGCAACAGCAGATAGGTTTGGCAAAACTGGACTTCAAGGAAAGCTCATCCCAATCGACCCAGGTACAGGTCGAACTGGAAAAAATCAAACTTGCGGACAGGAATTTCAAAAAAGCCGTGGGACTCTTGCAAATCACCCCGGAGAAAATCGATCTCACTAAAGGTCAACTCTGGCCCATGAACGGATTGGTAAAGCTTGTCGGCGATTTCAGGCCCGAGTCTGGTAACTACCGTTTGAAGTTCAAGGGGGATAAATTAAAAATCGAGGAATTCATTCCGCCCGATCTTATGGGTCCGTTACAATTCTCCGGTGCGGTGACAGGAACCTTGCCGCAAAACATCGACACCCCCGGCCTCCCCGATTATTCCCGGGACCTTTCCGGCAACGTAAAAATTAAACTCGTTGATGGAACGCTTCCCGAACTCGGTGTGCTGAAAAACCTGCTCACCCTGCTCAATCCGACTTCAGTATTAAACGCCGGTAAAACCGGATTGAGTTACGACTATCTTGGAGGGGATTTCAAAATTTTAAAAGGTGTTATTCAGAGCGACAATCTGGAAATGAACGGTCCCGAGATCATGCTGACCGCCAAGGGTCAGGCCGATCTGGTGACAGACTCCATCAAGGCGCAGGCCAAGGCCATGCCATTGCAGATGCTGGATAAGACCCTCAAAGCGATTCCGTTGTTGGGGCAGATTTTAGCAGGCGGGAAAAAAGGCGGGGTCATTGAAACTTATTTCAAAGTGCATGGCAAACTCAGCGAACCGAAATTCACCCTCCAGCCGCATAAGTCCCTGACCGAAAAACCGGGCAACATATTGAACGAACTGCTCAAACTAGGGAGATAAAAAGCGGACGTGCGAAAAGGGCCTGCTATAGGCAGCAATCGGCCAAAAACGGACATTCGGCTAAGGAAAGTTTAACAGAAAGTATCTCTTAGATTTTTCCCTCATTGGAGAGGTAAAATTCCTCTTAAGTCGGGAACTTGATACTGATTTCCTGAGTGTCCTTCCTTTGTTGGATAGTGTTTTCAAGATTAAATTCATCAGGGTTATCTTCATTTTGTTCCAAGAGGCGGTTCACAATGTCTTTTTGTTCCAGGACGGTATTATGACCGTTTATTTTTTGAACAAAGGCCGCCCAGGGTACAAAGGTTGTTGGAGGGAATGATTGGGATTTATGAGGAGAAATATCAATATTCAGGCCGGAGATAAACACTACCCGCTTCCCAATATATCCTCTGGAATTCAGCAATGTTCGGTAAGTGCGGTCAAATTCGGCCTGTGTGTTGGCTTGTGCGGCAGTCAACAGAGGGAATTTCGAGGAAACGATCCAGGGCATCGGGGGGGCAAGATTCTCCTCAAGAAGCCCATGAGGTTCAGCGTCCCCTGAAATGTGCCGTTTAAAACCAAAGAGTTCGGGTAGAAGCTTCTCACCAATCGGTTGCCGCCCATTTTCCGGCCACGCGGTTTCTCCCAGAAGTTGACGCAATTCTGAGGATGCCGCATAACACTTTGAGGTACTGTAGGCCCTCCATGGACGGAACCCTCCTTGGCTTTCCACTTCGAGAATTCTGTCAAGGTGGAGGAACAAGCCCTCGATCATGTTCTCGTTCAGAAGCTGGTTGTCAATGGAAACCAGAAGCTCGTTATCATGACGATGGAGAAAAATATTTTCTTTTGCAAAAGCGTACTGAGCCAGGTACCACTCAAGCACAGCATCGATCTTCCCACAGGAAGCGGTGGTCTCGAAATGCTCGGTATGCCTCCGATGGTAGTTTCCGAAAGAGCCGTTTTCCGGATCATAACCTACATGGCTGGCATGGATGATGACCATATCCTTCCCATGCTCCGCATGAGGACCATGACGGTCGGTGTCAACAATGCCTCCAACCATTCCATGATTAAAGGGAAAACTTCCAAAATTCTTGGCAATCAGAAGGTTGGGGTACCCCTGGTTTTCATCGGAACAAAAGGCTCGGGAGGGTAATATTTTCCCCGGCTCAAAATCCAGCGATCGACAGAAGTTATACAGCCGAGGTACAAAATCGTGATAGGGAAATGTGGTGTTCTTAAAAGAGAAGTCTCCGAACGCATCTTTGAAGTTAATATTCGCGGAATACATGTGATTTATCTACCTTAATAAGTATTTTTACTTTAGAACACCAAGATTGTGATCCTGCCCCATATTAGTGGACAATTAATTAAGCCGCATTCTTTTTTTCAAAATCTACCGGGCTGAGATATCCGAAATAGGAATGGCAGCGTTTCCAACTTCTCAAAAAGCCTATTTTACTCATCACACGAATGTCCGCTTTGGGTTGCGACTTCAACCGGTCGACGCAACACTTTATCTTTATAACAAAAAGATGGAGTGTAGAAAATGGCCTATCGAACACGAATAAACTATACCGCTCAACAAAAGTCAGAAATGTGGGATCGCTGGCAACGTGGCGAATCACTTAATGCCATTGGCCGGGCCTTTGATCGACCGTCATCCTCTATCTTTGGTCAATTCGCACCGACAGGTGGTATACGCCCAGTCCCACGAAAACGTTCACACTTAGCATTGAGTCTTTCAGACCGTGAAGAAATCTCAAGAGGCCTCGTTGCAGCGAAATCCTTGCGGCAAATTGCCACGTCGTTAAATCGCGCCCCTTCAACCATAAGCCGTGAAATCCAACGAAATGGTGGCTATCAATGTTATCGTGCCACGCAAGCAGACCAAGCCGCCTGGGATCGCGCGCATCGTCCCAAACTCTGTAAGTTGGCTTGTTACCCGGCGTTAACACGTAGGGTGGCTACAAAACTCAAGCACCATTGGTCACCGAAACAGATTGCGGGTTGGCTTAAACGAACCTATCCAAACGAAGAGCACAAGCACGTGTCACATGAAACGATTTATCGCAGTTTGTTTATTCAGGCCCGTGGGGTACTGAAAAAAGAGCTGCAATTGTACCTTCGTACCCAACGGGCGATACGGCGCGCTAAACATCACACCATAAAAAATGAGGGCCTGGGTAAAATCACGAATGCGGTATCGATCAGCGAACGACCTGCTTCGGTTGAAGATCGTGCCGTACCCGGTCACTGGGAAGGCGATCTGATTGCTGGCTCAAACAACAGTCATATTGCCACTTTGGTTGAACGGCGTACACGTTATGTCATGTTAGTGAGAGTGAAAGGTAAAGACACCGAAACGGTTATCTCGGCACTCATCAAACACGCATGCAGACTTCCCACAGAGCTGTATAAATCATTAACTTGGGATCGAGGTAAAGAGATGGCCGACCATCAACGCTTTACCTTGGCTACTAATATTGATGTGTATTTTTGTGATCCACAAAGCCCCTGGCAGCGTGGCTCAAATGAAAATACCAATCGGTTGCTGAGACAATACTTTCCAAAAGGGACAGATTTATCGGTACACTCACAGGCAACACTTAATAAAGTCGCACGGGAATTAAATGAACGACCCCGTGAGACATTAGAATTTGAAACACCGGCAGAGAGATTTAGCGCATGTGTTGCGTCAACCGGTTGAAGTCGCAACCCAAAGCGGACATTCGCATAAATGAGTTTTGATTTAGATATATGAATATTAGACCCGAAACTGAGAAAGACAAAACTGCTATACAAGAAATAAATCAATCAGCTTTTGAAACATTTGCTGAGGCTAAACTTGTAGATATGCTTCGAGAACAATGTAATCCTATTATTTCTCTTATCGCAGAAGAAGACAGGAAAGTTGTTGGTCATATCATGTTTTCACCTGTTTCTCTCAGCGGATCTTCTGATCTTAAAATAATGGGTCTTGCACCTATGGCAGTATTACCAAAATATCAACGAAAAGGTATTGGGTCTGCTCTTATACAAGTCGGCCTTGATGGATGTAAGAAGCTTGGCTTTGGTGCTGTTGTTGTGCTCGGCCATACAAATTACTACCCCGGATTCGGATTTATTCCTGCCACTCGATTTGGAATAAATTGCGAATACGATGTGCCAGAAGAAGCTTTCATGGTTATGGAATTGCAACCAAGCTATTTAACCGAGGCAAAAGGTAAGGTTAAATATCATTCTGCTTTTAATAACGTATGACCGCTATTGGCCGATAACCGACCTTTTCTACCGCCCAAAGGGGAGCCGGAATGATCCTCTAAAAAATAGAGTAAAACCCCGGCCCCTCTCCTAGCTAAACGGTAAGTCCTACCGACCTCGGATCAATTTCCAAAGCTGATGGAACCCATAAACTACCAGGGTAAACGTCAGCACTGATAATGCAGCGGAATTAAAATCCGTTTCAGCCTGTGCAAAATCCAAGGTGAAATTAGGTGTGAGCTGAGCATGAGCCTGATTAGCAAAACCAGTAACATAGCCCAAACCAACACCTGTACCGGCAAGTAAAGGGGTCATGTAAAGGGGTCAAGTCCACTCTTGACTACAACTCCCAAGGAACTTATTTGGAAGTCTTGAGCAGTTAACTTCCCCGTGGGGAATGTATCGCAATTTAAATGGCGTTAGGGTGTGGGTTTGACGGAAGGTGAATCACCTCAGCCCCTGTGTGCATCGGTGGTAAATCCTTCGAGGGCCTCAGGATGACGGCTAAAAACACTCCTTCTCTACGGGAGTGGAGTTAGCCAAGAGCCACGAGAATAACGGCAACCAATAATGAGATTGAGCTACCCTGGGGTTCAGCGCTACGGCTTCTTTCACGAACTCCAGCCCTTCCTTAGTTTGACCTTTATAGATAAGGTGAGGCCAAGATCAATTTTGCCTAAATGATAACGCAGTGAAAGCCAAAGGCCTCAAAGTACAAGTTAAAGATATCGGCGAAATGATAGAAAATAAAAACCCTGCTTAGGAATCCGTTGAAACCCACCTTTTCAGAAAACTATAAAAAATAAATATTTTTACACCCGCGTGTATAACAACTAAAGAAACTAGACAAACCTGCCAGCTGGTTTTCCGGCCAAGAACCAAATAACTACTTAGAAAACAATGCCTGTTGCCTTTCTAATTCAATTGGCACACCTCTTGCTATAACTGTTACCAAAGTGATTAAAATCCCGAACGTTTAATCAGTGCAAAAACTTTAAAGTAGAAAAACTACGAGAGGAAAAGGTAATGAAAACCACCATCAACTATTTTTGTCTGGCACTTGCTTTCATCATGACAACGGGTTTTAGCCAAGACCAGGCTTTACAGCCAGAGGGAAACTCTCCGTTGCAGGTTTCTCTTTTGACTGATAATTCAACTCAAGCTTATACCAACTGCGTAACGAAGGCGGAAGAGGAATACCTCACTCAGTCCAAGGAAGATGAAAGGTTAAAAGAAAAAAGAATCTATAAAGTAAAACGCTATCAAGGCAAAAAGGTCTGTAGGGACACACATTTGGCGGATAACGTTAATACCGGTTACAGTGTGTGCGTGGCACCTTCTCAATTAGAGATGATCACTTGTGCAAAGAATAACAGCGCGAACCCCAGAAATGAAAGACAGTGCCACATAAAACACTATACAAATAAAATGACGTGCATCGCTCCCTATTTAGAAAATGTTTTCAAAAGAGAAACAAAAAATCCGTCAAAGGGAGATTTTGTCAGCAACATTCTGGGAGCCAGCACCAACCAGTCCTTATAAGCCGGGCCTCTCTGGAAGAGCTTGTTTTAACCGGGCAAGAGTCTCCTCTTTTCCGAGAAGCAGGATGACATCGTAGATGCCGGGACTCACTGTCGTGCCGGTGAGGGCCACACGAACCGGTTGCGCCAGTTTGCCGAGTTTCATGCCCTCTTCTTCTACAATTTTTTTGAACAAGCTCTCTATTTCTTCGGCAGAAAAATTCTGCAGTTCAGAAAGTCCGGCAATGACTTTTTCCAGCAAGGGCCGGGCTTCAGCGGTCAGAAACTTTGTTTTCGCTTTCTCATCGAACTCCACTTCCTTTTTAAAATAGAAGGCCGACTTTTCCGCCATTTCGATGAGGGTTTTAGCTCGCTGGTTCAGAGACGGAATGACCCTGGCGATTTCCGCAAAGTCCAGACCGTGGCCTTCTTTCAGGATGCCGGAACTGATGAGAAAGGGCTCCAAACTCTGCGCCAGTTCTTCCGGAGCGGTGGTCTTTATATAATGTTCATTCAACCAGGACAATTTGTCCGGATCGAACACCGCCGCCGAAGTATTAACCGAGTCGAAGGAGAAGTGCTGAATCATTTCTTCCTGCGAAAAAATTTCCTGATCTCCATGCGACCAGCCCAGCCTTGCCAGATAATTGATCAGGGCAGAAGGCAGGTAGCCCATGTCCCGGTAGGCCAATGCCGAAGTCGCCCCGTGGCGTTTGCTGAGCCTGGCCTTGTCCTGCCCCAGTATCATGGGAATATGAACAAATTTGGGCCGGGGAAAGTTCAACGCGTCATACAACAAACATTGCCGGGGTGTATTGGAAAGATGGTCGTCACCGCGCACCACATGGGTGATACCCATGTCGGCATCATCGACCACCACCACAAAATTATAAGTGGGAGAGCCATCGGTCCTCTGCAAAATCAGATCATCCAGTTCGACAACATCAAACACCACCTTGCCACGCAACAGGTCTTCAACCACCACCGAGCCCTCAAGCGGGGCCTTGAACCGGACCACTGAGGAAGCCCCTTCCGGTGTATCGGTGCGCTCCCGACAGGTGCCATCGTATTTGGGTTTGAGTCCTTTTTTCTGCGCCTCGCTACGTTTACGGTCCAGTTCTTCCGGTGTGCAATAACAACGGTAGGCTTTGCCTTCCTTAAAAAGCTGGTCGACCTTTTGTGTATAAAGTTCCTGCCGCTCGGTTTGCCGGTAGGGGCCTTCGTCCCAATCCAGACCCAGCCAGCGCATGGACTCAAGAATTTCTGCGATAGATTCTTCCGTGGAACGTTCGTGGTCTGTGTCTTCAATGCGTAGCACAAATTGTCCGCCATGATGACGGGCGAACAGCCAGTTGAACAGGGCCGTCCTCACCCCGCCGATATGTAAAAACCCTGTAGGACTGGGCGCAAAACGAACTTTGATAGGATCACTCATTATTTTCTCTAAAAAAAGGCCTGTTATTATTTGATGGTTTGCGGAACGGCTAAGAGTAACAAATTAGAGAGGAAAAATTAAGCGCAATCATCAGGAGAGTTCGAGGAACCGCTAAATTCAAGAGGGTGGAGGGAAAAACGAAAAACAGCCGACCTTGGGAGAAGGTCGGCTGTTTCAGGGTAAGGATAAAACTCGCTTATTAAGCTCTTACTAAAGTAAAGCTTAGTTACAGATAACAGTAACCGGGACAGCGCCTGTGTTGGTGATTTTTACCAAACCGCTGATATCTCCAATGGAGTCTCCACGGCTGAAACCAGGCTGAGAGATAAGCGTTACTTTGCCAGCACCCATGCCGCCTCTCTGAGGCAGACCGGTTTTTCCATGGTCCGTAGCATTTAAGCTGTCGTTATTGTCGTTCGGTCCCAAAGCAATAAAAGTAGTGGTGTAGTTAGAAGACTTCCACACATTCAAATTGGCAGAACCCCGGTCATTGTCGGTGTAACCGAATTTATCAGTGGTCGCGTTGGCAACCTTGGCGGCTTCCAGCGTAATGCTTGAGGCATTGTTGCATTTTGCCATTTGACCGTTGCTGATCTCAGCCGCGTTGGCAGAAAATGAAAGACCCGCAATAAACATAACCGTTAAAGCAAAAACCTTTTTCATAATACCTCTCCTTATTTTTGTTTTATAAAAATCACTCACTCAGCAGTGCTAATAGATACCTTCGTAATTATTGGAGAGTGTAATGAAACAAATATATTTTGGATATCAGCCGAAAACTATTTTTTTGATGGCCCTCCCGCCTATTTAGCGCCAGGAAACCTCTTCATGGTTATAAGAAAAAATATGGAGGATTGCTGGAAACTCGAGAAGCCTTTATTAGAAGAAAAAGCGTCTCAGGCTCTATCAGGCAGGAATATAGTGCAACGGCTGTAAATTGGAAAAGGCGCTTAAGGTGAGGGATAACAAGGACAGGGGCTAGGATTTTACTGACAGGTTCAGGACAAAAAAAAACAGCCGACCGGGAGAGGTCGGCTGTTCTCTAGGGCAAGGGCCCAACTCGCTATTAAGCCCTTACTAAAGTAAATCTTAGTTACAGGTAACCGTAACAGGGTTCAGACCGGTGTTGGTGATCTTAACCAAACCGCTGATATCTCCAATGGAGTCGCCACGGCTGAAGTTGTTTTGACCGACCAAAGTAACTTTGTTTTTACCCATGCCGCCTCTCTGGGGCAAACCGGTTCGTCCGCCATCGGTACCGTTTACGCTGTCGTTATTGTCGTCAGGTCCTAATGTAATAGGAACTGTGGTGAAGTTAGAAGACTTCCACAAGCTCAAATTCGCGTTACCGCGATCATTGTTGGAGTAACCAAACTTGTCGCTGGAAGTACTAGCCGCACCTGCAGTTTCAAGCGTAATGCTTTTTGCATCGTTACA
>Ga0257124_1002412_pt1 | contig 11144 bp, 14 predicted proteins | sample SI106_150metaG_FD_190154 | JGI IMG/M metagenome (GOLD analysis project Ga0257124, IMG submission 190154) | Marine microbial communities from Saanich Inlet, British Columbia, Canada - SI106_150 | ecosystem: Environmental > Aquatic > Marine > Inlet | place: Canada: British Columbia | collected...
TGCAGATGGGAAGCTTAATCAAATTACGACAGCAGACAAAGTTGCTGGTTCTGCGCTTGAACTTAGTGCCACTACAGCACTAGAAGATAGCACAGGTATGCGCTTGAAAACGGCAACGGCTGGTGACGGTCTTAGCATGACATCGCAGGTTTTGGCAGTCAATGTTGATGATTCGTCAATTGAAACCGACGCGGACTCGCTTCGAGTCAAAGCACTTGGTGTTACCAATGCTATGTTGGCTGGATCAATCGCAAATGCGAAGTTGTCTAATTCGAGTCTTTCTTTTGGTGGAGTCTCAGTAGCACTTGGTGCGTCTGATGCTACTCCAGCATTTGACTTGAGTGATGCGTCGTCTTATCCGGGTGACGCCAGTCTTGTTACTGTTGGTACGATCACAACTGGTGTTTGGAATGCCGGTGCTGGTACTTTTGCTGGTCATATCACTCCAAGTGAGGATAGCACGTATAATCTTGGTAGCCCAGGTAAGCGTTTTGCTAATATGTACACGGGCGATCTCCACCTCAAGAATGAGCGTGGTAATTGGACCATCTTTGAGGAATCTGACCACTTGCGGGTCCGAAACAACCTCACAGGTAAAATGTTCAAAATGGGTCTAACCCCAATTGAGGAATAATATTTATATTAATTCTTAATTGTTGTTGTTCATCTTAGGGTGATTGACAAATAAAAAGTCCTCCGCCTAGGCGTTATGCGTCCTGGGCGGGGGCATTTTATTTTAACCGAACGATGACAACACTTTTTGAAAACTGGTTGCCGTCTTTATCTACAAAAGACGCAGGGCCACCGTGAAGAAACGGCTGGTCATCAACAATTTTATATTCAGAAGAATCGCCACTAACAATAACTACAACTTCTTCATCAGGTTGTTCTCTTTTTAATCTCTTAATAAATTCATCAACTCTCATAAAAAATATCCCAACACAAATGAAAGACCCAAAATAGTAACAACGTTCGTCCATAGCAAAAACTTCAATAAACGGTTTCTATCGTGAGATATTTGTATAAATTCACTAACTATTTCATCTTGCTTGAGCACTAACTTCTCCTCTATTTGTTTAGTTTTTTGTTCCAGTTTATTGTGTAAATTAGGCAAAATATTGTTCGTCACTTGTTTCCCTATTGCTTTACTTTGTCGCTCAAGATCTTCTTGAGCTTTTTTCATTTTTGCTGCCGCTGCCCTTTGATAGTCGCGAGCAAATCCGCCTTGTGCCATTATCCTACTCCTATGGAACCAGACCAGTTCCACTCTAAATCCCTTGGATCAATATCCGTTACGCCAGCTATAACTGAAGCTGTCGCGTTAAGAACGCTAGTGGTATCATCCACTCGTAAATAAAGCGCAGTCACGCGCCAATCTGCTGAATATGATTCCTCGTTGTTCAATAAAAAGTAATTTCCATTAGCAATTCCTTTCTCCGAAAATCCAACCCTCAATAAACAATCTGTCGCGCCCTCTACTCCAATGTTTTTGATAGTAACAAATCGTGTAACATGGGGAAAGCTTATTTTCACAACCGTTGCGGAAGGTGAGCCAGGTATCGCTAAAGAAGACGTTGTAAAGGGAATTGAACTTGCCTGATAGGAACCAACGTTTCCGATCCCAGAGTTCCAATTTCTATATGGTACTACCATTCTTATATTTCTCTCACTATTCTAAATAGTTTATTCTTCATCATCCACTCCTACCTTTTTCCACGTTCGATACTTTAGCATATCTGATTTAGGTCGTTTCATTTTTTTTCTTTCCTCCGAGGCTAAATATTTACAATAACCTTCCCAGGTACTTATGTCATAATACCATTCCATCTCAATCCAAGTGGTTGGTTTTTGAGTATCGATGGCTTCAAAAATATCCTTGAGGTCAAAATATCTTCCTGAGTGTCTTTCTGCGAACGGAAGTTTGTTGATGGGATACTTTCCATCTCTCAGTGGAGAGTTAGGATCAAATTCTCCTGTGGCTTTTTTCCAAAACAATTGTGAAAATCTTGTCACCTCACTTGCATCAAATGCAAAACCAATGTATTCGTTATCAATCACTGAATTACCTTCGGGCGTAGTTAGTAAAAAGTTTCCTGGTCGGGATATTGTTTCTCTCCATTTGCGTATGTGTTGTGATGGGAACACTCCATAAGAAAACGCTACATAATATTTATCTGGTGTTACCCATTTGGATAATTGGTAACAAGTTTTGTGAGCCACTTTTGCGCCGTAGATAATGCTCCACACCAATGATTCTTTTTTCCTCTGATCTTTGGGGTGTATCTCAACATAATAAATAGGAATTGCTTTTTTACTTTCACTTGGGAAGGTGTCAAACTTTCTTCCAATCCAAGCAGGATCTTCAACCATCTCTCCTAGTCGGTGTTTTATTAGTGGTTGCATTTTAGAGTCGCAAACAATCCAAATTGTTTCGCATCCTGCGGTGGCGCATTCCAACACGGCTCGCTCGACTGCTAAAAAGTTTTGTGCTATGGGTTGAAGGCAATCGTGCCAAGGTAAATTATAATCCAAACGCTGCCCGGACACAGGAACAATGCCAGCAAGATGAAACGAATTAATGTTAACGATGTTTTCTTCACTGGAATATTCTTGCGACATAAGATTCTACTAATGGATTTTTATTTATTATATCATCAAACGAATCAACATTAAACTTTATTGTATCTGTTGAGTCGTAAAGTGTTTTACCGAGGGACTGGATCTCACGAATAGAATTCTCTATCCTTACCGCATAATATTTATAACGACTTTTGTTTAGCATGTCCCGACCATTTCTCGCCCCTCGAATACCAGCACCCTTCATCATCTTGAGTGTTTTGAAGCGAGCATTGATATCAGAATAATCAAAAGAGTTAAGTTGTTTTTCTGTAAGATAAGAAATAGATACAGCGTCTTTATATACTTGGTTGCCGTCAACTCTATCGGTGGGATAGAAAAGTATTTCACTAACGAATTCTGTATCGTCTTCTATATAATCGTGGTGATGTTTCATCCCGCTTCGCACATCAAACCAATCATAAACTTTATATTTCTTTTCTGGAAGTTGTGTGGGTGTTGGTAAACCAGAAACTCCTTCATCGGTAAAGATAATCAACTCCTCAAAGTTTATCTTTGCCATGCGAGCTTTGTGAGTAAAGACTTTAAGTTCTTTATCCCCTACCTTAATTGAAGATGCTTTATCCGCTACAGGGTTTAGTCCAGATAGAGTTAAGTAAAAATATAGTTTTTCCCATAATATATCTTTGTAGCTTCCAATAACCTTGTTTGAAGTTGGGCTAGCCAGAGTGTGTGATTTGTTTTCTAGCCCAAAGAAAGATAAATCTTGCTCGGGTTTGAAATGATCAAAACGGTGGGGAGGGTCGATGTTCACATAAACAAAAGGAAGGTTGTTTAGAAAACAATAAAGAAGTGCGTCAAGATTAGAGCCAATAATAATTTTTTCATAATTGAAGTTTATGTCTCTTATTGCGGAGTGCATAATAAAAAGCCCCGTTGAGTCTTATACAACCAAACACCCATACAAACCATATATAAGGGAGAACACAAGGACGACTCAACGGGGCTAACGAATTGCCCTATATCTCCGCGCTTAAATTGCGAAGATTAGTATTGAATGAGTTTTTGAAATCATCGAAAGCTTGACGGTGAGCGTCATCAACTTGTAACTCAGCCAAAGCCAAAGCATAAAGCACTCGTTTAACAGCACCTTGAACACTTTCGGAGCTTGTTCCAATTAAATTCTTAGAAATAAAGTCATGGTCTTCATTTGCAATAACACGAATTATATTTCCTTCTTGCGTGGTATCATAGAGAATACCAAGACGACTGAACGGAAGGGTTTCAAATTCAAAAATTCGTTTGCCCCTTGCTTGAAAAGAAATTTCACCATTACCAGAAATTTTGGGTGTAGTCGAAGTTGATGTGCCATTGGTTTTGTTTGAAGAATTATTTTTTGTTCTCCCGGACTTATCAAAACCCACACCACTCGCTAACACTGGTGGCAAGTCTAAAAGATTCTCAATCTTCTTTACATCATCGCAAAAATCTTTTAATGATTCTTTAATGTTATTAGAAGTTTTGGATCTTTCTTTCATCTTCGCTTTTTCTTTTGAACGAATAGTGTTTAGTTGTGGTCGTAACACTGCACACAACTTATCCATCAAATTTTGACCAGGCTTTACGTCATCTTTGCGTATGGTTAAACCAATTGCTTCATCTAAAAGATCACCTGTAAACTTTATCTCTACCCAAAGACCGTTATTTGCGGGATGATAAGTAAAAAGACCTTCTTCAATTCCGGATTTGATTTCTCTTTGATTGCGAATCCAAATCACACCCTGTGATCGTCCCGATCCGCCATACTGACCCGCTGCTTGGGATTTAGTTGACGTATACTTCGCAATACGGTAAGAGACTGCACCTTTTTTCTTTACCCCTATCACGTCCATCTTTACCCACCCATCAGTATATTGAGTAGTATCTTTAGAGTCCCATCTAATAGGATCTGCCGCCGCGACTTTCCCATCCTGCCCTTTCCGTATTCGTCCAACAAATATTTGCAAACGACCAGCTAACATAAACCTAAAAGTTTTTCCAAGGTGATTCGGTCCTTTTAAAGTGCTTTTAAAACCAGTAGGATCAGAAACCCCAAACCGATCAAGGTGACTCAAAATGACAATTGTCCCAGATGGTGAGTTCTTTGTCTTTTCATTAAAAAATTGGTTGTCAGATTCAGAAGCCTCCGAAGGTCGCGTAACTCCTAATTTTCCTTCTGATATAATTTGATCACACGAAAAAGTAGATCTCAAAAGTTCACCATCTTTTTCTTTAGTAAGTACCGTAAATGTTTTCGCCAAACCCAAACAAGCTTGCTTAAGTCCCACTCCAAACTTTCCTAAATCAATAGTAGAATCGTGGTCGGTGTCCGAACCAATTGTCATGGCTTGAAGAAGGGATTCCTTGTTCATACCGCATCCATTATCAGCAATATAATAAATACTCTCTATATCTATTACTTTTTTAGTGCCACCATCACGTTTTTTCACTGTGGACGGCACAACATCAATCCATACTTTAGTCGCGCCAGCGTCAACACAGTTATCTACCAAATCTGCGGTAGCAGTATAAACATCATAACCACTACTGCGAAGCGATTCAATAAATGGACCAGCATTAGGGGGCGTCTCGACAAATTCATCTGTCGAAGTTAAAATTAAATTGTTGTGAGTTTCGGGCGGTTGCCCATTTGTATAAGTCATAATATTTTCCTTCTTTACCATTCTATGCGAATGATAAATGTGCTCGTATCAGTTCAGGCCCGAGTAGGCGTTATAAATCGTCGTTCAAAAGTCAATCTTCCAAACAACTTATATAAATAGTATCATATCTAATTTTGGATTTCAAGTTAAATCGACAAAGAGCCCAATTTTTTTTTGACTTGTTCAGCCATCTTTAAATTAAGAGCTGTGACCTCTTTCATTTCCACCATAATGAATTCACGGTTTTCATCATAAGCACCTTCAGTCATTATACGAATACCTTCTGAGCGAGCACACATTTTTACAAAATCATCGTGAATAAAAGAAATCATTTCTTGCTTTATTGGATCATCTCCGCACAACGCGGTGGCTTCAGCCAACTTTGCGCTTGCATCTAAATAATCTGTAGTCACCTGTATAAAACTATTCTCAAACATTTCCATCATTTCTTGTTCTTTACTATTCTCGTCCATAATCATCCTCGTATCGGGTAATATCATCTTCGCCAAAATAATCTCCAGTCTGCACTTCGACAAAAACTAAAGGCTTTGTCCCTGTGCATTCAATCCTGTGCTTTTGTTCTTTAGGGATAAAGAAAGACCGACCCACATAACAATCAAGCTTTTGACCCTCAAGCGTAACGGTTCCTTCTCCCTGAACTATTGCCCATATTTCTGTTCGACGGTGATGCGACTGATAGCTCAATCGCTCACCGGGCTTTACAATTATTTCTTTAAGTTTGTATTGTTTGCGATCTGCTAGGACTTCATAGGAGCCCCATGGTCTTTCTTCAATCGCTGCTTTTTTTCTCGGCATCTTCCCTCTGCTTTTCTTCCGCGTTAAGTTGAGACAACAATCCCCACCATCGGCGGGGGCGATTTTCCATTCCAATATCCAATCTACGCTTACCAATTATCTCATCCGGCACTGCCTTGAAGCCATTTTCACTCATGATAATGTCACAAGCATCAATGACCTCGATATCAGCTAACAAGCGTGATTGTTTCTCTATGGCTTCAGTAAGAATGTCTTTGTGTATCATATTAGTCTCGCATCTTGCTTTCTGCTAGTTTGAGATAATATTGTTTCTTCATAGCTTCAGTTTTAGACTTAGGGCGGAAGGCACTCCACTTGTCGTGCATTTCTTTAAATTGAGTTTTCTTATTATCAATCATGGACCAATATTCTGCTTCCGCGTCTTCAACCACACCGAGTTCTGTATATCCCTTGTCTCCACCAGCCCAAACGTCTTTGATAGGTTCTCCGGTATTAGTGTAGAGGCGAATAGAATATTCTTCTGGATTGTCTAGATCTGGACCTCCATAAAGAAATGAATCTTGTTCATAATCCGCCGCTAGAGTCCGCGCTGTGTCAAAAAGACTTTTTCCGCTTGGGGGTACATCACCTCTCGGTTCTTCATAAGCTAAAACAGAATATTCTTCTACCACCTCACCTTCTGCTCCACCTTCTTTGTACCCGCTTCGGCGCATATCTACCCAAGGGAACCCAGACGCTTTAAGACGTGCTTTGAGCATATCTTGGTTGTCATTATTTTGGGCGCGTTGGGCATCTTGTTCTGCTGGTGATAAATCTTTATCTACGCCGCGAAATGCGGTCAGCATGGCAAACGGAACATTTTTATTCTCAATTTTATCCTTTACTCGTGATAAAGCAGTTTCGTTAAGTTGCTGTTTTGTTGGCTTCTCTAGCACTAGAGAGCCGTGGTCCGATAACGCATCGGTAGCCTCCGCAATCATTTTTTTTAAATCTGTTAAAGTTATTTTTTTCATATTTATTCCTTATTCATCAACAACGCCCACAACATAGTTCTGATGAACTATATTAAAGACATTATCCTCAATTTTTATTTCTTCAATCATGGACTTGTCCACCACCAGCGAAGCATTTCCGCTATTCTTTGCAGAGGTGGTAAATACGTCATCCATCGTTCCTCTTTGTGTTGCCCACGTAGGTTGTTCTGGATTGAGATCTCTCAAGAACAAGTCGCAATCTTTAGCAGCACAAACAAACTTAACTAAGCCATATCTTTGCTGTTCTCCTACTTTGGCGTCTTCAGGAATTAGCACAGGGCTCAAATCTGGAATTTTTGCCTGCGGTATTTTTTGGACCAACAAGTGTTTATTAAACGGCTTGAATTTACACACCGGGCATTTCCTTTTTTACGATCTCCATAAAGCTCCCCAAATCATCTAAATCCACCTTCGTCTTGACCGCGTTATAAGCTTTTTTGACTAATGAGATCTCGTTGTTGGTAAGCCACTGATTTTCAATATACTCCGTGCGTAACTCCTTGCGTTGATCTTGAAAGGGTTGAATTGCTCCGTCAATTGCACGATAAGACTTAATGAGATCTGTTACGCGCTTTTTCTTTTCTTCTGTGATTGCTATTGTTGCCATTGTATTTCCTCTGATTATGGTTTAGATAAATTTAACTTCACACGCGCCACCAGCACATGCTACTTCGCCAGCCAAGTTAGTGTTGTCACTCATTTCTATAATTTTTGTTAAGTCAATCTCCTGTAACGATTCCATCATCCGTTGATAGGTAACTTTATCGCATTCTTCAAAAGGTGCCTGGACATAGGTTCCCCCACTATAAGGTAAGACAGCCAGACCATTATAAAATTCTCTATTTTTCCACATCCATTCACCCACATCATCCCATTCGTGTTCTTTGATAGAAACTGTCGCACTAATGTTATGAGTATTGTTTCCTGAATTGTGACCCGGACGAATCCATTTCTCGGAAAATCCTTTCACTCGTTGCAAAAGTTGTAGAGCCGTTTCATCACGTAAGATTGCGCCTTCGGGGGCTCTTTGAGGAACTGAAATAACAGCCGTGTCGTGTGGTCTGAAATATTCATCCTCTACTAATTCTGGATGATTGGCTGACAGGTAATGATAAATATCTTCGTTCTTTCCGACACGCAATCGACGAATATAATAATCACTATGCCATGCGTGTATCCCACTAGAACAGCCAAGCACAATAGAAGAAGTTCCGGCTGGCTTGATGGTGGTTACTCTTGCGGCGGATCGAATACCAATCAACTCGGCAACTTTTTTGTTTTCCTCTACTGCAATTTGTGCAGCTTCTTCAAGATCAAATTCCTGTACTTTGCCAGAGCCAACGCCGGTCATACTCACTCCAACTAATGCTTCACGCTCTGTGGTGCGTTGCCAAACAGATCTTAAATAATGAAACTCTGTATATCCAGCCTGAAGTGTTCCCAAGAAAGATGCTGCTCGCACTCGCTCATTTAAATCTTCTTGACTCGTTACATCGGAAACGTTTACTTCACAAAGATTACAGAACTGAAAGGGCCGTAAGGCAATTTCGCAACACGGGTTAGTTCCCCAATCTTTATCATTAGTAAAATAAATTCCTGGTTCTCCCGAATTAGAAAGTTGTATGCGTTGCCAGAGTTCTTTAAAAAACTTCTTGCGTATGCGATGCCTTACAAGAGAGGCACTATTGTTTGCTCTAGCCCGTTGAGGATTTTTTTCCCACCAACTACCGGACTTACAAGAAATCATTTCTTTATCGTCAGCAGAAAATAAGGATATAAGGGCAGCACGTCTTATGCCCCCTGCTAAAACTGCGTCCGCGATGTGACAAACAATATCGTGAACCTCGATGGGCTCCAATTGATCACCGTCGTTCTTTTCGTTTAAGATGCCCTTGAGTTGACGAATACAAGTCTTTAACGGTTCGGGACCAGGAGCCTTGCCCCCAGAAGTTACAAGCTTTGCACCCTTGGATCTAATATCGCTAAAGTCAAATTCTATTGTAGAGGTTCCCTCAAAATAAGAACGCATTAATACCTTAACGGCATCAGCCCATCCCTCAATAGAGTCACCAATTAAAAAACGGCGCTTACGATCTGCTCGGGGCTTGCGAATCTCAGGTAACTTTTCTACATGATGTTTTTGTACTGAAAAGCCAACGCCGGTTCCACCTAAAAGCAAAAAAAGAATTTCACTAAAAGCTCGCCAATCATCGACAGGCAAATAGCCGCAATTATAGATCCGGTTAGGACTGATCTCAATTGGTTTCCCCGCGAACTGCATTGAACGCATAGAGGGAAGAACCTTCCTGTCTTCCACATATTTGTATGCCGCATCTATTTCTCCATTAAGCATCGTATATTTTTTCCGATGCATTTCTTTATTTCTTCCAACAAGTTCCTTCCAGTTTTCTCTACGATTTTTTTCCTCAATATGTTTCGCATATTTCATAAAGACAGTTATGTCTGATAAGATCTTGCTTGAAATGTCCATTTTTAATTCGTCCTCTTTATTAGTTTTTTGTACTTGTCTAACATAAATTTAACTTGTTCTTCGTTTGAAAGTGCTGGCGATGATGCCGCATCATTTTCATATGTACCCAATACCTTAATATCAACGTTTGCGGGGTCCATAAAGATAGAGAACACCAAGCCGTCAGCACCATTTCTATTCTTGGCAATATAAATTCTTCCACCATTTGTTTGCTTATCCTCTGATGTTCGTGAAACAGAAAAGATAAAGTCCGCGATAAAGCATTTATTGAATGCCTCGGAGATTGCTTGCATGGTGATAATTTCTTGGTTGAGCCCTGTTCGGTTAGTTTGAGAAGCTGTCCATCCAACACAATTATTTTCTTGCATAATTGCGCGGAGGTCTTCATAAATCGTTTCCAGTTCTTCTCTCTTTTCTTTACGCGCAGACAATGTGCGTAACAGATCCGCATAATCAACAATAATCATGTCTGGAATAGTGCCTTGTTGTTTAAGTTTTTCCAGATGAGCGCGAATTGTATTGGTGGTAGCTGTTTTCGTGGGATACTCTTTTATAATCAAGCTTCCATCTAAACCATCTAAAGTTTTCTTGATGTCCACTTTGCGATCCTTGACTTCGTTCAAACGAATTCCTGTGATACACGAATCATAACGACCAGCGATGACAGTATCACCCAACTCAAGCGTGTAATGCACCACGGTCATTCCGGCTTTCACGGCAGTCGCGCCAAGATGAACTAAGACCATTGACTTTCCCACACCAGTAGGAGCGATTACGACACCCAGTTCTTTGCGACCACCACCACCCCCGGTGATCTGATCTACTTTTTCCCATCCCGTTGTGATTGTTTCGCGGGTACTAAGTTCAAATCTTTTTTCAAAATCTTTGATATAATCGTAACCAAAATCTGCATTGGCACCAGCCTTCAGCGCATCATTTATGAGTACAGAAATCTCATCAAAAGAGCATTTTTGGAGGAGTGTAGATGATTTTATCATCGCCTCTCGTAACTTCTGCTTGCGGCAGAATTCCAAAGCAGTGTCTTTGACAAATTCCGCCTCACGCAAGATCGTAATATCTGATAAGACGTGTGCAAAATATTCTCTTATTTGTTTCTGAAGCGTTTCGTTCTCATCTTCTATTTGAGATCTAATAATGGTCTTCATTATTTCAGTTGATGGTTGAGATCCGTATTTTGTTTTGTAATTGAATATTTTTTGAACAAAAACTTGCAGATGCTTGAATTCTAAAAACTCAACATCCAATACTTCTACCATACGATCAGCAAATACGCGATCATCTAATATAAGAAAGGCTAGTTTTTCCTGAAAGGATTTACCATATTTTGAGAAAGAAGGTGTGTCGGTTTTTAAAGTCATTATGGTTCTCGATTCCTAAATTTTCTGTAAGTGTATGTGAGTGGGGCAAAAATGTCAAGCCTTATTAAGTGCCACGGAGTAAATAGTCTCGGTGGTCCGCAAGAAACGATCTAAATTTCTGAAATAATGGATTCCAGTTGTATTCATGTATGCCATCAGTCGCCATCATTTTTAACACTTCGGT
>Ga0257124_1002425_pt1 | contig 11077 bp, 7 predicted proteins | sample SI106_150metaG_FD_190154 | JGI IMG/M metagenome (GOLD analysis project Ga0257124, IMG submission 190154) | Marine microbial communities from Saanich Inlet, British Columbia, Canada - SI106_150 | ecosystem: Environmental > Aquatic > Marine > Inlet | place: Canada: British Columbia | collected...
TTCTTCCAGCAGCTGTCGACCCGCAGATCGGGCGAAGAAGCGGAGGGCCTCCAGGGTGATGGGGTCGGCAGAGTTCATTGAGCGCCGGTCGCCAGGAGGCTCAGACCTCCAGCAGTTTGGGGTAGGTCGTCAGGTTCTGGCAGCCCTCCTCGCGCACGACCACGGTGTCCTCGATGCGAACGCCGCCCAGTCCCAGGTAGTACAACCCGGGTTCTACGGTCACCACCTGGCCTACCTGAAGGGTATCGCCGCGCAGCCCGATGCGCGGCGATTCGTGGATCTCCAGCCCGACCCCGTGCCCGGTGCCGTGGAAGAACCCCTGCATGCGCCCATCCTTTTCGCCGGTCGCATATCCGGCTTCGGTGAAGAGGTCGAGAATCTGCTGGTGAATCTGGCGGCCATCGGCGCCGGCGCGGATCTGCTCCAGCGCCTGCTGCTGGCCGCGATGCACGATCTCGTAGAGCTGGCGGACGGCCTCCGACGCCGGTCCCTTGACCACGGTGCGGGTGATATCGCCGAAGTAGCCGCTGGTGCTGGATTGGGGAAAGATATCGATGATGATGGTCTCGCCGGCGCGCAGGGGACCGCTGCCCACCTGATGCGGGTCACATCCTTGCTCGCCGCAGGCGATGATGGTGTGCTGAGCGGTGCAGTCGCGCTCCATAAGGGTCAGGTGGACGAGTCTGCGGAGACGTTCGGAGGTGAGGGTTGCTCCCTCCAGAAAGAGCAGTCCATCCCTTACTTCCGACCGGCGGATGGCGTCGACGGCCGCTTCCATGCCCTGTTCCGCCGCTTCCTGGGACTGGCCGACAGCTTCCACCTCTTCCTCGGTCTTGATCTGCCGACCGGGGAAGAGCGGCTGGGGAGCGATGTCGAGCTGGAGTCCCGCTCGCCGCAGTCCGTCGCCGGTGCCTAAGGGGAAATCGGTTGGCACCAGCAGTTTTCCCACCTCCAGTTCCCGCAGCAGGGCCAGCAGCACGTCGTCGAATTTGGGCTGTTCGGTTCCCTGTTCGCGCAGCCGGCGCTCGTACTCAGAGCTGGCCACCACCCGGTCGGCGGCGGCCTGCGCTCGGGAACGGTCGACCTCCAGGTCGCTGGCCATCAGAATTTTCTCGCTGGCCGTCCAGACGAAGACGAAGGGATCGGGGGCGCGGAAGCGGGTGGCGTAGTACAGATCGGCATTGCGTTCGCTATCGCCGACCACGAGCAGGGCGTCGGCCCCCTTCAGGTCGAATTCCATAGGTCTCTTTCCGGTCTGAGAGTTTGCGTTTTGGATCGAAATTGGACGACGCCACCGAAGGGGCGCGGAGCACCCCTCACTCGGGTATCTCCAGCACCCGCATATCGATGCCCTGCCCAGGGCGCCACAGCCAGAACAGGGCGCTCTCTCCCACTTCGAGTTCGGAGAGCAAGCGGGCGAGTTGCGGCATCGTGGTGATTTGCTGCTGGTCGATGTCGGTTATCACATCGTCGACTTCAATGCCGAGATCGGCGGTCGGTCCATCCGGATCGACGCGCACGACGACGATCCCCTTTTCCCCCGGCTCGAAGCCGAGTTCCTCGGCCACCCGGGCGGTAAAACCGAGGGTTCGGGCGCGCTCGCCGGACAGCGCTTCGACCCCCAGCCCCAGCTGGTCGAGCCGCTCCTGCCCCCGGGCCAGGAGTCGGTCCTCTTCGCGCTCGCCGAGGGTTATCTCCAGATGCTGCCGAACGCCGTCACGCAGCAGCGCCAGCCTCACCTGGTCCTCGGGGTCCAGCCCGTAGATGAGGGTTTGCACCTGGTTGGCGCGGTCGACCGGATGGCCGTCGACGGTGAGGATGATATCGCCGTCGCGCAGTCCCCCCCGAGCGGCCGGGCTGGCGGACTCCACCGCGTCGATATAGACGCCCCGTGGTCGCTTCAGGTCCAGGTCCAACTCTCTGATCAACTCCTGCGTCACCTCTCCCATGTGCACGCCCAGGTAGCCGCGCACCACCCGGCCATGGACGAGGATGTCGTCCATCGCCTCCTGCGCCAGGTTGATCGGCACGGCCAGGCCGTAGCCGATGTAGTAGCCGGTGGGCGTGGAGAGGGCGGTGTTGATGCCGATCACTTCGCCGCGCAGGTTGAGCAGAGGACCGCCCGAATTCCCCATGTTGATGGCCGCGTCGGTCTGGATAAAGCTCTCGATGCCGTATTCGTCTTCGATGATCTGGGCCTGGCGTCCCAGAGCGCTGACGATGCCCTGGGTCAGAGTGATGCCCTTGCCCAGAGGATGGCCGATGGCCAGCACCCAGTCGCCGATCTGGAGGTCGTCGGCGTCCCCCAGCTGGACGGTGGGCAGGTCGTCGGCGTCGATCTTGAGCAGGGCGATGTCGATCAGGGGATCGAAGCCGACCACTGCGGCTGAAAAGGTGCGACGGTCGGCCAGGGTGACCAGGATGGAGTCGGCCGCTTCGATAACGTGGTAGTTGCTCAGGATGTAGCCGTCGGGGCTGACGACGACGCCGGATCCCAGGCCGCCGAATTCCTCGTCTTCGGGCAGGGAAGGATGAAACGGGGGCAGCAGGCCGTGCACGGAAGTCCCCTGGCGCGTGGTGGTGATCAGCACCACTGCCGGCTGGACCTGCTGATATGCGGCGCGAAAGGCATGGCTGAGCTGCTCCAGCCCTTGGCGAGCCGAGGCCAGATCGCCATCCAGGACGCGATCCGCCCGGAGAGAACTGCACAGCAGAAGGAGCGCGAGAAAGTGGAAAACGAACATCCGTCCGTAAGGCCCGGCCATCCGCGCCATGCTCTCCATTGGCGTGTCCACGTCTCTCATCTGAGCCCGTATTCGTCGAGCTTGCGATAGAGCGTGCGCGGACTGATCCCCAGAAGTTCGGCCACCTTCTTGCGGTTGCCGCCGACCCGGAGCAGGGCCTGCTCGATCGCCTCTTTCTCCAAATCCTTCAGGGTGCGGAGCGGCTCGACGGCGGTCGGTTCCACCTCGTCCCGAGGGGTGATCTCTCGGATCGGTTCCTCCAGCCGGTAAATTGGAGTGGGCGGAGCGGGAGTCGGCCGCAGCAGGTGCTCCTCGACCAGGCGGCGCAGTTCGGCCACCTCGCGCTTGAGATCGAGCAGGGCGAAGTAGATCAGCTCGCGCTCGGACTGATCGGGCGTCTTGTTGGTCACCACCGGCAGGTGGCGCTCGACGATGGGCGGGCGTTCCAGGTGTGGCAGCAGATCCTGCGGTTCGAGCGGCCGGCGCGGGCCGAGATAGACCAGATTTTCGGCCAGGTTGCGCAGTTCCCGCACGTTGCCGGGCCAGTCGTAGTCGAACAGCAGCGCCATAGCCGCTTCGGAAAAGCCCTGAAACGGCTCTCTGGCCTCTCTGGCGAACAGGGCGACGAAATGGTCCATCAGCAGGGGGATGTCCTCCACCCGCTGCCGGAGCGGGGGGATGGCGAGTTCCACTACCTTCAGGCGGTGGTAGAGGTCCAGGCGAAACTCCCGGCGGGCGACCGCTTCCTGCAGGTTCTTGTTGGTGGCGGCGATGACGCGGATATCGACCGGAATGGGATCGCCACCGCCGACGCGGGTCACCTCCCTCTGCTCCAGGACGCGCAGCAGGCGGATCTGAGCGGTCTGCGACATCTCGCCGATCTCGTCCAGGAAGACGGTGCCACCGTCGGCTTGCTCGAAGAGCCCCTGACGGCGGGTCTTGGCGTCGGTGAAAGCCCCCTTCTCGTGGCCGAACAGTTCGCTTTCGAGCAGGTTTTCGGGGATGGCGGCGCAGTTGATGGGGCGGAAGGGGGCCTCGCTGCGCGTGCTGAAGCGGTGCAGAGCCTCGGCGACCAGGTCCTTGCCGGCGCCGCTCTCACCGATGACGAGAACGGCGACGATCGGCGTGGGGGCGATCAGCAGGACGCGTTCGCGCAGTGCGCGCATGGGAGGGGAACTGCCGACCAGTTCGATTCCCTGCAGGAAGCTCCCTTTGGCGAGCAGCCGTTCGACCTGCTGGCTCAGCTGCTCGGGGGGAGTGGAGCGAGGGATCTGCTCCCCCAGCGGCGCACCCCGCGAGTGCTGGCGCCAGCGCTCTGCTTCGCCATCGGTGGGCGCGCCGGAGATCAGCACCAGAACCGGCACCTCCGGCTTCTCATCAAGGGTGGCAGCGCTCTCCTGGAGCAGCTCTTCGGGCAGCTCCAGATCGACGGCGACCAGCTCCGCTCCTCGCTTCAGCAGCGGGACGAGGACGCCCATTTCGCGCACTTCGACGACGTGGTGGCGATCCCCTTCGAGCGCCACCTTGAACGCTTCTTCCAGCTGCGGGTCGCGGGTCAGGAGGAGGATGCGGCTCTTCTTGGCCATGGGCAGATCGGCGCCTCTATTGGCGATTCCAGTTCTCTTCTCGGAGGATGGTGATTTTGCGCCCCTTGCAGGAGATATATCCCTGGATCTCCAGCCGTTTGAGCACCCGTGAAACGGTCTCGCGGGTGGTCCCCGACATATTGGCCAGCTCCTGATGGGTGGGGCGGTTGGAGATGACCACGCCCTCTTCGGTTTCCGCCCCCTGCTCGTTGGCCAGCAGCAGCAGGGTCTCGGAGATGCGGCTGGTCACGTCGAGCAGGGCCAACCCTTCGATCTGGCGGTCGGTCTTGCGCAGCCGCGAAGCCAACTCGGCCAGCAGAGCGGTGGCGATCTGCGGCACCTTGTAGATCAGCTGCACGAAGTCGGATCGGCGCAGCATGATCAGCTCGGTGTCTTCGGTGGCGATGACGTTGGCTGAACGCGGTTTGCCGTCCAGCAGCGAGAGTTCGCCGAAGACCGCCCCCGATCCCATCAGCGTGAGAATCACCTCCCGCCCTTCTTCGCTGACGATACTCACCTTTACCTGGCCCTTCTTTATGATGAAGAGAGTATCCCCTTCTTCCTCAGCCAGGATGATAACCCCGTCCTTGCCGAAGGTGCGGTTGATGGTCACCTCGGCCAGCGCCTCGATTTCCCTATCATCGAGGCTTTCAAACAGAGATACATTGCGCAAAAAGGAAGACATTTCCACGGAGCCCCCCTGTGTGTGTTGTGGTCGTCCAGGTCTCTACGGCTATTCCAGGCGCTGGCGGAGTGCGTCGATGCGTTCGGCGGCCAGCCCCCCCTGCGGGCTATCGCTGCCCTCGCGCTGCACGATGCGCTGGTACACGGTGATGGCGGTGGCGTACTCCTTCAGCGATTCGTAACATTGGGCGCGCTTGTAGTCGGCCGAGGTGATCCACTGGCTGAAGCCGTCGGCACCGTGGAAACTGACCCGATAGTACGCCTGGATCGCCTTGCGGTATTCGCCCATATTCTGATAGGATTCGCCGATATAGAAACGGGCTTCCGATGCCTGGTTGCCCTCGGCCCATTCCAGCACATCCTCGAGCTGGGCAATGGCGCGTTCGTACTGCCCCTTTTCCTTGAGGATGATGCCGATCTCCAGCAGCGCGTTGCGCCTCCGAGGATGATCGGGAAAGTCGCGCAGCAGGAGTTCGGCGGTCTTGTGGGCCTCGTCGTACTCGTGTGCCCGCTGATAGCTCTGCAGCAGGCGCCAGATCGCCTCCTGGGCCAGCTCCGGACGGGTCGCCTGCTGCAGCACGCGCTTGAATACTCCGGCCGCCTGGAGATGGTTGTGCAGGCTGAAGTGGTAGTTGCCCAGGCGCAGGAAGACATCGGGGGCGTGAACGCTCTCGGAATGTTTTTCGATGAAGCGGGTCTGGGCCTCCAGAGCGCGAGCGGCCGCCTCGGGCGCCGGCGTCTTGCGGTTCTGTTCCCACAGGGTCAGAGCGGCGTAATAGGCGCCGTCGTCGACCCACTCTCCTTCCCGTTTTTCCACCGCGCGGAAGATTTTCAGGGCGCGCTCGTATTCCTCCTTCTTGAGGTAGTACTGCCCCTCCTCCAGGCGGAAGCGCTGATTCCATTCCCCCTGCTCGCCGAACTGTTTGGCGAACTCATTTGCGCTCCGACGGGCGGTTTCCAGGCGCTGCAGCCGGAACAGGGCCAGGACGGCGCGGCCGTAGGTCTCGGAATCCTGTGTTTTGCTCAAAAGCGGCTGGTAGAGTTCGTAGGCCTGTCCGTAGCGCTCCAGAGCGAAGAGCAGGTGAGCGGCGCGGACGGCCGCCTCGGCGGCCAGCGGGCTGGAGGTAAAGTCGTCGCGCAGCCGCCGAAACTGGGCGATCGCCTCCTCCTGGCGGCCGAGTTGGACCAGGAGGATAGCCTGCGAAAAGTAGACGCTGTCCAGGCCGTCGGCGGGGGGGCTGTGGGCCAGGAGCTGGCGGTAGGTCTCCAGAGCGGCGACGAAGGCGCCGCGGCGGTGATAAGCCTGCCCCAGGCGGCGGCGAAGGCGACCGCTCGCCTCCCTTTCTTCCTCTCCTTCAAGCAGCTGCTTGAAAAGGACGATCGCCTCGTCGTAATCCTCGAGCTGGTAGTAGATATCGGCCAGCTGCAGCTGTGCTGCCCGTCGCTGAGCAAAGGTCGGATAGGCCCAGCGCAGCTCCTGGTAGCGGGGGATGGCGTCGTTGAAGCGACCGTCGGCAAGCAGGAGTCGGCCCAGCTCGAAGAGCACCTGCGGGGCCAGCCGAGAATTGGGGTAATTCTGCAGGACCTGCTCCAGCAGGTCGATTGCCGTTGAGCCGACTCCCAGGCCGGCGTGACAGAGCCCCAGGCCGAAGAGCGCCCCGGGAAGATGCGGGCTGTCGGGGTGCAGCTGTTGCAGCTGACGGTAGGTGTCGATGGCCGCCTGTAGCCGAGAGGAATCGGCGGCCGCCTGCAGCCGCCGGGCGTCGGCCAGGCCCAGCAGCGCCCGGTCGCGGTGGGGGCTGTCGGCATGCTGGTCGAGAAAGGCGGAAAAACCGCTCTCCAGGGTCTGGTAGTGGAGGGAATCGGGCCCGGCATCCGCCTCGATTTCGACCAGCTGCAGCTCGGCGCGTTGCGACCACTCTTCGCCCTGGGCGTGGGCCAGAATGCGGTACTCCTGCAGGGCCAGCCGGCGGAGGGAATCGGCGACCGGTGACCGCCCTTCGAGCTGGCGCTGGCGGGCCAGTCTGAGCAGGCTTTCGGCCAGGAAATACTGGGCCTCGGCGCTGTACGCCCCTCCCTGAAAAGCGGCGGCATAGTGCTCAAAGGTGCGCACCGCGTTGGCGAAGTCGTGGTGAGCGTAGAGGGCGCGGGCCACGTCGAATTGGACGAGCTGCCGCGGCCGACCGCTCAATTCGTCGATCCATGCCTGCTGCAGGGCCCGATTGAGCCCGGCGGCGTCCATCACCGTGAACTCGCGCAGATACTCGACCCGATCCCGCGCCGCCGGAGCCCGGCGATGGGCGGGGAACTGCTCGAGAAAGACCACGTGCTCGCGCAGGGCGGCGCGCAGCATGCCGCCGGTCTCGAACGCCTGAGCCAGGGCGTACTGGGCTTCGGCTGCCAGAGGACCTCCGCTCTGGGCCAGGGGCTGGTAGATGGAGATGGCCGCCTCGTAGTCGCTGGTGGAGACGTAGATGCCGGCCAGGGCAAACTGCACATCCGCCCGATCGGTCGCCTGGTCGGCTTCCTGCAGATAGCGGCGATACCAGCTGATGGCCCGGGCATAGTCGCTGCGCCTCTGGTACAGCTCGCCCAATTCGCGCAGGCAGCCGATCGCCTCGGGACTGTCGGGCGCGGCCTGGAGGAGTTCGTGGAAGAGGCCGACGGCGGTGGCAAAGCGGCCAGCCTGGCCGTAGGCTACGGCCAGACCGAGGGTGGCTCGCAGGTAGTCGGGATGGTCCGGTGCCAGCTCCTCGAGCAGCTGGCGATAATGGTTCAGGGCCTGTTCGGTCTGGCGGCTCTGGCGCCGGGCATCGGCCAGGCCGAGGCGCGCCCGTTTCTGCAGCCGAGGAGCGTCGATCGCCTCCAGGGCAGTGCTGTAGGCGTCTCCGGCCTGGAGAAACTGGCGTCGGGCGTACAGGTAGTCGGCTTGCTCCAAATAAGAGCTGTCGGCCTGACTCGAGGCGCTGAAGCGCTCCTGCAGGTGGCCGAATTTCCGCTCCGCGCCCTCCTGGTTGCCCAGGAAAAAGTCGATGCGGCCGGACATCAGCAGGGCGGCGGGTGCCTCGGCCGGCGGCGGTTCGGTCGCGGCGATGGCGGCCAGCTGCTGCTGAGCTTGCTCCGGGTGCCCGCCAGCGAAGAGAAGCAGCGCCAGGCGGAAACGGGCGGCGTGCGCCTGCGGCTGATCCGGATATTCGGCGATGGCTCGTCGGTAGGCGCGGTCGGCTTGCTCCAGCTGGCCGGCCTGGGTATAATTGGCGCCTGCGGCGAGCAGAACCTGGACGGCGAATTCGCCGGCGCTGAACCGCCGCTGTACCTCCTCGTAGGCGTGTGCCGCCTCTAGGTGACGACCGGTCGCGGCCAAACAGGCGGCCCGTTCGCGGCGTGCGGCGGCGATCTCCAGGTGGTCGGGATGTTCCTGGTAGAAGGTTTCGTACGCGGGAACGGCCATTGCGCAGCGGCCGCTGCGGCCATAGGACCGGGCCAGCATGAGGCGCGCCTCGGCCAGGTTGGGACTGTCGGGATAGTTGCGGATGTACTCGGCGAAGAGTTCGGCCGCCGTGGCGTAGTCGCCGGCATCCCGGAAGAGGTTGCGCGCCAGCTTGAAGGCATCTTCCTCGTCGTCCTGGGCCCAGGTCGCCCGGCTCAGGCACAGGGCCGGGAGCACCCAGAGGAGAAGAAAGAGGGGCACGAGTCGTTTCGGCAAAGACAAGCCTCGGGTCAAGGGAATGACGATCTCGTAAAAAGGGCACGCGATCCCACCGACCTACAAGACACTGACTCAGGGCGAGATCTGTATACCAAATGGGGTAGACGAGATCGTTAAAAAGGACTTTTTACGATGGCACCAATGGGACCAGAATAGCGCGCGGACCGATTGGCAGTGGCCTCGTTGCGGCGCGCGTTCGGCGCTGGAAACCGGCTCTGTAGAAGGACATAAGTACCTGTTATTAGCTCCGATAATATAACATATAAATAAAGAGGTCAAGGTCTTAGGCAACTCGCAGAAGTTAAAGATCTGGTCAAAAGCCGTAAGGCTGTGCCGCAGGCCGTCAACGGCGCAGCCGTTGGTCGTCACGCAGGCTCTGCAACTCTATCGAGTACTTACGAAACGCGTTCTCAACATGATCGTCAATCAGTGGTAGAATATTTCCTGGGAGTTGCTTTATGATGGGAGTTTCGCTGGTCGAACGCGCCTGTGCCAAGATCAATCTGGGGCTCAAGGTGCTGCACCGCCGCGACGACGGGTATCACGAAATCCGCAGCATCATGCAGACCGTGGACCTGGCCGACAGCCTGCACTTTGGGGAGACGGCCCCGGATGGGAGCCCGCTTTCCGGTTCCGAGCTGACCTGCAGCGACCCGGATCTGTCGACCGGTGCCGACAACCTGGTGCTGCGCGCTCTGGAGCTGTTCCACGCCCATCTGGAGCAGCCGTCTCGCCCCTTCCGCATCCATCTGGAAAAACAGATTCCGATGGGCGCCGGTCTGGGTGGGGGGAGCGCCGATGCAGCCGCGACCCTGCGCGGTCTGAACCGCCTCTATGGAAATCCCTTCCCCACTGAGCGGCTGCGTCGGATGGCCGCCGAAATCGGTTCGGACATTCCCTTCCTCATCGAAGGGGGCACCGCTCTGGCGGCCGGCCGCGGTGAGATCCTGACACCGCTGGACTGGCGTGGCCGGGTTTTCTACGTGCTGGTCTATCCGGAGGTGGTGGTGGGGACCGCCTGGGCCTACGCTCAACTCCGTCCAGACTTGACAGCTCCCGACATCTATCTTAATTTTATCGCTTCCCTGAGCGGCGGGTGCGTTGACCTCGAGGCCCTCATCGACGTGTTGGAGAACGATTTCCAGCCGGTGGTCGAACGCGCCTATCCCATCGTCGCAAACGCAAGGGCCCATATCGACCAGTCAGGAGCGAGGGCGAGTTCGATGTCTGGCAGTGGGTCCACCGTATACGGCATTTTCGACGACCGGACCATCGCTTCTCAGGCTCATCAAGAGCTGCAAGCGCAGGGTTACCGGTCTTTTTTGTGCCATCCCGCTTCACCCGGTGCACAGGGCGCTTCCGGCGAAAGAGGGAATATTAGCTAAACTATTTTGGGTGGCCCGGTCGTTCAATTGGCAGGACAACGGATTTTGGGTCCGTTTATCGAGGTTCAAATCCTCGCCGGGCTGCCATTTAATTATACCTGGCGTGTGGGTTCCGGCGGCAAGGGCGATCGGCCTGAAAGGGTCGATGAGTCGATTTTTTGCAAGGCAGGCTGGCTGGACCTGGAGGCAGGGGACCCGGGCGCTGATTACCCGTTTTTCGAGGAGATATTTTTATGCCAGAAGTTGCACTGCGGCTCCATACGCGGGAGCAGATCACGCTGAAGGTCCAGCTCCGCGAAGAGAGAGGCAAGGGACCGGTGGGCCAGCTCCGCCGCCTTCAGGCCCAGCTGCCCGGTGTCCTCTACGGACACAAGCAGGAACCCTACCCCTTCAAGACCGAGGCGCGCGAGCTGGAGCGCATCTTCAAGCGGGCCGGCCGGAGCATTCTCCTGACTATTGAATTTGAGGGGGAGGACAGAGCGCCCGAGCAGGCGATCGTCCGCGAGGTCCAGTATCACAAGGTGGAGGGGAACGTCATGCACCTGGATCTGCTGCGCATCGATCCGACCGAGACCCGCACTGTCAGCGTGCCGCTGCAGACTAAGGGGGTGCCGGAGGGTGTGAGCACCGGGGGCGGGGCTCTGCAGCAGACGCTCACTCACCTGGATATGGACTGCGTCATCTCGGATATGCCCTCCAGCGTTGAGATCGATATAACGGAGCTGGTGATCGGCGATTCGATCCACGTGTCCGATTTGCTGGAGCAGGAGTCCCGCATCGTCACCGATCCCGAAATATCGATTATCAATGTGCTAGCTCCGCGTCTCACTATCGACGATGAGCTCGAACTTGAAGCCGCCGCCGCCGCCGAAGCCGCCGAAGGTGAGGAAGGCGAGGAAGGCGAAGAGATCGAGGGTGAAGAAGGCGAAGGGGCCGAGGGCGAAGAAGGCGAAGGGGCCGAGGGCGAAG
>Ga0257124_1002438_pt1 | contig 11029 bp, 9 predicted proteins | sample SI106_150metaG_FD_190154 | JGI IMG/M metagenome (GOLD analysis project Ga0257124, IMG submission 190154) | Marine microbial communities from Saanich Inlet, British Columbia, Canada - SI106_150 | ecosystem: Environmental > Aquatic > Marine > Inlet | place: Canada: British Columbia | collected...
GCGGATACCTCTCACCCTAATCTCGCTATTTCTCACTCCCGAAGAGATGGGGGAAAAAACCGCCACCTCCGCTCCGGAGCAGCCCAGAGCGCGCAACCACCCAAGTATCGAACTCTGGTGACCATCCAGGAAGGGTTCGGCAAAATCACCGATAAAAAATAGAAAGCGCCTTCCCCGGAGTGGTTTATCCATCTGTTTCTTTCCCAACGTCAAGACTCTTCGTTCTTTTTCCAGACTGCAATCAACTGCTGTGCCATCCATCGTGTTAGCGGCCAGGTCCCGAGTTTTTGGTAACTGGCACGCGTTGCCCGGGGGAAATGAGGAAAAAGTCGCCCCAGCATAAATGGGAATCCCACTCCGCGAACGGCCAACAATCTACCCGGGACGGGTAATTTTCGGATTTTTCCTGAAGAGATATGCGTTTCCTTGAACTCCTCGGGTTTCCATCTATTCCTCATGAGAGTCAGCAAGACTCCATAGTGGAGGTTATTGAATTCGACGACGACATACCCTCCTGGTTGCACAACACGGAAAAATTCCTGCAAGAGCTCAACCTGGGCTTTCAAGGGAAACAGATGGACAAACCTGAAAGTAGCGAGAAAATTGAAACACCCGTCCTGGAAAGGGAGATGGAAGGCATCTCCCTGATAGAGCGAAATCCGATGTTCAGTTGGGCTGATGTTATGGGAAAATTCCCGAATCATCCCGTCCGAAAGTTCGGCTACATGCAGGCGCTCTTTGGCCCAAGGAAGAAGAACATCAGTCAACCTTCCCGGACCTGGAGCGACTTCTAGGCCACAATCGGTTTCCCCAACCAAATGAGAGAATATATCTTCGACCATCTCCCGATGGACCACGTTGTAAAATTGCCCACTATGGTCTGAAAAACGCCGCTCCATGTATTGAGCAGCCTGTTTATTGTAGTCTTCCCTCAGATTAAAATATTCCGCTCTAGCCATGGATTCTCTCCCAAAAAACCAGCTCCAGTAGGAAATTAGAAATTGGCTGCCCAGAATTCTCTAACTGAATCTATGATCCGGGCAATATCTCCTTCATTCAACTTAAACGAGGTAGGCAAGTTGATTCCTCGACGATGGAGAGATTCAGCGACATTTCCTCCGAAGTAGGGATCGTCCCGAGCTGGTGCCTGTTGGTGCAGAGGAAAGAAAAAGGGGCGCACTTGAATCTGACGCTCCTCCATAAATTTGATAATATCCAGACGCAAATCTGCCTGCCCAGTGGGAAGGAGAATTGACATGAGCCACCCATTCCACTGGACTCCTTCCCGAAAAGGGGAAAGACAAATCCCGGGAAGATCGCTCAGCCCTTGTCGGTATAGTTCAACTATTCTCTCCCGGTGCGCGAGGATTTCTTCGATTTGCTCCATCTGGGCAAGACCGACAGCTGCCTGGAGGTTAGTCATTCGGTAATTGTATCCTACCTCTGAATGTTTGTATTCCCATCCCATATCACGTGCCTGGGTTCCCAATTTCCTCGCCCTCTCTGCCAAAACTTCATCCTGACAGAGGATCATCCCTCCTCCCCCGGTGGTAATGATCTTATTTCCATTGAAGCTCAAGCATCCTAATGTCCCAAAGGTTCCGACATTGCCCTCTCCAATTCGCGTACCCAACCCTTCTGTGGCATCTTCAATGACTGTGATCCCACGTTCTTTTGCCCAAGAACAGATCGTTTCGATTTGGGCTGGGAACCCGAATAGATGGACAGGAAGGACTGCTTTTGTTCGCGCAGAACACGCAGCATCGAGCAACCGGACATCCAACCCCCAAGTTTCGACATCTGCGTCCACAAAAACAGGACGCGCTCCCAAATATCGAATTGGGTTAACCGTGGCCACGAAGGTGAGGGTAGGAACGATTACCTCATCTCCAGCTTGGACACCTGCCATAGCCAAGGAAAGGTGCAGAGCAGCCGTTCCGCTTTGGAGTGCGACAGCATGAGGTGAATGGCAAAAATCGGCTACTCTCTGTTCGAATTCACCGACAAACGGCCCTACAGAAGAAACGAAGGTAGAACGAATGCACTCGATCAGATTGCCTTCTTCCTTTTCCCCCAGCACCGGTTCGCTCAGATATATCATCCTCCTCAATCCCCTTTCACTCCAGATAGCAGCCCCTCATAATCCCGCGCCAAAGAGAATCCCTCAGCAAACGGCAGAGGCCATATGCATGACATGATACTGAGCCAGCAGCAGGTCTTTTTCATATCAGTTTGATTTTGCGATTTCCTAATTTTCGGAGGTTTTCCTCGGAAACCCCAACCTCATCAAGATATCAATTTATCAATCAGGTATCAGACCATGGATGCGGGAAGATCTCTTCCTCTTTCTTGCGCGTGTGTATGCCCAAATCCAATCAATTCGAGTCCGTCTTACTGCCATGCAACAGGTTGGTCAAGAATTGATAATCTCCTGATAAATCCCCGATAGAACCTGGCCAATCTTCTTGGCTGATAGCCGATTTTCAGCCCAAGCCAGCCCAAGCCTAATCCTGTTTTCAACTTCTTCCCCTCCAGCTAAAGCCATTTCCAACTGGGTTTGAATCTCCTCCTTGCCCTCAACTCGCCAGTACGGATGCTGGTCATCAAAGATGTGTTGGCAAAGGCGAGAATCGCAGTAGGTGACAGTTGGCTTTCCACATGCCAGTGACTCCTGGATTATTAACGGAAAGTGGGGATATCCACTCTCTCCATCAATGAAGAAGCCAACAACTACATCTGCCACGCGATAGTATTTTGCCATCTCTTCAGGATCCAGTTCCCCGACGAAAAGCACCTTTTCAGCAATCCCCAATTCTCTTGTAAGAGACTTGGCCCGACCAGCATCCTCTCCCCAATCCCGGGCTATCAAACGGACTTCTGGATGGTGAAGTGCGAATGAGGAGAAGGCCTGTAGAAAAACATCGTTCCCCTTACTGTGCCAGTCTTGCCGTGCTGGCGCAAAAATGAGTTTTTCTTCTCCTGGACGCAATAATTTAGTCCGGAGTTCCTGCTCTTCTCCGGGATGGTAAATTCCCAGGTTGACTATCGTATGGATAAAACGGAAATTTCCAAAAGAAAGCTTCTCTATTGCTTCCAGGGTCCAGGCATCGCAATCCGTATATAGCAGGGCAGAACTACGCTTGTAAGCTCTCCGAAGCAATCTCCCCATCATTCCTGACGAAACAGCTGTTTCACGCAAATCGGAACCGGTACAATGACTGATCGTCCTTTTCCCCGCAAATTGGAGGAAAACAGGAGAAAGTGTGTAGCCGTGTATGAGGTCGTATTTCCTCAATAAACGACGCTGTTCCAAGAACGGTTTTGATTTCGGACGAAGGCGCCAGGTTCGCACCCATTCAGGCCAATCACAAATCTGTCCAGCTTTCTGCGGATTCTCCGTAGGGGGGATGATCGGTTTCCCATCCATGTCTTCGTTCAAATAGGTAATGAAGAGATCGGCTTCAACCCCCAGAGCCCTCAATGCCAGGCAGTTATTAAAGGCAGCATTACAAAGGTTACCCACGTGAGCCACCATCATAACCGATTTTCCTCACTTCTTCCTGGGAAAAAACTTGTGGAAGGGAAAATTCATACCCGAATAACCCCTTTGGCAACATCTAACAGGCTCTCTATCTCCTCCCGAGAAAACACCCGGAGAATGACACAAGAAACCAAGTAAACCACGGTCCCTAAAGCTGCTGATAAAGTAATCTGTGCAAGTGCGGAGTAATCAACAATAAACTCCTGAAAAAAAAGAAGAAGAGAGGTCATAATGCAAGCCGCGGCAATGCACTTCCACAAAAAACCCCAGGATAACCTAACATTGAAAAGAGGTTTAGCCTTTGACTTATAATAGAGCATTTGGAGTAGAAATGTCAGCAACGTCATATATGCAGCTCCGATTATTCCTATCCAAGGAACAAGTACGATATTTCCCGCAATATTGGCCACTGCTGCTAAGGAAAACCCCAAGGTGATGAATTTCGTCTTTTTGGCTAAACTGAAAACCTGTGCGTAAAAGGAACCGATATAAAAAAAAAGCAACCCGATACAGATTATAGGCATAAGGGAAAACGGTACTTCGACAGTTTTTCCAGTTATGGTTTTTAGAATGGGACCGTGCAATATTCCCAACCCGCATACAGAGGGAACGGCTATCAAAAGGGGCAATTTGTTGGAATAATTGAGAATTTTCCGCACAGCCGAAACTTGACCTTGTTTCCACAAACTCGTCAATTTGGGCAGCAAAAAAAGAAAAAACGGGGCATAAATAAATTGCAAAACCATGGAGATAGAATAACATGCCGAATATTTGGCTACATCACCCAGGGGAAGGAAAAAACCGATAACATAACGATCGGACAGATTGAGTACCCAATTCAAGATGGACATTGGCACGAGAGGCAAAGAATATGCCATGAAAGACTGTAACAATTCTTTCCGGGGACCGCCCAGTCCGATCTCCCCGACTATGAGCAATTGAGCAATTGAGAAACGGAAGAAATGCATCCCGGCAAATGCTAGGAGAACCGACGCTAAATCTCCTCCCCAATAGACGACTAATAGAACGACTGAAAGAGTGGCAGTGCCTTGGAAAAATTGAAAAAAAGAAAAGGCTTTTTCTCTTTGGAATGCACTGAAATAAGTTGTGGAATATTGGGCAAGAACCTGGAAGAAGAGCATTAAGGATGCCAATTGGACGAGATGGGTCACCTCCTGCTTCACCTGGATAAAAGTGAGGCTCACCCAAGACGAAAGTCCATAGAAAATCCCTGCAAAAACGAAAGCTGAAATGGCAATAGTCGTCAAAATGGTATAATAATTCATCGCTACAACCTTCCGCTCTCTCTCCCCTGCTGAAAACCTGACGAACGAGTCTGGCAATGCCAGAAGTGCAAGGGGAACAAGCAAATTTACTGCAGCAGAAAGTTGCGACCAAATACCATAAACCTCCAGCCCCAGATTGCGAGACAAAACTGGCAACATGAGAAATTGTTGAAGGTGAAGAACAGAGGAAATAAAAAAAAGCACCACGAGTTTCTGTCCGTACTGGACACTCATAGTATTGCCAAACTCCTCAATATCAAATTCACCCCCGCAATTTTCCCTTGACTCCTCCCACCGATGAGTGATCCCGTTTCATTTTTTTTTAAGCAGTAGTTCCCGCATAGATTCAAACTCATCCTGCGCTTTTCCGTAATCGGCATGAGACCCCAGATCCATCCAGTAATCATCGCTAGGATAACCGACAATTTTCCTACCATCCTGGAGCATCCTTTGAACCAAATCGGGGAAATCGAGGTATTCTCCCTTTTTGATATAATTGAGTGCGGATAACTCGTATACATAAACTCCCATACTCACAAGGGAATGAAGCTCCGGCTTTTCTTGGAAACTTTTCAAGATATTTTCTTCATCTACTTCCATCACCCCAAGATCGAGTTTTACTTTCTTGCGGTGCATGGCAATGGTCAGTTCTCCCCCTTTTTTTTTGTGATATGCAAGTAATTTCCCAAAATCCATCGTAGTGAGGACATCACCGTTAATCACAAGGAAGGGGGCTTCCTCCTGAAAAGATATGAGCTTAAGAGATCCTACTGTTCCCAAAGGTTCATCCTCTCGCACAAAGTGGATTTCCGCATTTTCCACATGGGGTGAACCATCGTGGAAATAGGCTTGGATTAATTCTGCGAGATAGCCCAAACTGAGGATGATGCGATCAAAACCATAATAAGAAAGCTGGTGGATAAGAATATCAAGAATGGGACGGTCTCCCAGAGGCACAAGGGGTTTGGGGAATACAGTATTGTAAGGAGCAAGACGCGTCCCTTTTCCTCCTGCAAGAATCACTGCATTCATTTTTCCACCTTTCTTCTCCTCTTCTCACACCAGGCCATATTACTGAACTTTCTCTGCCCGAAGCATGAACAATTCCGCAATCTGGTTCTCTATCTTTCCTTTGTCGCGAAGCTGAATGTCTAGTTCTCCGCCCAGTTGAAAGAAAGAGTCCCAGAGTCCCTTAAATTCCTCTTTCCCGCCACTTCCCCTAAAAGCATGTAATGCAAAAGCGAGAAAGGCATTACTCGCCACTACCTTTGAAGGGGCTCCTTCGCTATTGAGGAAGTCCTGGAGCCATTCATAACTCGTCGAGTTGATGTGAAACCCCCTCAACTTATTGTCCTCTCTATTCTTCTTTCGGCTCTCCTCCTGCCAGTCGCTCAGCAAGATACTATTGGGGTTGCTCGCAGTGAAGACCAAGATCCCTCCTATACGGGTTACCCTCAGTAAATTCCGAACTGCTTCCTCTTGGCCGTCACGGGGTAAGTGTTCCAATAATCCCAAACAAATGGCGATGTCGAAATACTGATCGGGTAAAGACAATTTGCTTGCGTTGCAGTGCACTAGAGTTGCCCTCTCCTCCAGCCCTTTTTCCGTCAAACGCTGCCTGCAGCGTTCAAGCATACCCTCTGCATTGTCAACTCCGGTAACAATGGCACCAGCTTCGACCAAAGGAATGGTCAACCTACCATTACCGCAGGATAAGTCCAAAACTCTTTTCCCCTTCACTTCTCCGAGAGTTTTGAACAAGCAAGAGATTTCCCAATCGGAATAAACCTGATTAAATGACTTAGGCATCCCATAATAGAGCACAGCCGCAAGATCATCAGTTTCACCAACTCGGCGACTCCAAAAAGAATCGGCGTCTTCAACAGAGTAACTCATCTACATTCCTTTTGCTAACGTGAATTCCTATATATGGGGTCAAAGGGATCATTGATAATTCCCTTGCTGAGAATTGTCAAAATTTCTCGAATCCCGGATATCACCGTCCACTCGGGTTCAAAACCTAAAGCCGACTTGATTTTTGAAAATGAAACTCTATAACTCCGAGGATCTTCAGCCTGTTCTACCTTTCCAATGGAAGTTCCCGGAATTTCATGCAAAATGAAGTCGACGATTTCCCTTTTGGTGAAATTGAGATCATCTCCACCGACATTAAAAATTTCCCCCCCAAGGTCGTCCTTGGAAGCATCAATGCATTGACAAATGGCCCGACTTATATCATGGATGTGGATGTACGGCCGCCAAAATTGTTCACCAAAGACTATTAATTTCCGATTCAGGAATGCTTCCATAGCAAATTCATTTATGAGCAGATCAAAACGCATGCGAGGGGAACAACCAAATGCAGTGGCGAAACGCAGGATGACAGGTTGAAATGAGGATGTTGCCAACCCCAGGATGGCTTTCTCAACCTCCACCTTTGTCTGGGCATAATGGGACAATGGATTGAGCGGGCTATCCTCAGTTGCCAAGGATGAAGTATCACTTAGGCCATAATTGCTACATGTGGAGGCAAAAAGGAAACGTCGCACCCCCTTCTGTTTGCTTATCCGGGCTAGCTGGCAAGTCCCGCTGTAATTGATGGCTTGAGCTTCCTCCGGTTCCTGTTTGCATGCGGGATCCCCAACGATTGCTGCTAGTGACACTACTGATTCGACTCCTTCGAGAGCTCGAAGAACTATATCTTCATCTCGAATATCACCACGCACAAAGTCAAAATCAGGGTGGGGAATAAAAGGCAATAGAGAATTGCCTCCAAAGGAAAGCCGATCTAACACCCTTACCTTCAGACCACTACTTAGAAGATATTGGCAAAGCACTGAACCGATGTAACCGGCTCCCCCAGCAACCAAAACTCGAGAATTACTCATCTGATAACTTTTCCTCTTTGAAAGGTTAGGACACAATTCCTGATCGTTGCCCCAAGATAAAGAGGCGCAAATAGAATGCTAAAATTGCATCCAGAGGAATTACCTGGTTGATTGACAAATCTCACGGTTTCCGTTTACGCGGCCTGTCGTAATGGGCCATAGAAACGGGGTTGAGTTCGTTCGTCGTGCTGTTTTCGAGAGGCCATGGCCGGTTGCGGATCAGGTTCTGACGATATTTCCAGGTGATTCAGCAGTTTTTCTTTTCGGCTCAAGGCGCGTCGAATCCAGTTCCATCCGATCTTGAAATAGCTGTTGCCGCGAAACCAATGAGCATCGACCTTTCGTCGCTGTCCGGTCTCGACGATGTGTGTTCCTTGACTGACCAAGTAGAGGGTGGTCACAGCCAGCACCAGGCAAAGCCGATCCAAGGCGGGGGCGGAGCGAATCAGCGATGATTCCAGTTGAAAGCCGTTGGATTTGTCGTCCAGGAAATTCTCTTCGATATCGAAACGCAAGCCATACTCGCGGAAGGTTTCCCCATCGGTGGGCTCATCGCTGATGACGATCCAACGCTCCTTGCTATCGATGGGCCGCCCCATGGCCAGATGCAACGGTCCGAAACGCTCTTTGGTGATCTCCACGTCGTGCCAGAATCGGGGATGACCGGCTCTCAAACGAAAACGCTCTATCTTTCGGGGCAGTTGCCCTTTCAGGTAGATCCAGAAACTGTCTTTGATGCGAATGCGGAAGTGCCAACCCAACTGCTGCAGATGATCCATCAACTTTGTGTCAGCAAAACCCCGATCGGCCAGAAAGACCACCTTACAATGGAAAGGGAAAAGCAGTTGTGCTGCCTGATCCAATAGCGTATGGTAGTTTTGGTGGGCAACGCTGGAACTCTTGTGTTCGATGACCTTCCAGACGATCGGGATCGCCCGTCCCCGATAGACCAGAGATAGACGCACGATGCAGTAGGTATTCCACAGCATGGAGGTGTCCAACGCCACATAGAGGGTGGTCTGATCCCATCCCTGGAGGGCGCGATGAAGCAGAGGGGCATACAGATGAGCCACGTCGATCCGCTTATTATCCAGGAAACGACGAAAACGGCGGATGGTGCTGGCCGCATACTGCGCCCGACTGTGCACGTAGAGCGCCCACGAACTCAGGCTGATGTCTCTCGACAGAATCAATCCACTCATCATCCATGCCAGCGTTTTGAGATGGCGTACGTCCAACCAGTTTTTGTGGCAACCCAGCACCGTTAACAGCGTCCGATACAGCAGGGGAGTGCTTTCCATTGTGGCCTCCTATGAAGGTTTTGGTCGATCTCCATAGCGTAGCCATAACTTACTGTTTGTGAAAGCACTTCCCTATTTCTTCAAAGTTTTGTCAGTCAACCAGGGACTAACAGACTTTGTTTCAGAAAAGAGTCCAATATCTATAGTGAGGAAGGATCGAGGAGTGTCAGATCAAACGGCATCTACCGGCATTATAGAAGATCTGGGTGACGGGCTCGTCATTAGACACGCACAAATGGCAGACCGAGAACCGCTTGCCGATCTGAATGCGGTAGCAGACGGCCCCGTCGGACATCCTAACGAGGATCTCAGACAACGCACCTTGGAAATGGTGAGTAGCGACAATCCAGTAGTGGGCCTCCATTACTTAATGTTGGTCGAAGACCTCAAGACTGGTCGTCTTGTCTCGTCATTGTGTTTGCTGCCGCATACCTGGTCGTTTGACGGTGTAGAATTTGAGGTCGGTAGAATAGAGTCCGTCAATACCGCCCACGAATATCGCAATAGAGGCCTAATCCGTAAGCAGCTCAATGTAGTCCATAATTGGAGCCGTGCCAGAGGAGATCACGTCAACGTCATCTTCGGCATGCCGTATTTCTATCGTCAGTTCGGTTACGAAATGGCACTCGAACTGGGGGGTAGTCGTAAGATGGCCATCGATGCCCTTGAGAAGATAGATGACACAGGTTCCTATATCGTCAGGAATGCAGGAGAGCAGGACCTGGAGTTCATTACCAGGACATATGAGGCCAGTCGATCGCGATACCTGATAGCGAATCGCTATGGCATTGAGCAGTGGCGTGATCGCCTTTTTACGCAGCGTGGAAGCAGAAAATCGGCTATCGTCGAGACTCCGGCAGGGGAACCCGTGGGATTTTTAGTGTACGATGGAAAAGTACAAGACCATTCGCTGTCGGTCTATATGTTCGAAGCCGACAGTCGAGTTTCTTCTTCTGAATTAAGTCGGTATGTACTCAACTACCTGGAGCATGAGGGATGGAGACATGTTTCGGCGCAGGAGCCAAACTCCCCCTCCAGTAGAAGAACAGTAGAGTGGATTCTCGGGACGAATCATCTGATCTATGGGAGTATGGGCGACATGCTGCATGCTGGACGTAGTCAGTCAGTCTCGTATGTGCGAGTAGCGGATTTGCCCGGCTTCATACTCCATATCGCTTCTCCCTTGAATCGCCGAATCGCCGAATCTGTCGCCGCCGGCTATTCCGGTGATATAAACCTTAGCTTCTATACCGGTGGACTCACGATGCGCTTTGAAGAGGGTAAACTGGTCAGCGCCGCCCCATGGGGGCCAAGTATTGAGACCGGTTGGAGTGATGAGGGATGGAATGCAAGGTTTCCCGGCTTGACTTTCCTGCAATTGCTTTTCGGCTTCAGGAGTGTAGATGATCTGCTGCATGCGTTTCCAGATGCAAGCATCGATTCTTCCAGTACCAGGGAAGTGCTGAATGCACTGTTCCCGACCAAGCCTTCATCAATCGGCTTTGAGGAAGAAGCTGTATAGAGCTTCTTCTCAAGTGCCCGTGTGAAACGCGTACGATCGCGCTGGGGGAGGGTGAGGGGTGAGTGGTCGACATATAATGCTATTTGGGAAAGAGCTTGACATTGTATGAGCGTGCTTCCTTTCTTGTGCCTTAGGTAGATCCCAAAACGAGGTGACTAACGGTGATTCTGTAAAGCAGTGAAATCCTTCCACAGGTAGTTTTTCCGGATTCTCGTTTAGGGGAAGACGGATTCTCCGTTTGCCAGGAGTGTGTCAATCCTGCAGGGATTTCTCTGTGTGTACGATTCTGTTGACTTCTTCGCGGCGGTGAGAAACGCATTTTTTGAGATTCAGATAAAGCCATTCTACCCCAGGATGACTCTATCGTTGGTGGGAGACCACAGCCGAGTAGATGCTGTGTTTTTGGCTCAATCCGAATTCTTCAACGGTGAAATGTTGTGTTTTTTCTGCTCGCTATAAATAGTACATGACAAGGCCATAGATCGTACCCT
>Ga0257124_1002449_pt1 | contig 10995 bp, 10 predicted proteins | sample SI106_150metaG_FD_190154 | JGI IMG/M metagenome (GOLD analysis project Ga0257124, IMG submission 190154) | Marine microbial communities from Saanich Inlet, British Columbia, Canada - SI106_150 | ecosystem: Environmental > Aquatic > Marine > Inlet | place: Canada: British Columbia | collected...
GGTGTGGTATGGTGGGGGATGAATCCAGATGGTACTACATGGGGCAAAACAGGGTTATATTACAACAACCCTGATGAAGGTTTGATAAGTGTAAAAGCGACACACATTGGCACAAATAGTTATGTGTATTTTATAGGGCAGATATCACCATGGGGTGCTTCAAGACCGCAACTACCAGGTGCTTGTGTGATGAAAGTACCTTATTTTGACAATAATTGGACAAGTGACCAAACAGGTATTCAAGCATTAGATAATAATGCGGCTTCAAATGGGAAAGTATACTCGTATATTAACCCAATTACCCTACGATATGTGGCAACGTGGCATAGTGATAGTTCGTTAGGCACTAATGTTTATATTGGTTATGGTAGTTTTAATGACCAATCAACCACTATTGATATTGGCACACCAACAGAACTTAGAATGAGTGGTATAAACCCTAATATACTACACGGAGAACATTCAATAAGTCCTGTTATTACAAGTAATGGCACACCTTGGTTGGTTTATCTAGACAAAGTCAACGGTAGTGTCCAATGCCAGAAACTAATTCAGAATGATACTGATTGGTCAATAACAGCAGATCAAGGATCAATAACTCAACTATTGAGTTTCTCACGAACGGATATATATTCAATTGTTCCAGACCCACATAATCCAGACCATTATGTAATCCCAGTGGTTAAAAATTCTCACTCAACATTAATATATTTTAGTATTATAAATGATGTTGTTCAGGTCGTACATGCATATCTGGTTGTGCAAGATTTAAGGAATTCCAGCCTTTTTGAATTCCACCCAACTGATTCTACCAAAGGTTTTTTCGTAGGCAAAGATGGTAATGGGGTCTTACATGCAACCAATATTACAATAGACAGGCAAACCAACACACTTGCCGCAGGCACTTCTAGTTCATTTGGTTATTGGGCACCTAACTTCGGCAGACAGTTCTGTTATATCCCAGATAATACTGACCAGATATTAATGGCATACTCTGATGCAGATAATGTTACAGCCCTTAGAAGATTTGTGGAAACTAGTACTACCACAATATCAAATATCAATGATGTTACTCCAGATGGTATTTTACAAGAATCAGGAACAACAGGACAATCTAAACCAGTTAATTTATTGGGTTCATTATCAACGATACATTCTAATTTAACAACTGGATCAACATATAGGGTTACCGATTCTGGGGCATTATCAGATCAATATGGCATTCATGTTATTGGTGAAGCCATATCATCAACTAGTATATTACAAATAGATGCTGGCGACCAAATCGAAGTCGGCGGAGGTAGTACCGACACATTTACCATTGATGGTGTGGCGGCATCAACAACTATTCAAAATGGCGACCCATATTTGAATATAAGATTAGCAGATAGACCGAACACCAATCCATCCTCGGAAGAGACTGTGTTTTCCGCATACAGGGATCACGATGCTACTTGGGGTTTGAATACCAATGGGTTCATGAACCCATATCTTGCACTAAAAATGCAAGGTAATGCATCAAATGAGTATAATGTACACGATTGGGGATGGGGAGGTAGGAATAATGTACGATTAGAACACAAAGTAGTTGCGAATGATGAATTTGCTGGCAATCAAGAATATGTATATGACATATTCAATTGCGATCCTGGGCACTGGGGTAATTCCACATTCCAAAATGGCAGAATCACATTCACCAAACCAATAATTGCACAACAAGGGGGCATAGTTGGATGGGCTACGGCTGGAGATAAACTGTTTTATAACCTTCTCATTGATAATGAACACACACCAGCCTACTATGCGATGGAGTATGATGATAATAATGTTACTGGTGATTTTCAAGTAGTATTGGCTGATGTGACTGAACAGCAATGGATAGATCAAGGGCCATTCAGAAATGATAAATTAGGGTTTGGTAATAAGCAAGAGTTTGAATTTTGGATAAAAATTGAGTCTAATCACAATCTGGACACGGTCACCGTTACTAATATGTTCCCTGATTCATTGCCGGCATTAAATGTGGTTAATATCAATCTGCCAGCGTGGGTTGATTTAGGAAATAACTCAATAACGGTTCCAAGATCACTAACAGGTAATTCGATATATATTATTAAGTATAGAACATTCGCAAATGTAATAACAAGAGAATTTATAGAGTATGTAGGATAACAATATGATAATACAAGTAACATTAAGAGAAGAACAATTAACATCAAACGCATTAACCCAATTACGCCAACTAGGTGATAAAGTAACTGTGAAAAAAGTTAGAGGTGCAACCATCGAGTTTGAAACAGCAGATGAAGTATGGCAGATGATGGGTTGGCAAGTAAACAATACATTCACAGCAATAACAACCAAGGAGAAGTAAGATGACGTGGCCAACAATCACAATTGATACTACCAACTTAGATGAGGGGAATGATAGTCCAGCATTAGCAAGACCTGACATCAAACAAATGGCAGACAATGTAAATGCAATTAAGGATGAGTTCAATGATGGGGACGGTGCAAAATTGGCAAACATAGAAGCCAATGCAAATGATTATACACATCCAGCCACTCATTCAATAAATGAAGTTACAAACCTCCAATCTGAATTAGATGGAAAGATAGATGATAGTCAAGTACTTACAAATGTACCAAGTGGTGCTGTTTTCACCGATACTGATACTATCTACACCCATCCAGCCACGCATTCAATAAATGAAGTTACGAACCTCCAATCTGAATTAGATGGAAAGATAGATGATAGTCAAGTACTTACAGATGTACCAAGTGGTGCTGTTTTTACTGATACTGATACAATTTATACACATCCAAGCACAGATGGTAATCTTCATGTACCTGCTACAAGTACTACCAATGATGGTAAAGTATTAACGGCAGGTGCAACAGCGGGATCATTAAGTTGGGAAGAAGCATCTGGTGGTGCAGCAAAAGAAACGGTAATAAACACTCAGACAGGTATTGCTTACTCCCCAATATTATCAGACAGTGATGCCATGATTATTATGGACAATGCATCTGATAATATAGTTACGATACCTGCAAACACTTCAACTGCTTACCCAATCGGTACACGAATGAAGTTTATGCAATTGGGAACAGGTGCAACAACAGTAGAAATTGCAACTGATACATTGAATGCACCAGCAACATTACAGCCTGTCCTTAATGGACAATACGCAGTTGCAGAAGTAATTAAAATTAATAATACAACATGGACATTATATGGTGATTTATCACTTATCTTACCATTTAGTGCAAGTGGAGGCACTGAGGTTGATGTAGATGGATATAGATACCACACATTCTTATCAAATGATATATTATCAGTTACATCACCAGGAGAGGTTGAGTATCTAGTTATCGCAGGTGGTGGTGGAGGTGGCGGTAACGGTGGCGGTGGTGCTGGTGGTTATCTATCAGGCACAGGAAGGTCAGTAATAGCACAGGATTATGCCATCACAGTTGGTGCAGGCGGTAGTAGCGGAACAAATGGTGGTATATCATCATTTGACACTATTATAGCACTTGGTGGTGGTGCAGGCAGTTACTCTGCAAGTGGTTCAACAGGTGGATCAGGTGGTGGTGCAGGCATACCAGGATCAGGTGGTTCAGGCACAGCAGGGCAAGGATTTAATGGTGGCAACTACTCGAATTATGGCAGAACTGGTGGTGGTGGTGGTGCTGGTGGTGCTGCAACAAGTTCAACGCAAAACTATAAAGGCGGTAACGGTGGAGTTGGACTTAATACACATTCTGTTTGGGCAACTGCTACTTCTACAGGTGATTCTGGATACTACGCAGGTGGTGGTGCAGGTCGTGGAGACAACTCGCCTGGCACATCAGGATCAGGATTCCAAGCAGAAGGCGGTGGTGGCAGATACAATAGCAGTGGACAATCAGGCATAGTGATAGTCAGATATCTAATTACATAAATATAGTAACAAAAACCCAATTAGTCTAGGGTTAAATAGCCTAACAAAAGAATTTTACATAAACCATAGGAGAAGTAAAAATGACAGCAGCAACAGATTATTTAGAAAACGAAGTACTAGATCACATATTAGGGAAAGGCACAAGTGATTTTGTTAGTCCAGCCAATTTATATGTAGGATTATTCACATCCGCAGTAGATCCTGAAGTAGGAACAGTGGTTGAAGTAGCGGGTAATGCTTATGCAAGGACATCAGTTACATTCGGTGTTGCAGCAGGTGGTTCAACTGCCAATACAGGTGATGTTACATTCCCAACCGCATCCGGTGGTGACTGGGGATTAGTGAACAATGCAGGTATCTATGATGCAGCAACCGATGGTAACTTGTTGTTTTATGGTGCTTTAACAGTATCCAAGACAGTAACGGATGGTGACACATTCCAGATTAGTGCGGGATCACTAAGCATTGCATTGGCATAATTAAATGGCACTAATATCAGGGGTATTAACAAACTATGTTGAGGATGGTTATATCAATGACCAAGACGACTTCATGGTTAATGGTATCCTTGATGTTGGCTTTACGATTAGTGCTGAATTAACCCAATCAGGTTGGACACATGAAGCAGTATTCACCCCTACTGCTAATTTCAGTATACAAGCATCGCTAGAAATAGCACATTTAACCCATGAAGGTGAGTTAGATGCTACTGCTAATTTCAGTATACAAGCATCACTAGAACCACCGTTAACACATGGTGAAGTGAATGGGGTGGCATCATTCAGCACGAATATATCAGGTGAAATAGCATCACCATATACACATAGTCAACGGCCTATATACAATACTGGCAATGTTACTGTAGATGATACTAACAAGCAGATAGGAACAGGAAGTAGCCATTACCCATCAACCAATGGTGAGTTTTTATATACCCCAATAGATGAATATCTACAATTTGATAGTGATTTCACAATTGAATTGTGGGCTTCCCATACATTTGAAACACCACCTTGGGGTGCAGTCACCATTATAGAAGCAAGGGTGCAAGGCACTACTGATGCTGATGATATGTATAGCATATCATATGACCACGCGGGATATGGCAATGATAGATCCACATACTTCCGGGTCGGCACAAGTGTTATTATATACACAGAACCCTACCCTGGGTGGGTGCCTAATGTTTGGCGGCATTTTGCTTTAACTAGAGAAGCAGGAACGATCACTGCTTGGATAGATGGGGTATCAGTTGGCACTGCCACTAATGCATACCATCTCCAACCAGATGGTGATTTACATATAGGTAATAGTAATACGGGATGGATTGGATGGGAGGGCAATATAGATGAACTTAGGATATCTAATTATGCTGTATATGCATCTAATTTCACACCACCAACGACAGCATTTGTAGCAGATATAACCAAGGATATATTATTAGTACATTTTGATGGCACTAATGGACAAACTACCTTTGTTGATGATGGTGTGGTAACAGGCAGTGATCTAAGTAGTTCATTCACCACATCAATCACAGCAACCACAAATTTTGGAGTGGTTGCTGTGGATATGCCAATCACTACATCTTCAGTGGTAACACCCAACGTACTACATCAGGCAGTAATAGATGAAACCGCATCAACATCATACGAATGCACTATACATGGCTTATTAGGGACTGATATACAAATAGACATAACATTATCACAAGAAACGACCCCTGAACTATTAGTGGGTGCGTACTTGCCGATTGGTATGATAACAAACTGGTCTGCATTAGGTAGTCCGGTATTAAGCACCCCTGTTAATATACAATCATCCTTCAGCACATCAATAACCGCAATAGGCAGTGCTAGCGTCGAAGTAGATGTGTCATCATCATTCACCCAATCTACAACAGCATCAAATCTAATAACAATAGATGCCGAGGGTAGATATGGCTGGGATAACCCCTCCGATTGGGATAATTGGGGCATTTGGCGGAACACTTGGACATTACCTACTGATTTTAATACAACTATATTAGGTGGGTATGTTGTTGAGGGTGAATTAGATATATCATCATCTATGGTATATGAATGTGCAATAGACGGTCGTCTATCAGGTGATATACTGTGTGAGATAAGCAGTGATATGTACACTGAGGGGAATTTGACTGTAACTGGGGGTGTGAGTATCAACACATCATTTGGTGCAACTGTCACAGCATTAAATAATGCCAAGGCTTTGTGTGCTATATCAAGTTCATTTACATCAGACACTTATGGTATTAATATAAAGGCGGTAGGTCTAGAGGTAGATGCCACATTCACCACCTCTGTATTGGCTAAAAATAATATTAATACAGGACTGGATATATCAGCATCGGTATCATCCACTATTGCTTGTGGAATGGTCTACGGTGGTTCTAGTGATATAACAAGTTCATTTACCCAAACAACTAGTGGGTTATTCAAAACCACGGATTACAATAGATATATAACTGTTGCACCTGAAACCCGGATAATAAGCATCAGTGAAGCAACAAGGGTATTAGTGATACCTAGTAAAATACAAACAAGGAATGCAGCATAATGACTACAGGATTTTTAAAAGACAGAATAGGGAATTACATACAGCAAGACCCACAAGCAACATTGGATTATACAATTGATTGGGGGGAATGGATCGCAGTAAATAATGTGGTCGTAACCAGTAGTTGGGGAATTGAAAGTATTGAGAATGATAATACACCAATGACCACCTCATCTAATGGTTTTGACCCCCTTTTAAACACAACATACATCGTGTTATCAGGCGGTACAGTAGGAAATCATTATCGTATTACTAATACCATCACAACATCAAATAACCTTACAGAAGAAAGGTATTTTAGAATATTTATAAGGGACAGATCAGCATGACATCTGCTACATTAAAAGAAGAAGACTACACTGTAACCAAAAGAGGGTTGTTCATCAAGAAATACAACTCTAAAAAGGCAGACAAGGAAGGGGTAGTTATATCATATAAAGAAATTGAAATGTTTGCAAAATACTTTTGTCCTATGACTGATATGGCAAAATACTTTGGTGTATCAGAAGCGGTAATTCGTAAGCATTTCACCCAAACAGTTATTCAAACCCAAACAAAGGTTAAACAACGAATCAGACAAAAACAAGTATCAATGGCATTAGCAGGGGATAAAACACTTCTTATATGGCTAGGTAAGAATTATTTAGACCAATCAGATAATGGCGTTAAGAATGATGATGCTAAACAACCACTTCCATGGGACGATGAATAATGAAAATAGTAGGTAACATAGGTTCAGCAAATATGATTCGTTTAGAAAGCGATCTACAACGGTTGAATATCCGTTATTGGTTAGAAGATAGTGATGAATTCTATCGTAAAACAAAAGAACCAATTCTATATACACCATCAGTATATACAGATGATAACCAATATATCGGTTACACTGTATCTGGGGTGAAGATGTGGTTGGATCAACATGCCATCTGAATGCATCATTGCATTAGTTGTCGGACTTATATTCGGGGTGATACTTAAACTAGCACAAGACCTACTAAACACAAAGGATGACTGATGCTTAGTCAATGGCAACAAACAGTTACCGATGCCGAAGAACGATTTAAAGTGGTGATGGCAGGTCGTCGTGCAGGTAAAACTTATTTGGCAATGCGAGAACTAGGGAAAGTGGCACGATTCCCTGATAAACAGTTGTTTTATGTAAGTCCTACTTATAGACAATCAAAACAGGTAATGTGGAAACCATTAAAGGCTAAATTAAGAAAATTAAACTGGTTAGCAGATACCAATGAAACTGAACTAACAGCAATATTAGTAAACGGAAGTACTATAGCACTTAAAGGGGCTAATAACCCTGATTCACTTCGAGGGGTTGGGTTGGATCATGTAGTATTAGATGAGTTTGCATACATTCACTCTGATACATGGACAGAAGTACTAAGACCAACCTTATCTGATACAGGAGGTAGTGCATTGTTCATATCCACCCCTGCTGGCAAAGGTAATTGGTCATATGATATGTACCAGAAAGGACAACAACGACTGCAGGGGTGGCAGAGTTGGCAATACACCACATTAGATGGTGGCAGAGTACCAGTAGCAGAAATAGAACAAGCAGAACACGACTTAGATGAGAGAACATTCAGGCAAGAATACCTTGCATCATTTGAGACATATGCAGGATCAATATACTACACATTTGATCCTAAGACACATGTTGTGCCATATAAGGGTGCACTTGGAAGGATTAAAAACCTACATATAGGAATGGATTTTAATATATCCCCAATGACAGCATCAGTCGGTATTAAAAATAGCACTGGTCTGCATATCATAGATGAAATTACAATGTATGGTAGTAATACAAATGAAATGGCAGTAGAAATTAAAAATAGATACCCAGATAACAAGATTATTGTATATCCCGATCCTGCTGGTGTACAAAGAAAAACTTCTGCCAATGGACAAACAGATATTAAAATACTAGAACAAGCAGGATTTAGAACAAAGTACCATAGACGACACCCAGAAGTGAAAGATAGGAACAATGCAGTCAACTCAGCATTCCATTCAGGTAAGGTTAAAATTGATCCGAAGTGCAAGGAATTAATAAACTCATTAATCAAACACGAATATAAGCCTGATACGCAAATACCTGATAAAACAAGTGGATATGACCATTACAGTGATAACTTCGGTTATCTATGTGAGTATTTGTTCCCAATCAGAAGAGATAAGGGGGAATTTGATGAATCAGAGACCTTTGGTATGGGAACTTTTTAATAAATATAATTTAAGGAAATGATATGTATAACAATCAACAACTAGAAGAACTAAACACACAATATAAAGCACAATTACCTAATTGGCAGTTCTATATGAACTCATTTCAAGGTGGTGATGCATATAAAAAACAAGCATATCTAACTAGGTATAAGTTTGAGAATGATGCAGATTATAGAAAACGAGTTAACCAAACCCCATTAGATAATCATTGTGCATCTATTGTTCAAATATATTCTTCATTTATCTATACAGAACTACCAGTAAGGGTGTTTGAATCATTAGAGAATGACCCAATACTACCAGATTTCCTTGAAGATGCTGATAGAGAGGGTAGAAATTGGAATCAGTTCATTAAACAAGCGAGTATATTAGCATCTGTTTATGGACATACATGGATTGTAGTTGATAGACCCAATGTGGAAATGACTACACGACAAGATGAAATTGATAACGGAATAAGACCTTATGTATCAGTCATTACACCACCGAATGTGACCGATTGGACATATGATAGACTAGATAATGGTGCTTATGAACTATCAATGCTTAAAGTCCTTGTGTCTAATACATCGGATAAAAAAGAATATAAGATTTATTATAAAGATAGAACAGATACAGTAATCGCAATCGGTGATTCAATAACGACAGATTCAGTTCCAAATCCATATAATAAGATTACTGCTGTACCTTTATATGCCCAACGAGGATTAACCCCTGGGACTGGTATAAGTGATATTGCTGATATTGCTGATATGCAACGATCAATATTTGATGAGAATAGTGAGATTGAACAAATCATAAGATTAAGTTCCCATCCATCATTAGCAAAGACAGCCGATACACGAGTAGGAACAGGTGCTGGTGGCATTGTTGAGATGCCAGAGGACTTAGACCCTGGGTTAACTCCATACCTCTTACAACCAACCTCACAGTCATTAGATAGCATTCGTGCTGCTATTGTTGATAAGGTTGAATCAATCAATCGAATGGCTAATGTAGGTGCTGTTCGTGCAATTGAAAGCAAAACAATGTCAGGGGTTGCAATGGAGACCGAATTCAGGTTACTCAATGCAAGATTGGCAGAAAAAGCAGACAATTTAGAATTGGCAGAAGAACAAGTGTTCAAAATATTAGCAAACATGCAAAATATTAAATGGGATGGCACGATTGAATATCCAAATTCATTTAATACAAGAGACAAATATAATGATCTTACATTCTTACAACAAGCCAAAGCATCTGGTATCAATAGTACTACATTTAACAAAACGATTATGAAGAAGATTGCTGTATTAGTATCCGATGAAGAAGATTTAGACCAAATCTATACAGAAATTGATGATGAGGCTATATTCAGCGATGAAGGACTTGTATGACATATGAAGAGAAAGTCGAAGAATTATATCAGTCATACCTAAGATCATTTGATACATCATTGGGTAATATACAACGAGAAGTCACTAAATTACTCTCTAATTATACAACTCTAACTCCCACTGATGCTATCTCTATCCAAACAGAAATAGATCGCATATACGAAGACGAATACACACCTGTAATTAATGATACTGTAAACTCATTCAACACAGCATGGTTATTATTATTGACATTACCCTCCCTGAAAGGTACGAAAATAGATAAACGAGTACTGAATAAGGTAAGGAAGAACGCAGTAACCCAATTTCAATCACAAGCAACCCTTATAAAATCAAAATTAAATGCAGCAATTTATAACGCATCTATCGTTGGGAGTCGTATTGCTAATATTATTGTAACTTCAAATGATATTATTAAAAGTAATATTGGTAATCCAAAAGCAACCATTATTGATACATTCTATAAATCCACCGCTACCATCGTAACTTATATAAGTGGTAAAGCAGATATTAAAAAATGGAAATATGTTGGTCCTAGTGACGACAAGACCAGATCGTGGTGTTCAAATCATCTTGGAAATGAATATACCAAATCAGAATTAATGAGTGAATGGCAATCATCATGGTCTGGCAAATCAGGCAGTGATCCGTTTTTGGATCGAGGCGGATATAATTGCCGTCATCACTTAGAACCAGTAGAATAGAAAGCACTCCTTTGTAGTTAGAAATCCTTTTTTATATGGTTTTATGAGAAAGCACTCCTTTGTAGTTAGAAATCCTTTTTTATATGGTTTTATGAGAAAGCACTCCTTTGTAGTTAGGGAGAAAACTACTACTTTGTATTTACAAAA
>Ga0257124_1002468_pt1 | contig 10920 bp, 11 predicted proteins | sample SI106_150metaG_FD_190154 | JGI IMG/M metagenome (GOLD analysis project Ga0257124, IMG submission 190154) | Marine microbial communities from Saanich Inlet, British Columbia, Canada - SI106_150 | ecosystem: Environmental > Aquatic > Marine > Inlet | place: Canada: British Columbia | collected...
TGCCATAACCATAAACAGCTCTAAAAAAAGCATACATTACGGCTGCCTCGTTTAAGTACTTGTTATAAAGTGCCTTATGGCTGTTTTGATACTGTTGGATTATACATATATTATCTGAGACATCTATATAAAACCTAATAAATGTCCAATATTTATACATTTTGGTTCCGTGAGGATTTGGGGATAAATGGAAAAGGATGATTCCCGGAAGAAGGAAAAAGTTGAAATAATTGGTTATTCTCCCGATTAGTGATAAGACCACGCCAGACAACGGGAGAATCCATTACTGGAATCTCAGCCGAGGGCGGACCTAATTTAAGTTAAACATCAAAGAAGAAGTGTGCATGCCACATTGATTAGCATGTCTTTCAGCCACCAGAATAGAGTTTTTTCATATCGTCGAGTGTCGCTGCTTTATAATCACCCGCGTGTCCGGCGGTGCCAAAGGCCTTCATCTCTTCAATGATCCATGTACGTACGGCGTCTCTCGCAGGGCCCAGGTACTGTCTGGGATCAAAAGCAGCTGGTTTCTCTACGAAGACTTTTCGGATAGCTGCCGTAATTGCCAGGCGGCCGTCAGTGTCGATGTTAATTTTTCGCATGCCCCTGCTTATGGCATCCTGAATCATGTCAGTTGGTACTCCAACGGCGTTAGGTACTTTTCCGCCATATTTATTGACTTCTTCAACCATGTGTGCAGGTACCGAAGAGCTCCCGTGCATTACAAGGCTTATTTCAGGGCAGCGTGAATGAACTTCATTAACTATATCAAGAGCTAGTTTGACCTCGGTGCCTACAGGGAATTTGTAAGCACCGTGAGATGTTCCAATGGCAATGGCCAATGCGTCAACACCCGTCTGTTTAACAAATTCCTCCGCTTCTTCGGGCTCGGTAAGATGAACGCCTCCTGCTACCGTATCATCTTCAACACCTCCCAAAGTACCAATCTCACCTTCAACTGATACTCCTGCTGCATGTGCGACCTCCACAGCCTCTTTTGTTATAGCAACATTATCTTCGAAAGAACGGACCGGATGCGCCCCGTTCTCATCTTTTGAACTATAGTCAAGCGAACCATCAATCATAACAGACGTAAAACCAAGGTCGACACACTCCTTTATTGTCTCAATATCCGGTCCGTGGTCCAGATGAAGTGCCATTGGGATGTGTGGATATTTCTTCTCTGCCATATAACTTACCATGGCCGCCAACAATCCTTTATCGGCGTACTGAAGAGCATTTCTGCTTACCTGAACGATGACAGGAGAGCTTGTCTCTGCAGCAGCATCACAAATCGCCTGAAGTTGCTCCATATTATTAACATTAAAAGCGCCTACGCCGTAGCCTGCTTTATTAGCTTCATCGAGTATTAATTTCATAGGTACAAGAGCCATCTGTTACTCCTTAAAAATAGTTAAGCGCGTTAGATTGAGTTTTAGAATTAATAACTATATAAATAGCAATATTTAAATCAATTGGTGTATTAGTTGTTTCCCAATTTTATCGAGATGTATTTTTTCTGTTGTGCTTTGGTTACCAATTGTTTCTACTATAAAAGATTTTTGACATTTCTAAAACTAATATAGCTTACCCACATATTATCTAACTGTTTGTTAAACAGTCAACCAAAATAAACACAAATGCGCAAACAGAAGATAATTTGTCATCTAATAGCACTCTTCAAGATACCTGAATGAAAAAATACTCAATCGATCTGAAAAATTTGAAAAAGGAAGTACGGTTAGATTATTATAAAAGCTCTGGTCCCGGTGGTCAGCACAAGAATAAGACCATGTCTAGTGTGCGTTTATATCACGAGCTTACAGGTATAAGGGTGATTGCAACTGAATCACGTTCACAGATAAAGAACAGGGAACTTGCCTTCAAGAGACTCCAGGTAAAGTTGATGGAGTTAAATATCAAGGAAAAAGAGCGCATTCTTACGAAAAAGCCCCGTTATGTGAAGGAGCAGATTCTGAAAAATAAGAAGAAGCGATCTGACAAAAAACAGTCCAGAAAAAAAGTTTCCGGAGAAGGCCTGGAATGATAGAACAGAAATTTTTTACAGAAACCGGTGTTTAAGGCATTGACAGTCGTGTTTTATTTAAATAGAATGAATAGCTAAGTTTACAAAGTAACATATTTCAATGCCAAAAATTACAATGTATAAACAAACGAAAATATCTATCTCTTTTTTTAAGACCGTCAAGTGCTTAGCAGTTTTGTCTTTGATCTCGGTATTTGCTTCAGGATGTTTTTTTAGTAATAAAAACAATCGAAGGACCACGGGAGAAGAGCCGTTCTTCCAGAATGAAGAGGGCCTTGCTGATCACGGCAAGAAAACTACCCTGGACAGAATGTATCAGCTTGACCCGGGAGGTAAAGAATTTGACATTGCAGACAGGTTTTATACAGACCCACCCAGGAAGATCGCGGTATTACCGTTCGATAATCTGATAGGCGGTAAATATATACTGAACTCAATCCCTCTCCCCAGGTTCAGCAAAAAAGAGACGGAAGGCTGGAACTGGACCTACGCGAATAGATTGAGAAGATTTTTCTTTGGCCATTTTGCTTCCAGGGAATTTGTTGATATAGAGTTAATGTATGTCGATAAGGTGCTGCAGGAGCTTGGAATTTTAACACCCAATGACCTATATCAGATACCGGCTCAAGAGTTAGGTCGAATACTTGGAGCGGATGCATTGATTTATGGCAGAGTTACAGAATACAAAAACTCCTATTATCTGCTTTATAAGCAGATCCGGATTGGCTTGAGTATCAAATGTGTATCTACGAAAGATGGCAGTACCTTTTTTGAAGGCGAGCAGGTAAGGCATGATAATGACATCCGCGTAGCAACAAATCCTTTTGATTTTGTAATCGCTTCGTTCCAGAACTCTATGAGCATGAGAGACGTTTACGCTGCAAGGGCGAGTGAGGAAGTAGTCCGTGAGTTAGTTCTAAGAATTCCTATTGTAAACTCATTCATTGAAGAGGAAGAACAACTTATTAGAGAAAGAATCAGAGAGAAGATGTCATCTCTGCCAACTTTGGATGCGAAGGTGAGTGATAAAGGCAGTGATGGTGATACTGCTTCTCCGCCTACTCTGGACAAAGCTAAAACACAGACACGAGCACATGTAGGCCACCCCGACTCTCTTACTCAAACAGAGACTCTTTCAGTAGGTTCCTGAACCAGAAGAGGCCAATGAATTCATCTAAGCTCTCTCTTTCCGGGTCTATTTAGCCAAAATAGCGTCTGTCAATATTTAAGAGCTAATCCCAATTAATCTTGCCCAGGAGGACTGCTTGTTTTTTCTATTCTACTTCCAATAATTATTCCCTGTGGATTTACTTCCCAGTGAATGTAATTGCGATGTACTGGTTGCACAAAAACCCAGTTTCCATTGTCAAGTTTATAAGTAGTCTCTTTCCACCCAATCCTCGAAGAATAAGAAGTAGGCCTAGCGGCTATCTCTCTAAATATTTCCACAGATTGACCTATTCCATCTTTCCTATAAACCTCTAACGACGGAATAGCGCATCCACCAAAAATGAGAATAGTAAACACAATATACCATTTCTTAAATTTCATATTGATTGTTCTTCCATTCAAATTAGGAACATGAAGTATGTGGAAGTTGATAAAATCAGAAGTTTTTTACGAAATCAGCTCCACGTTCTATAGCTAATTTATTGACCTCAAAGAAAGGCTCTTTTCTTCCTTTCAGGACGTTTTTAAGGCAGGAGAGAAATATTGGAATGGAGACGAGATTTTTTACCTGGTTGTACGCTCCCAGCATAACCATGTTTGATGCCACGACGTTTCCAATATCATTTGCGATTTTTGTGGCGGGAATCCTGAAAACGTCTATGTCTTCTTCGTTGTCTATTTTATCAATCATAGATGAGTTTATAAAGAGCATACTGCTTGGTTTAAGAAGGTTTTTAAACTTTAGGTAGGATGGGTAGTTCATCATAATGAGCGCATCTGCTTCTTCGATAACTGGAGAAAAAATTTCTTCATCAGAAACTGTCAGATGGTAATAAGCCGTTCCTCCCCGCACTTCAGTTCCATACGATGGGAAAAAGGTTACGTTTTTTCCTTCAAGCATCACGGCTTGTGCTATCAACCTGCCGAGGAGCATCATCCCCTGCCCTCCCAGACCGGCTAAAATAACTTTGTCTGACATCTTAATGAACCTTTCTAATTCTGACTTTCCCAATCTTTGAAAATACCCAGGGGAAAGGCTTTGACCATCTCTTCGTCTATGAATTTCATAGAATCAACGGAGTTCATGCGCCAATAGACCGGGCATGGGGAAAGGACTTCTATCAGGGAAAATCCCTTTTTCTGTATTTGAGTATTAAAACCTTTTTCTATTAATTGCTTTGTTTTAATTATATTTTTTGGTGAAGTTACGGAGGCCCTGGCGACAAACTGGCTTCCATCCAGAACGGAGAGGAGTTCACATATGCGCAGAGGCGCCCCATCACTCTGTTCACTGCGCCCTTGAGGTGTAGTCAGAGTTTTTTGATTAATCAGTGTCGTTGGCGCCATCTGTCCGTTTGTCATACCATAAACGGCATTATTTACAAATATCACTGTGATATTTTCACCCCGGTTGGCAGTATGTATAATTTCTGCTATTCCAATTGCTGCGAGGTCACCGTCTCCTTGATAAGAGAAGATAACCTTATCGGGGTGGACCCGTTTGATTCCGGTGGCAACAGCAGGTGGACGCCCATGAGCCGCTTCACACATATCTATATCCAGATAGTTATAAGCCAGGACTGCACATCCCACAGGTGCTATCCCAATGGTATCCCCCTTGATTTTTTTTTCATCAATTATTTCAGCGATTAGTCTCTGAATGACACCGTGTCCGCATCCGGGGCAGTAATGCGTCGGTGTGTCAATAAGCGTATCTGGCGTTTTGTATACTGCTTCCATATGATAATCTCGTAAAATGAAGGTTGATTTGCTCGCTTCGCTTAATCCACCCTACGATAATTTAATTTATTTTTTGTAGGGGCAATTTGCGAATTGCTCCTACAGACTTCTTTGGCCGAATCCTAAGTTGTACAGGTTGTCTTTTCTTTGACGGGCATCACTTCGGTAATCTTTCTAATGATGTCTTTTGGAGAAGGAATGCCTCCACCTGTTCTTCCATAAAAATGTACCGGACATCTTCCCAAAACACTTAGTTTTACATCTTCTACCATTTGACCGGCGCTCATTTCTACTGTAAGTATGGCCTGTACTTTTTCTGAAATCTCCTGTATTACCTGAGATGGATATGGCCACAGTGTAATAGGCCTTAATAATCCTACCTTTATATCTGGCAGTTTATTTTTCATTATAACTTCTTTACATATCCTTGCGCATGTGCCGTATGCAACTATAACAATATCTGCATTTTCAGTATTAATTTCTTCGTAGCGCACCTCTTTACTCTTAATCAGGTTATACTTCTCCTGCAGTTTAGCGTTAAACTCCTCGAGTTCACCCCGTACTGGAAAAAAGGATTTTACTATATTTCTTTTTCTTCCGTTTGCACCGGTAAGTGCCCACTCCTTTTTGTATGAATTTGGTTCACTTTTTTTGTTAAATTCAACAGATTCCATCATCTGGCCTAATTGAGCATCGCCTAGGATCATTACCGGGTTTCTATAACGATCGGCCAGGTCAAACGCATCGAAAACCAAGTCAGCAGTTTCCTGTACTGATCCTGGAGCAAGTACTATTGTGTGGTAATCCCCATGTCCACCGCCCTTAACAGCTTGAAAGTAGTCAGCCTGGGATGGCGAGATATCTCCTAAACCAGGCCCTCCCCGCTGTACATTCACTATGACACATGGAAGTTCGCTGCCGGCAAGATAGGAAATACCTTCTTGTTTGAGGCTGATACCTGGACTGGATGATGATGTCATTGCTCTCGCGCCTGCAGCAGCGCTTCCATGTACCATGTTTATGGCTGCGAGTTCACTCTCAACCTGGATACATGTACCCCCCACTTGAGGCATCCTGACAGCCATATGCGTTAGAATCTCATTTTGCGGCGTAATGGGATATCCATAATAAAATCTACAGCCAGCTTGTATTGCGGCTTCCGCACATGCTTCATTGCCGGTCAGGAGATATTTTTTGTTCTCATCAGTTAACATCATAAGCGGGTTGCCCTCTCCAGTTCAGTTTTTCTCTAAGGACATCATAAAAGGTTCTTGTTTGTGTGTCAATTAACTGCAGTTTTTTATCTGCTTTTTCAATAACTACTCTATCTCCCGCTTTGACGTCAAAGTATACTTGTCCATCTACGGTTAAGCCTACTCCTTTAGATTCAGAAATTTGTTCCATTTCAATCTCCGAACTACCAGAGACGACAAGCGGACGGTTTGAAAGAGTGTGTGGGCAAATCGGAGTGATGGCAAAAGCTTCCATATCAGGCGTAACAATAGGACCACCGGCAGACAGTGAATGTGCTGTTGTGCCTGCCGGAGTCGATACGATTAGTCCATCGCAGCTGTATGTGGCAACTCTTTTTTCATTTACATATAGTTTAATTGAAATTAATCGTGATAAAGATGTTCTGGAGATAACAGCATCGTTTAACCCAACAGTTTCATGAATAACCTGATTGGAGCGAATTACCTTGCATGTTAACAGCATTCTTTGCGATATAACGTATTCACCGGAACAAATTCTTTCCAGAGAATCATTGATATCTTGTAAGGTGAGTTCTGCCAGAAATCCAAATTTTCCCAAATGTACACCGATTAAAGGGATCTGTTTGTTATATAGCTTTCTGCTCGCTGACAGGATTGTACCGTCTCCACCAAAAACAAAGACGAGATCGGCAGTGACGTTTATTAGCGCATCTTCATCAGAAATATTAATTACTGAAAGATGCGATTTTTTACGAAACAATGGTTCAAGCCTGGTTATTGTTTCTCTTATTTTTTTTTTGCTTATATCACCCAGGAGTATGATTTTTTTCATATCAAATTAGAGGCTTTTTTATACTCTTCCTTCTTTTTGATATCAGCATGACCTGTTGTGTTCCAGGCGGAAATAAAGCTCTTGTAGATACCCTCCGCATTTAAATTGAGGGTCTTTAAGATAAAATCGCGAGAACCCTGTTCAATGAACCTGTCCGGGATTCCCATTTTGTGTATATTTTTTGTATTAGCACCTTTATCTACCAGTAGCTCCAGAATTGCCGAACCAAATCCTCCAACTTCTGCATGATCCTCCACCGTAATAACTATTTGGTGATTCTCCACAACTTCTATTATTAGCTCTTCGTCAAGAGGTTTGGAAAACCGGGCGTTTACGACGGTAACATCAATCCCTGTCTCCATGAGCATCCGTGCACATTCCAGGGATGGATACACCATTACACCATATGCAATTATCGCCCCATCCCGTCCTTCTTTCAAGATTTCACCTTTTCCCAATTCAATAGGTTTACAATCATTATTAAGGCTGCCTTCCGGAATATTGGCCCTTGGATAGCGTATGGCAGCCGGTGTGTTAAGCGGTACTGCCATATGTAACATTGCCTTGAATTCAGCACCGTCTTTTGGTGACATTAAAACAATCTCCGGTAGATGTCTCAGGTAAGCTATGTCAAAGACGCCGTTATGGGTTGGGCCGTCATTTCCAACAATTCCGGCTCTGTCCAGCGCAAGTAAAATACCATTTTTTTGTAAACACATATCATGAAAGACCTGATCATATGCGCGTTGCAGGAAAGTTGAATATATTGCTGCCACAGGTTTTATTCCTGCTGATACTAACCCATTTGCCAATCCAATGGCATGTTGTTCGCAAATCCCCACATCAATATATCTGTCCGGATATTTTTTGCCAAATTCATCAAGGCCTGTTCCGTCCGGCATTGCGGCTGTGATTGCAACAATGTCTCTATTAGACTCAGCGAGTTCAATCATAGTATCGCCAAATACTTTTGTATAACTGATTTGTTTTGGATCCTTTGGCTTTTCCTTCATTTCCCCGTTCTGCATCTGGTAATTACCAGCGCTGTGAAAACGGGCAGGATTTTCTGACGCAGGGTGAAAGCCTTTACCTTTTTCCGTAATTACATGAAGTAATATAGGGCCCTCTACATTTTTAATATTATTGAAAATGTCAGTTAGTGTCTCAATACTGTGACCATCAATTGGACCAAAGTAGTCAAACCCCAGATCCACAAAAATCTGGCCCGGAGTGATTTCCCGTTTTAGTGCTTCAGCAATATGTTCGAATGAATGTTCCATCCGTTTGCCAACGATGGGTAGTGAATGTAATACATGGCGGACTTCTTTTTTGAAATCTGTGTAAAGTGGTGAGGTTCGGATTTTGTTTAGATGTTTTGATATGGCTCCTATTGTACCAGAGATTGCCATTTTATTATCATTAAGGATTACGATCAGGTTCCTTTTTAAATGTCCGGCATGGTTGAGCGCCTCAAGTGACATTCCTGCACCAATTGCTGCGTCTCCAACAATGGCAATGGCTTTCCTGTCATCAATACCTTTTATTTTATCAGCACAAGAAACGCCGAGAGCGGCAGAGATTGCATGTCCGCTATGGCCACAAATAAAAGGGTCATATTCACTTTCCTTAGGATCAGGAAAACCGCTTAGCCCTTTATATTGTCTTAAAGTATGAAATTCCTTTCTCCTTCCTGTCAGCAACTTGTGTACATATGTTTGATGTCCGACGTCCCAGACCAGCTTATCCTTGAGAAGATCGAACGAACGATGCAGTGCAATTGTAAGCTCAACTACACCCAGGTTCGATGCTAGATGGCCAGGATTTGTAGAAACAACATCGATTATTACATCCCTTATCTCCTGTGCTAAAACCGCCAGATCTTCGTTGTCCAGTTTTTGCAGATCCTTTGGGGAGTCAATTTTTTCTAGTATTTTTTGTGACAATATTTTCTTTCCTAAAACTTCATTTAGTATTTTTCGCTAATTCACACTGTTTACTAATGTCCTTCAGTAGTTTTCTTCAGATTAAACTCTTCTGTACGAGTTTCTCCAATTGAGTTTTTCAATAAGATATTAATCTTTTTTTCAGCCTTTTCTAAAGACTGATAGCATTGTTTGTATATTTTAATACCACTTTCGTATTTTGCAAGTGTTTCATCTAAAGTCAGATCATTTGTTTCAAGCTGTTCTACTATTTCTTCGAGCTCTTTTAATGATATTTCAAAATCCGGTTTCTTCATAAATTAGCCCCTTTCAAAAGAAAGGATTTCGGAAATAATACTACCCTTTGACAGATTTGATTTAATCTTATCCCCTTTACTTAAATTTTTTATATCTCTAAGAGATTTATTGTCTTCCTGTCTGGTGGTAATAGTATAACCTCTTTTCAAAACATTCAAAGGGCTCAGGCTTTCCAGTTTACCCGCAATACCTGATAACTTTTCACGTTCAGTGTTTAGCGCATGTGTTATATTCAAGTTTAGCCTCTGCGCAAAGTCGTCCAGCCTCTGTTGCCACCTGTTAAATTTGTCAAACGGTTGTCTTATAACGTAACTATTTGCAATTCTATCGAGTTTCTCTTTTGATAATCTTAACTTACCGGTTAGAGATTGTAAGAGTCTCGTTTTAAATTTTTCTGTTTTCTCTATCAGCAAATCTCTTCGGGGGACGACCAGTTCTCCTGCTTCGGAGGGGGTAAGGGCTCTTTTGTCTGCTACCAGATCAGCTATTGTTAGATCAATTTCGTGGCCAACGGCAGAGATAACAGGTATCTTTGAATTGTATATGCTTCTGGCAACAATTTCTTCATTAAACGCCCACAGGTCTTCCAGGCTGCCACCTCCTCTGCCTGATATAATTACGTCTATATCGGAGTAATTGTTTAGTTCTGTTATCGCCTCGGCAATTTCTTGTGCTGCACCTTCTCCCTGAACCTTTACCGGGTAAATGAGTATTTCAACATTAGCAAAACGCCGATCTATGATGTTTAGAATGTCTTTGATTGCTGCTCCGGTTGGTGATGTTACGATTCCAATTTTCTTAGGCATGAAAGGGATATTTTTTTTGTGAGCGTGGTCGAACAGGCCTTCTTTTTCCAGCTTTTCCTTCAGCTGCTGGAAGGCAAGCTGTAGCGCGCCTATTCCCTTTGGTTCTATTTTGTTAATTATGAGTTGGTATTGCCCTCGTGGTTCATAAACGGTAACTGAACCAAAAGAAACTACTTCCATTCCATCTTTCAGTTCAAATTTGATTCTGCTTGCACTGTTTCTGAAAACAACTGCCTGTAATTGTGAATTTTTGTCTTTAAGTGTCAGGTAAACATGTCCGGAGCTTGGTTTTCTTACATTGGATATTTCACCTAAAACACCTATATTAGAAAATTTGTGTTCCAGTGAAGTTCTGACTCCTCTGGTGATTTCAGAAACTGTAAAAAACTTATCATTTATTTCTGCAGTAAAATCTTCTAATGGTTCTTGATTTGTCTTAATATCCAGGAAGCTATCTAGCATATTTATATATTGTTTATTTCAGCGAAATTAATAGAGCATTTAGTAGTTATCATTTTCAGTTACTCTTATTCTTTTTATCTTTTCTGCTTTACCAGATTCCTTGTTTACAGTTATGACTACTCCTTCGATATGGAGGTCATTTTCAGCTATATCATAGCGGGTTGGTACCTGGGTTACAATTGATTTTAATACACGTTCAATATTTCTTCCTAATATTGATTCGTGCGGACCTGTCATGCCCAAATCCGTGATGTATCCTGTCCCTTTAGGCAAAATTTTCTCATCAGATGTCTGTATATGGGTATGTGTACCAACAACCGCGCTCACTCTACCATCTAAGTACCATCCCATGGCAATTTTTTCAGATGTTGCTTCGGCATGCATGTCTACAAAGATTAGGTTTGTTTGT
>Ga0257124_1002471_pt1 | contig 10900 bp, 8 predicted proteins | sample SI106_150metaG_FD_190154 | JGI IMG/M metagenome (GOLD analysis project Ga0257124, IMG submission 190154) | Marine microbial communities from Saanich Inlet, British Columbia, Canada - SI106_150 | ecosystem: Environmental > Aquatic > Marine > Inlet | place: Canada: British Columbia | collected...
AAGCAAGGGACCTTCCCAACCTGAGATTCCCGCTAATTTAGACTCTTTTTCAAAGGCAACTTTTGCCGGAGGATGCTTCTGGTGTATGGAGGAGCCTTTTGAGAAGCTAGACGGAGTCAAGGCGGTAATCAGCGGCTTCAGCGGAGGGAAGGAGGAGAGTCCTTCCTACAAACAGGTAGCCTATGGGAGGACCTCCCATAAAGAAGCGGTACAGGTATTTTTCGATGATCAAGCCATTTCCTACCCGGATCTCTTAGAAATTTTTTGGAGACAGATCAACCCAACCGACCCAGGCGGCCAATTTGCTGATAGAGGCCACCACTATACTACTGCCATTTTCTACCATGATAAAAAACAAAAGGATCAGGCAGAAGGTTCCAAAGTTACACTGGAGCAAACGAAAAAGTTTAGTTCAAAAATAGTCACGGAGATCTTACCCTTTCAGAAATTCTATCCTGCAGAAAGTTACCACCAGGATTATTACCAGAAGAACCCTACCCATTATTACGCCTATAAAAAAGGATCCGGACGTGTTGGATTTCTTAAGAAGCACTGGCAAAATGATCCCCCCAAAAAAAGGACTGTTAAGAAAACTAATCTTAGAGTGCCCGTCTACAAAAAGCCTGGCGATGAAGTCCTGCGTGAAAAGCTCTCAGACCTGCAATATAGAGTGACCCAGGAAGACGCGACGGAACTTCCCTTCAGAAATGAGTTCTATGATAATAAGAGAGCTGGGATCTACGTGGATGTAGTCAGTAATGAACCGCTCTTTTCCTCAACGCATAAATTCAAATCAGGAACGGGTTGGCCTTCCTTTTTCCTGCCCCTGGTAAAGGATCATCTTGTAGAGTTGAAAGACAGCACATTTGGAATGCTGCGCATTGAAGTTCGAAGTAAGAATGGAGATTCCCACCTGGGTCATCTTTTCAATGATGGACCTGAGCCAGGCGGACTGCGTTATTGTATCAACTCAGCCGCCCTGAGATTCATCCCCAGGGAAAAGCTCCAGGAAGAAGGGTTCGGGGAATACCTGAAACTTTTTCAGTAAGGGAATGACCATGGATCACGGGAATATACTGCAATTCTGGTTCGGCGACCTGGATGATTTTGGGCGATCCGATGCCCAGCATAGAAAGTGCTGGTTTCAGAAGAACTCAGAATTTGATGAAAAAATTCGCACACTTTTTCTTTCTACCCATGAAGGAATTCTAAGGTCTGAGAACAACAACTGGCTGGAAAATAGTTCGTCCCGACTGGCTTATCTTCTTGTCCTGGATCAGTTTTCCCGCAATATGTTTCGAGGCCAGCCAGGCATGTTTGATTCAGACCTACTTTCACTGAGAGTTGTCAGGGAAGGACTTGACCTCAACATGGATCGAGAACTGTTTCTTGATGGACGGGTATTTTTCTATATGCCTTTGATGCACTCTGAGGACCTTTGTGATCAAAACGAATGTGTTGAACAGTTCAAAAAGCTTCGTGAGGAGCTACAGGGAGAAGTCTCCGGGCATGTGGATCACAACCTTGAGTATGCCCTAAAGCACCGTGAGGTTATCGAGAGATTCTCTCGCTTCCCCCACCGAAATGAGATTTTATCCAGAGAATCTACTCCCGAAGAGGTTCAGTTCCTGAAAGAACCCGGATCAAAGTTTTAACTCCCTTTAGGGAAAAAATACAATCTACCCCTTGACTTTGATTGCTTTGTTTGTAATCTTGTGCGGCTCAAAAATATCACAAGAAATAAATGGAGAAATCATGAAAACAATAATAAACACTTTAATGCTCTCTCTTCTGTTAGGTTTCAGCAGCATATCCAATGCTGCAAATCTTCAGAAAGTAGCCAACTTTCATACAATTTACGCACAGCAAGGACAGCAGGGAGATTCTGAGGAAACTCGAAGTATCAGCGAATTTATTACCGATGTATACGACCTATCCAGTGAAGAGAAATACTTGGCTTCCATCGCCTATCTGCAGTCCCGTAAACTCAATACAGGCCAATTTCTAAACCTGATCCAGGCACTCCTCATTGCTGGAATCGAAGATGCTCACAGCGATGCCGTCATCGGGATCTATGTAGCCACGAGGAAGGGTCGATTTTCAGAGGACTACTTCAATACCCTGATGGATCTGTTCTCCAAGGATGCGTTTAGCGCAGCCGATGAGGGAGCCAATTGGCCATTTCAACTCTTAAATCAATTCATTGAGTACCGTTTCCTGCCAGTCAAGAAACTGGGTCGATTAGCGCTGAGATTTAAGAAGCTCGGCATCCCTACAAAACTCATTGACCAGGATTTGTTCCTGAAATTCATCCACATCCGGGGCGGACGTATTGAACCTTCCCAGGTAGGATATCTCTTAAAGTACCTGAACAAAGGTGAGTCCTCTGTTCAACCTGCCGCGGAAATAGTTTCCGCTTATATTCGGGTTAATGCCAAAAAGCTAACCCAGCCTAAGTTTCGCGCTGAAGTTGAGAAGCTTCTCAAAAAGGTTCCTCAAAGCGCTGGAGCCGGGCAGATTCAAACTCTTAGTGAAGCGGCCCGTGATCTACTGTTCTGGGCTGAGACAGAATACTTCCAGCCCTGGTGGAACAAAGATCTCCTCATCAATCTCTCTACTCTTATAAACGAGTGGAATCATTCCCTTACTTCGGAAAGCAAGACCATAGCCGAGGCTTTCTTGAAAAGAAACCAGCATCGACTTTCCCAGCGAGCAATTGAAAGAATTCAGAGTAGTTTCGAACTTTAAGTAAATTCAGCTTCTAGTTTCCGGGAGCTGGCCAATATGTGGGGAAGACCTTTTGGGCCAATGTATTGGCCCATTTTTGGCTGTCCTGGTATACCCCTTTTGCCGTGGCTGTTGAACTGCGCCATGCTGAACTCACAGCTAGCCCCAGGCCATTGAGTACATCCTTTGTCACTCCTGGCGCTACTTCCAGAATACCCATTTCCTTCGGTCTCTCTACCAGGACTTTCGCGACCCAGGTATCAAGTGCTGTATCAGATGCCTCGTAGAGATTCCAAATATTGCTCATCAGGAACTCTCGTTTGGTATTTCCGAAATAATGCTTCCCGGATTTTAGCTCCCTACGAGCCATAGCATGTTTCCAGGCGACTGTTCTTAGGCCCTGGAAAAGAACTTTTGAAGCGGCTTCTTCGTCACCCATCAAGGCATTGAATCCGCGACCAAAGAAAAAGGCATTGAAGAAAGCCTTCACTTCTTCTGGATTAAGACCATAGTGTTTCAACAAATCCTTTTGCATGGTCGCCTGGACCTTTAGGAGCTCCTTGCCCGATTCCATGAAATCCCCATGAAATCCCGGACCCACCTTAATTCTGACCACCGTTTCCTGCAAATCTATGTTGACATGGGCATTAACCCCTTTGCCCAGTACAAGCAAGGGATGAACTTCCTTGCTATAAGCACTTTGAAAGTATGGCTTCCAGTGTTTTGAAGGCGCTTGCCCCTTTAAGTCCTTGTGAAAGCTCTCCAAAAAGAGCCTGCCAAAGACAATCACGATTTCACGCACCTTTTTTGGATTTTTATAAATATCTTTTCCACCGGCGGAGGATTCAATGGCAAAGCGAGTGGTTTCTTTGTAGATACAGGGGAAAATTCCTCTCAGGTCCTTTCCCTCTCGTTTTCCATCAGCAGGAGCGTAGTAGTGGGTTAGTTTAGTCAGCCTTTGGTACAAATCTCCTGGAGTCTCTAGCGTCGATGGATCGGTGAGCTTAATGAGATCGGCCCTGGTCAAATCAGCTGCGGGCTTTTCCTCTTTCTTTGGTTTGCTCTGTGCTTGAGTGGGGGAATCCCCATCGGGTTCCACCTCCGCCTGGTTACCTTCAGATTGGGTTTCCTGACCTGCTGTAGCCTCCCCTTCCAAACCTTCGAAAAAGTCTTCGGAAGAAACCGAGAAGGTGAAGAAAAGGAATATAAGAACCCGTACCCAAGCCATAAACAACATCCTCATTGAAAGAACTCTCCCGACAAGTACGGGTTCAAAGGGTGTTTTGTTGCTTTACTGGCTGGAATTTCTCCTCTGTTATTGAATCTCCACACCCTCGAAGAGTCTCATTTCCCCATTGGCTTCGCCAGACTCAATCGAGAAATCAATTTCCTCGCCAGAAACATGCCCAGGGGAGTAGTCAGCCAGCCTTCTAGATGAAGTAATTTCGGTGAGTATTTTACTCAGATCACTTTCACCCGCCCCTGGGTTCTGTTGCCCTACCGCTGTTTTTCCAAGCTGAGTTTGCAGTCTTTTCTCATCATACCTGAAGGCCTGCACCTTAGCGGTGTTCTCTACAGGAGCATATACCCCAATGATCTGCGTCCTTGGATTGGAACATGTTTTTTGGATCGGGGCTGTGAAGCTTGAGGCTGCCTGGGTAGCAGAGGTCTTCACTGCAATATGACCAGCCGGATGAGAACCGCACACATTCCAGACCAGCACCGAGCCATTGGGGGCTGCCAGGGCTGTGTTAAGGCCTTTCACCTTTTCTGAGGAGGAATGATCCTTGGCCTGAAATACCTGGGTAAGCCTGAATGTCCTCCGATCCACATCTTCCACCCACCCCTTGTGAAATTGATTGGCATACTGGGGATAATTCAGACGTCGGTTCGTATTGGGATTACCCCAGGGATCGGATTGCCCAAAACGTAATTTCAAAGCTCTTTCCACGGCATAAGAAGCACATTCATAGCAGTCTGAACGGGAATAGTTCCAGTTGCCGCATTGGCCAGATGCTCCCCTCACCCTGGTAGTAGAATTTCCAAGATCTTGAGCATAACCCTCGTGATGCTGATTTGAGGCAACTTCTAACTTTCTTTTGCGATACACATCTAGAGCCAGTGATTTCACCTTGTTTCGCAAAGCTGAAATGCCCTTATGAAATTGTGGAACAATCTTTCCCGCGATAGCTGGCTCTCTATGAGCAAACGCTTCCAGGGTTAGAAAGTGGTTTACCATAGCCTCTCGAGCACCCTCACCGGCGGCCCCCTGTTTACTGATCACAAAACCATACTGCTTGATTAGAAAATAGGTGAGCTTCATCATGAAAGCTTCCTTAGCCCTGGCTGCAGTCATGCGAAGATGCATTTTCTCAAGCATGCTTAGCCCCCTTTCATACTCAGAAACAGAATTTGCCGCCTGATTCACTCCAATTACTGAGCCAATCACTGAATCAATCTCTACCCCGGCAACCTGATCTGGAATTTTCCCATTCACAAGAAATCTTGAAGGCCAGTTGGAATCACTCGCTGTTCCCATTTCTGACGGTATTGCTTCCTGGGATAAGTAGGTTGCGGTCATGAGGACGAATAATAAAATTTGAAGTTTCATCGCTATTCTCCTTGGTTCAAACTCTGTCTAATTCTGTTCCATGCAAGGATGAATTCCGTCTGACCAAAGAAGAATATTCAAGAAATTCAAAATGTTCCTAGACCTAAACGCATTTACCTTACCCGGATTGCGAGGCCAACCAGGAATCTGTCGATTCCTTTGCTCTTCGAGAGCGAAATAAAAGACCAACTCTATGGAGCCGTTTGCGGAGATATCAAAAATTTGGAACTTGTTGGCACTTGCTGGTTTTTTCAACTGCTAGTGTGGCCTGAGTGTGACACATTGAATACCAGAAGGAGGTCATTCATTACGTCTGTCCAAAGCCTGACGACCTTCCAAACCTGATGTCCGGGCTGATTGAATCCCATAAGCGGATGAAAGAGGGAAAAGTTTCTCCGGTCATCCATGCGGCAGCGATTGCCTACGGCTTTGTATTCATGCACCCGTTTGAAGATGGAAACGGCCGAATTCATAGGTTCCTTATACACAACATCCTTTCGCTACAGAAAATGGTTCCACGTGGGCTCATGTTCCCGGTTTCGGCAGTCATGCTCAAGAATCCAGAGGATTACGATGTATCGCTGGAGGCGTTCTCGCGGCCTTTGCTTCAACTCGTTGATTATCGGCTGGATAAAATGGGGCAAATGACCGTCGAGAACGATACTGCGTGCTGGTACCAGTACATCGATATGACTGTTCAGGCAGAAGCTTTGTACGGTTTTGTAAACAAAACCATCGAGGAAGAACTCGTGGAGGAGCTCAGCTTTCTATCCAACTATGACAATACTAAAAAGGGGATACAGGAAATCATCGACATGCCTGACCGCCTGATTGATTTGTTCATACAGCTGTGCCTACAGAACGGCGGGAACCTTTCTACCAGAAAAAGAACTGCCCACTTTGATTTCCTGACCGACGAAGAGATTGCGGCAATGGAACAGGCGGTCAAAGTTGGGTACAATCGCCCTGGCTAGTAGAACCTCACAAAGTCGCTACCCTTGTAAAGGATCCATGGCTAACTTCCATTACCCTCACTGAGCATCTCCCGAGTACACTTAGAAAAAAGAGCCGCGCTTGCTGAAAGCAAAAAAAGTGCAAAAATCGCTTAAACTAGCGCGATTCTGGACTATCCCCAAAAATACTGAGTTGATGGTCAGGACCTCAGGATGATCAGATTACGTGGCTAAATGATTTGATGAGAAATGAAATGAACAGTGGAGTTGAGGTATGAATAATGAAATTTGTTCGGCAAATGACCGGCAAATGACCAGTATTTTTGAAAAGTATCTGACCGTCTGGGTCGGGTTGTGCATTGTGGTGGGGATTTTCCTTGGCAAAGTCACTCCGGGACTGGCAAAAACACTGGATGGAATGAGTATCAATGTCAATGGAGCGCCTGTCGTATCCATTCCAATTGCCATCTGCCTGTTCTTCATGATGTACCCAATCATGGTCAAAATCGATTTTGCCAGCGTGGTCAAAGCAGGTAAAAGCGGAAAACCCGTTTTTCTGACCTTGTTCATCAACTGGTGCATCAAGCCATTCACTATGTATGCCATCGCCATGTTGTTTCTTGGCTTCCTGCTTAAGGGATTGATCGGAGCCGAAGCGCTGGATCTGGTGAAAATGCCGTTCGGTCTCGACCTCCCGGTTGGCGCTGAGCATGGGGCAGGAACCGTGGTCTTGCAGGACGGTATCAAAATGCTCCAGGTGCCCTTGTGGCGCAGTTACTTTGCCGGATGCATCCTACTGGGGATTGCACCCTGTACCGCCATGGTGCTGGTCTGGGGATATCTTGCTCGGGGCAATGATGGGCTGACACTCGTCATGGTCGCAATCAACTCCCTGACCATGCTGGTCCTCTATGCCGTGTTAGGCGGATTTCTGCTGGGTGTCGGCAAACTTCCGGTTCCGTGGCAGGCTCTGCTGCTGTCCGTGGCTATCTATGTGGCACTGCCGCTAGTTGCAGGATATATCTCGCGCAAGTGGATAATCGGCCACAAGGGCGAAGCGTGGTTCAAGGAAAAGTTTCTTAACGTCCTGACACCGGTAACCATCAGTGCACTACTGTTGACACTGGTATTGCTGTTCAGCTTCAAAGGCGAAACCATTCTGGCCAACCCGCTGACTATCCTCTGGATTTCCATCCCGCTTTTCATCCAGACCGTGTTTATTTTCGGACTGGGATACGTCGGAGCCAAAATGCTCAAAATGAAATACGAAGATGCCGCCCCGGCTGCCTTGATCGGCGCTTCCAATCACTTCGAGGTCGCCATCGCTACCGCTGTCATGCTCTTCGGCCTTTCATCCGGTGCTGCTCTGGCCACCGTAGTCGGCGTATTGATCGAGGTGCCGGTCATGCTGATGCTGGTCAGGATCTGCAAGCGGACATCAGGTTGGTTCCGCACGGAATAGGCGAAACCATGAAAAGAAAGAGTGGACTGGCCCGAATGGCCCCAAAAATACAAAAAATGTATAAGTCCCACGTTCTCTCGATCAAATCCCAAGTATGAAATCAATTTTAAAAAAAGTGAGGCGAGAGCCGAGACGTGGTACCAGCAAAAGTTATATGAAAAAATCCAGAACGTGAGTCGAGATGGGGAAATTTTGGGTGAAGCAGGAGTTTCAGGAATGGTGCATGGGCGTGGTTCGGGCCGAAGAGCGTAGCGGCGCTACGGTCGAGGAGTGAACCGCGGTCAGGTGCCGTTCCTGGAGCTACTGACTCACCCAAAATTTACCCATCTCGGCTCACAAAAGAGTGGAGCTAAGGGGAGTCGAACCCCTGACCTTTTGAATGCCATTCTTAAGTAGCTAACAACCCAGCCAGCAAGAACCAAAAAGAATCAACGCGTATCATCAATTGTAGAGCGGGTTTGCGGAGATGTCAAAAATTTGGAACTTGTTGGGACTTGCTGGCTTTTTCAACTGCTAGTGTGACGTGAGTGTGACGCGACCCTTGAAAATATCCATCGAAAGCCCCCCTTGAAAATCGAGAGATTGGCAGTAAATCGACCTTGGCATGAGAAGCTTGAAGATATCCCCCCTCATCTGAGCAAGTCACCTTTCCTATTTGTTAAGATATGTTTGGATTAAATGGAGTTAAGCCATGCTATTTGCTACTACCAACCTTCTTGAGTGGTTTAAGGAAAGCGTTAGGATCTACTCTTTAATTTGTGGATCCATATAAGGATTAAAGCATTGAACTTTACGGTATCTTTTAAAGCTGTATATCTTCTGTGCAGTCTTAGCCTACCCTTCAGTGCATTCTCAGCTCAAACGCTGTCGATTTATTCCAACCAAATTGCTCTTAATTACAATACAATTCCCGTCGTTTCAGGTCTTTCCCTATATTCTGATATTTTAGACTTTGATTACCGGTTTGAAATTCAGAAACCAGGACTTGCCCTATTCTCTGAAATTATTTCTATGGATTTTATGGTCAGTGATGTTTCCTTTTCCACGGTTCCGATCTTTCTGGATTATAAGCCACCTGAATTTTTAAACTTTCGAATAAATACGCCTATTTATTCGAACGGTACGGGTCAGATAATTGTTCAGTGGGATCAATTGGATGAAGTAAGTTGGGCTCCCAATAACAATGTTCAATCTGGTTTTGGGCTTCAGAGTTCTCTTCTTTTATCCAGTACCTACAACGATATTATGGACCAATTTAGCCCTGACTCTGCCCTACTGAGTAATGACCTCGATCAATTCTTTTCAGGCTCATCCAGCGGAATGAGTTGGAATGCGACTCTTGTAAATCCGGGGCATTGGTTTACTCAGTTTTATTTGAGTGATTCTTATTCAAATCTTTTTTCTTCAACTCTCGTTGAGTTTGATGTTCCCGAACCTATCCGGCTGGCCTCAGGCCCTCTTCATCCTGCAATTTTTGGACATAGTTATCTTTATGATTTTTCCTATACTGGTGGTAATGGACCCTATACAGCTAAGGTGACAGAAGGATTGCCACCAGGAGGAATCGATTTTTTTGGGACTTCAAATTCTCTATCCGGCTCACCCAATGAAACTGGAAATTACGGTTTTTCAATAGAAGTTATCGACTCCACAACACCAAGCTTGATTAAGACTATTTCCTTGCAAATTGAAGTATTAAATTCAGATGAAATAGCATCTCAATCTTTAATGATTCCGGTCAGTGAAGGCTGGAATCTCATTTCTTTACCTTCAAACCATAAAAGCATGAGGATTACTGAACTCCTTGGAGAAAGTCTTAAAAAAGTCTTTGTCGCATGGAAATTGAAAAATGGTTCTTGGAGCATCTTCCCTCCTCCAGATACTCCCGCAGCACATCGCAATAAGCTGAGCGCTTACTCCATTTTCACTGATATGGAGGCAGGGGAAGGGCTCTTTATATTGGTCAAACCCGGTGAAGGATTTAATATAGCTCTTCCTGAAGTCCCCCAAAAATTCGTTCAGCAAAAATTTGAAGCCGGGCTATCACTGATCGGAGTACAACAGACTATGCATGCGGAGACCTTTCTCACTAACTATTCTAAGACCACGATTTGGACATATGAAAATAGTAATTGGAAAGTAAGCCACCGATCTCTATCAATTTCAGAACTCCAGTCAATTTATGGGCCTAGTATAGGTACTTTGGATACCCTTAAACCAGGAATTGGATATATTATCCAGTAGTGAAATACAAAAGAGAAATCAGATGAATCTTAAATTTTATATCCTAATTGGTTGGCTCCTTCTTTCCATGTGGAACACGAACTTTGCTGCTGTTGAGCAGGATCTCTCTTTCAACAGTGGTAATCTCCTTGCGGAACAACTCCCAGAGGATGGACGAGTTCAAATCCAATATAGAATCCGAGAGCCTGGGGGGACTGCATTATTTGTGAAATTGTTTTATTCAGAGGATCAATCCACTTATTTACAGATTCAACAAAGTAGTCTCAGTGGTGATTTTGGATTGATTGGTAGTATCCCAGAATTCGAAACAAAAACAATCTTCTTTGATGGTGCTAAGACGTTCAGTGGGAGGGTTTTAAGTGCTAATTTTCGGCTTGATATTGAACCCGTGGGACAAATGGTTATTCCAACTGGCGAAAGTTGGACAGACCCAAAGTTTGGATTCGAGTTAATTCGAATTAATGCAGGCATTTTTACCATGGGATCACGCATAGGAGAGTCCGGCCATTCCGTTGATGAAAGTGTCCGCCATCTCGTCGCAATCTCAAAGGACTTCTACATAGGAAAATTCGAAGTTACGCAAGAACAATTTAGGGCAGTGACTGGTTTCGATCATAGCAACACAAAGGGAGACAAGCTTCCTACCAACTCCTTTTCTTGGTGGGAAATCACAGAAGTAGGAGGATTTCTTGATTTATTGAATCAAGCTGTAGGATGCAACACTTTCAATTTTCCTACTGGCGGGACTAGATATAACCCCAAAAACGTTCCTTCAGGCTGTTTTGAACCGCCCCGGGTTTTCCGGAGAGCATTTAAGTTGGGTCAAGCCACCTCTGCCTCACCTGCCATTTGTTCATAATACATATTTTCAAATTCAGCTGGCGGAATATTCCCAATGGGTTC
>Ga0257124_1002476_pt1 | contig 10888 bp, 2 predicted proteins | sample SI106_150metaG_FD_190154 | JGI IMG/M metagenome (GOLD analysis project Ga0257124, IMG submission 190154) | Marine microbial communities from Saanich Inlet, British Columbia, Canada - SI106_150 | ecosystem: Environmental > Aquatic > Marine > Inlet | place: Canada: British Columbia | collected...
AATCCGTAAACACAGAGAAGGGCCAAGACGCAAACAATAAACTTAAGACTAAACTTGGAGGAAAACTGAAGTTAGGTATTGCGAAACTTGATAAATCAAAGCGTCGTAAAAAAAAGCGTTTTAATGTACGAACTGTTTCAGCAATATTGGGAGTACGCGGAACAGAATTTGTCGTTGCGACCAGCGGGGATTCAACTAACTTGCTAGCACTATCCGGAGAAGTAACGTTGGCCTCGCCGGAGGTTCCGGATTATGAAATTCCTGTTTTGGCCAATGAGATTTCGAACGTGAAGGAAGGTTCCGGACCATCTGTTCCAGTTACTGTTTCTCCTGCAGAAAGAGATAAAATAGCAAAATCAGGCGGAACCAACAGTTTCCAGCAGGTGCAGTTTGGTCAGTCGGAATCGGTTGGTGCATTACAGGCACGTTTAAAAAAAGATGATGAAACTCAGCGATTTGAGGAAGAAGTTGACAAGGAAGGAGAGTTACTTGAACAACTGGATCGTTTGGATGAATTAGAAACTCTAGTTGAAAATGCGGAAAACGCAATCGATGCAGCAAAAAGTAAAACCTTGACCTTAAGTATCACTATTACTAATCGCTAGAATTTATTTGCCTAAATAATCGGGAGCTGAATTTAAGTTTACTAATCCATCAAGGATCGGGTGGATTATGTGTGAATCAATGAGTTATTAAAGAGGTTAAAATGAAACAAATAATTTTTTTCATTGTTTCAGTAATTGTTTTTATTGGTTGTGAAGCTGAGAAAAAAAAAGTAACAAAAATAAGTGGGGAAAGTTCTTCAAGCAACTTAGTAGAATCTAATGTTGCAAGTCAGAGGGGGACAATTTCCGAAACAGCAAAAGTACAAACCTTAAAAATGGTTGCGGTTCCAGTAATAAAGAATGGTGATTGTCCTGGTTTTTATATTTCACCAAGAAACAAATACTGCATTCCGGTAGAAGGCGCACCAGCAATTTATCCTAGACAAAGAGGTTTTCCATGTCCTTCCGGTTGGTCACCGCAGTTTTCTTATTGTGTAGCAGGACCAAACGCAGCAGCAATTATTTCACAAAGTTCTGCGTGTCCTGATGGTTGGTCACCTCAACAGAAATACTGTGTTGCAGGCAAAAACGCAACTGCATTAATTTCCAGAAATAGAGGATATCCGTGTCCTCCTGGTTGGTCACCAGAGCAAAGTTATTGCGTAGCTGGTCCTGATGCACCTTCAGTTTTTCACAAACGAAAAGATTATTATTGTCCTTTGGGTTGGTCAGAGCAGAATGAATATTGTTTAAAATAAATTTTTGGATAAAGAAGAAGGCAAATTTATTTTCATTGAAAAAAACAAACTTCCATCACACTTGATCTAAATGAAGTTGTACATCAACATAAACATACTAGTTTTTACACTGCTGGTCTTTGTGCTTGTGGTGTCCTGTGCAGATATTGAAACGGAAACGAACGGTTATACTACGCTGGAAATCAGCCTGGACGATGTGTCTCATCGGAAAGCGGCACGCTCAAAACTAGCGACAAGCATGACTACTACTGATGCACAAACTATTCTCGGGGTGCTGATTCCAGCAGTTCAGTGCGATAAAAGCTCAGCAAGTTCAAGCATAGAATATAGCCGTGCTCTGGTTGATGTTACAACTCTTAACGCACAGTTCGTTGTTCCACTTGAGACACAAGTAAAGCTGTGCCTCTATTTTTTCCGTGGAACTTTTTTGCTGAATGAGTTAAGTAGCGGAACCAATTCTCCAGAAGGATTTGGAGAATCAGGAATTTTTTCAATTGACTCAGAAACGACTGCAAAAACTATTGCAGTTGAATTTTGGACTACATCTTATTCAACCGTTACTTTTAAAATCAGCAGCTCCAGTAGTGCAGGAATGTTGGAGGACAGTACCGGAACGGCCAATCTCAATTCAACTTCCGGACAATTGATGGATAACCAATCGTTCACTATTACTGCTGATGACAATACCAGCAAGTCGGTGGTGTTCTCAAATGTAGTTTATAACTCTTATAGTTATGACATAGAAATGAGCGGGTTTATTCCTGACACACAGGCATTTTTGGTAAGTAGTGAAACAGAAACACTGGATGTTAAACTGACACCAAATATGGTTGATCTTGACTGGCTGAGTTTTGACAACATGAGTATTACACAGGTAGATACTTCAGCCTATGCGGTAGCGGCGGGAACGCTTGTACTGAATGTGCCTAACGCGCAAAAAGATAATATTACACAAATGATTTCGCTGATGCAGGTGAAAAGAGTTGGGCTGAGCAATCTCGTTGATGTTACTCCACCAATTGCCCTTTCCAACTGGTCTAAATCTGAAGGCAGCGACAATGTAACTTATACCAATCCTTTTGTAACAGCTGCTAACTCCATCCCACTGGTTCACGGTTCCAATGAGCTTCAAGTGATTCTTACGGTTAATGATGTTTCAAAAACTCAGACAATGGGAACGGTTGACTATGACGCGTGTGTTGATAACAGCACGATGTGTTTTACTCTCAGTTGGACAGATGGACTTGATCCTGATCTACACTCATACTATTTTCCGGATTGGGCTTATAATGAAGAAACCACAAATGGAAGTTTTGATAATACTTCTCGTGGTAACCGCTATTGGGTATACAGTAATGCCGCCTACAAAACATATTCTGAAACAGGCGACGTTATACAGTTGCTGGACGGAAACAGTGCTTCCGATACAGAGGTGCAGGTTTGGGCGACTGACAGTCAAAAAGTAGGTAACGGAACTTATCTGGTTTATGTTGAAGATGTGAGTGAAACCGATGTGCAGAATTTTAAACTCGTTTTGACCGGACCAGGCTTGAGTGATAATGTTACATACGGACCTTATAATTTTAAAAACGATAACGACAACACCACGACTGAAGCAACAAATCCACAAGCGGTATTTTTTATTCAGGTTGAAAATAACTCTATTGTGCGTTCTGACAATGTTTCTGTTGGAGACAATTTATCTTCAACCTTGATGCAGTGGACTGGTTCATTGCAAAACTCTGTTGTAGAATGATGAGTTTTATAAGTTTCAACTTTGGATTTAGAGGTTGTAAAGGACATCTTTAAAAAACCGTTCCATGAGAAATAACGTTCCCTGAGCGGAGTAGTACCCTGAGTGGGGTCTTAAGGAAGTGGGTTTTTCGGATTTGATGCAGGTTTCGACCTCGCTCAACCTGAGGTTTGCTAAAGGTGTTTAACCACTGTGAACACAGAGACATGATATATTTATTTCTCTGTGAACTCTGTGGGTCTAAGTTAAATTGTTTTAATGATGAACTGTCATAAGTCCAAATGGTAACCTTTTTTGTCATTCTCACGAAAGCGGGGATCCAATGCCCGATCAGGTCGAGGATAAGCATTTCAGATACTTACAAGTTCTTGGATTCCCGCTGTTGAGGGAATGACAACTATTTACGAAGCTTACATTTAATAATTCTGTGATTTTTATGAAATCCAATAGTGTCAATTTAAGAAAACGTTAGCGAAAATTAATGCTGAAAATTAACAAAATTCTGAAACCACGATATTTACTGGCGCTTCTGGTGCTAGGTGGCGGAGCTTTGTTTACAGTATTGCAGGCGACATCCAACCAATGTGTTTCCACAGCAAACGGAGATCTCTCATCTCAAACTACCTTTGGAACATACCAGGGCAGCGAACAAACTGGTTGTGGTTCCGATCTTACCTTCGATTATCTCATCAATTCAGGTACCACAGTCTCCTGGGATGGCTCCAGCGGAGTTCTGCAAGGTGAAATGGAAATCCTATCAGGAGCTACTCTACGTGTTGAGGGAGATGTTACCTTGAATAGCGTCTCTTCCTTCCAAAATTCAGGCACTATTGATAGTGGTAGTTATAATTATACTACTCTCAGAAACGACAACACAGAAATTACAACGATAGCAGGCAAGCTGAAGAATTATGCAGACGGCACAGGAGAGAACGGAGAGTTTCGTTATCCCGATAAAATGGTACGCATTGGTACCGACATATACGTGATAGATGATTCCCGAATACGTAAGGTGGATTCTGCGACAGGAGCAGTAAGCACACTTCAGACAAGCGGTGAATCTTATAATTGGATTGAACGTTTGACGACCGATGGAACAGACATATATTTTACTTCATATGTTTCAGGTGGTAGCAGCAGCGGTTATAAACTCTTCAAGCTTTCTGTTGCAGACGGTGTAGTGAGTGAGTTGCAAACCTCAGGGGGTAGTGATAACTCTAGTTCAAGCAGCAATATTATGGGATTGGCGTCCGATGGAACCGATCTTTTTGTTGCCAGGAATTCAAATGGCAGTGGAACAAATGGAACGCAGGTTTCACGGATTGCCTTGCAAACAGGAACAGTAACCCCCTATACCACCACTGGAGGAGAGTCCCTGAGTTATATGAGTGGTATGGAGAAGATTGGGGACAGTTTGTTTGCGTCTTCTTCGAACAGCATCTACGAAATTGAACTCTCTGGAACCAGTGCCACGGTCAGCAAACTTAGCTTAAGTGGAATTGACAACTCGACAAGTGTTAATTTCCAAAAAATGACCTCCTCCGGTAATAGTCTTTATCTTTCAGGTAGCTCCTCAAGCAGCCCAATGTATCGAGTAAACCTAGTACAAGGGGGAAGTGGTATGACGGGGGAAACAACTCTAATAGAGCCATCCTTCACAGCTGCTTCTTATTACAATACGGGTACGGAAGTGCAGCTGAGCTATGTTGGCGGCCTCGCGACAGATGGTACCGCCCTTTATGTTTCCGACGGCTCCCATAAGCTCATTCGGAAAATTGACATCACAACTTCTAACATCTCAACTCTGGCAGGTAAGCTGGAGAATTATGCAGACGGCACAGGAGTGAACGGAGAATTTCTTCATCCGGATAAAATGGTACGTATTGGTACCGACATATACGTGATAGATGATTCCCGTATCCGTGTGCTGAATCCTGCAACTGGAGAAGTAAACTCACTTCAGACAAGTGGTGAGTCTTATAATTGGATTGAACGTTTGACGACCGATGGAACAGACATATATTTTACTTCATATGTTTCAGGTGGTAGCAGCAGCGGTTATAAACTCTTCAAGCTTTCTGTTGCAACCGGTGTAGTGAGTGAGCTGCAAACGTCAGGGGGTAGTGATAACTCTAGTTCAAGCAGCAATATTATCGGATTGGCGTCAGATGGAACCGATCTTTTTGTTGCCAGGAATTCAAATGGCAGTGGAACAAATGGAACGCAGGTTTCAAGGATTGCCTTGCAAACAGGAACAGTAACCTCCTATAACACCACTGGAGGAGAGTCCCTGAGTTATATGAGTGGTATGGAGAAGATTGGAGACAGTTTGTTTGCGTCTTCTTCGAGCAGTATCTACGAAATTGAACTCTCTGGTTCCAGTGCCACGGTCAGCACACTTAGCTTAAGTGGAATTGACAACTCGACAAGTGTTAATTTCGATAAAATGACCTCCTCCGGTAATAGTCTTTATCTTACAGGTAGCTCCGGAAACAGCCCAATGTATCGAGTAAACCTGGTGCAAGGGGGAAGTGGTATGACGGGGGAAACAACCATAATAAAGCCATCCTTCACAGCTGCTTCTTATTACAATACGGGTACGGAAGTGCAGCTGAGCTATGTTGGCGGCCTCGTGACAGATGGTACCGCCTTTTATGTTGCCGATGGTTCCCATAAGCTGATTCGGAAAATTTCTGTTCAGCCTCAGGAGACCTTCATTGTCACAGTCTCTGCTGCAAGTGGAAACAATCGCTTTGCCCTTGATGGTGAAGAAATCCCAGCGAAAACATTAGTGCGGGGAGCAACCTACCGCTTCATGCAGCCCGATGTCAGCAATGCCGGGCAACCCTTTTATGTTGCTTCAACAGATACTGGTGCGGGAGCAGATGCCTATGGAACTGGATGGGCATATGAGGGTGTTGCGGGGGATGACGGAATTGGTTTGTTCACTGTTCCGGAAAATGCACCCAACACGCTCTACTATCAGTCTTCTGCTCAGGCAGGTATGGGAGCGGCATTAACAATTACTGATACTCCTTCTCATAGCGTGACCATTGCAGGACGCCTGACAAATTCAGGCCAGGTTGAATTGCCGGGAAGTACCCTGACCCTACAGAACGGAGCTGATTTGACCGGGGGAAGTATAAATATGGGGGACGGGAAGCTTGTGGTTAAAGCAAATCTCACCAAAACCGGCGGTACTGTCACTACCACTGAAGCTACCTTAAAACTTGAAGACAATATAAGTATTACCAGCAATGATGAGATGATTTTCCAGAATCTGGATCTCAACAGGTTTTCATTATCGCTTGGCTCTGCAACAAGTGATTTGACCGTCAGCAACATTATTACGCTGGATGATCCAGGAGATCAAATTAATGCCGGATATGCAACCCTGACCTTGACCGGAGGACTAACATTGTCCAGCGGAAGTCTAACAACAAATGATGGGACCATCTCACTCGGTAACGCCAGCACAGTTATCGCTGAAGGAATTTTGAATGCATCTGGAGGAACATTGATCCTTAATGCGGGTTTGAGCGTAACTGGAACTTTGAAAACAGACAATACTACTACGCTCACTCTAAACAACAATGCACTTGACCTCTCAGGAGGACAAGCAGCAAGTGGTGGTGTTCTTGAAGCAAGTGGAGCGTTGACGATCGATGGGATTACCTTTGACGATAAAACCACTATTAAACTCAATGCAGATACCACTCTCTCCAGCGATGCTGCGCTCACAGTCAAGACAGTAGACTTGGGAACACATTTTCTGTTGCTTGGTTCCAACACAACCGATCTGACGATTACAGATAATATCACTATCAATTATCCTGGAGAAAACGGACTTAATACCGGTTCTGCTGATCTGACAATGAACGGTCCGGTTAACGTGTTGATGGGCGGAATATTATCTAGTGGCGGAACTGTTACTTTTGGGGCTGGGTCAAGTGGGACTTCGTTCTCAGAAGAAATGTCAGGAATGCTGCTTGACAATACTACGCTCGAATTACAAACAGATCTTAACGTTTCAGGGTTGCAGTTTTCAGGAATATCTTCACTTTTGAATACCAACGGAAACACATTAAACATCAGTAGCGGGCTTGATATAGGAGGAGGGCCAGAATTTGATTTTACAAATGTGACTACCGATAACGAGTCAGAATTAAGTTTAGTCGGTGATGCCAGCATCACCAAAACAGGAGACCTTGTTCTTAGTCATATTAATGCCAAGGGATACACTTTAACTTTGAATCCCAACATCACAAGTTTGACAGCAAAACACATCTGGTTAACAAATAATTGGGACAACAGCAGTACCAATTACATGGCAAATAGCGGCAAGCTCGTGGCACAAGGTGTTGATGTGACGCTAAGGAAACAAATATATTTAAACAACGGAACAATAGAGATGGGTGGTGGTACACTCACTTTGGAGCAAGGCGGATATCTTCAGGAAGAGGGTGTACTTGACCTGAGCAATAGTATTTTAGAACTTTCGGGTCCTTTTTATAATTATCAAGGAAAAGGAACTCTGACCACCTCCGCAAGTACACTTCGCCTGAAATCAAATGTAAAATTTGAACCTGGTAATAATGCAGCATTTGATACATATGAGCCAAACGGTTGGGGTATGGTCCTGAATAATAATTCACAGGACTCCAGCGAAGCTATAAATTTAACTCTTGGAACCAATGGAGAAGATCTTATACTTGATCCAACCCTGTCTCCAAATTCAGAATCCTTGATGAGTGGTTTTGTGAATTCATACCAAGACGGCGAGGAATTTGACACAAATAGTTACGGAATCGGAATTGAATCGTATGGAGTGGGGCTCACCATAAATGGCGACTTGATCCTGAGGAATGATGCACTTCTTAAAACATATGGCGAGGACATTTCAATTGCTAACTTAAACCTTGAAAGTGGCCTTGTAGAAGTAAAGAATACCGGCGGAAATTTGAGTATTGCCGGCGGAAGTATTGGAGCAAACGGAGAGTTAAAAGTAGGCGGACAGGCTACTTTGAATCTGACAGGAGACTTGACAGTTGCAGGCAAACTCAATCTACATCCTCACTCGAATTTCAATTTAGCGGGAAATACACTTGATGCCTCAGGCGGTAGACTTGAATTTGGAGGAGAGCGCAGTTTTGACTCAATTACTACTAATGGAAATACAACACTTCAGGTTAACTCGTATTTAGAACTTTCCCGCACAGATTCTGGTTCAAGTACGATAGGGAATCTTGAGCTGATAATGCTTGAAGGTGACAGCGGTAGTAACTCATTGAAAATCGACAACATGAGTATTGTTGTTGGAGGAATAGCAGCTCTTGCTGGTAAGCAAATAACACTTAATAGTGGAACTCTGAGTTTTCAGGGAACACCGTCTTTTTCTAATATGAGTTCGCTTAATGTTAACAGCAGTGGAGAATTAATTCTAAACAGTGGTGTAACATTGAGTGACAGTTCACTGAATTTCAGCTCATCGGTTTTTAAACCTTCTGGCGTAGTATCAGTAACAAATGGTGGAACTCTAAGTCTTAATGACACATCATCTATTATTCTTGCAGGAGACACGACATTATCACAGAGCGGTACAGTTTTCTGGCCCAGTATTGACTTCAACGGCAATGCCCTGACTCTGGAAGTTGCTGAAATGTACTGCTGCCTTTATCAGCCAGATGGACTGCTAATCAAGAATGGAGAATCGCTCAAACTTGGTACAAGTAAGCTGACTGTAGACAACGCATTGACGATTAATAACGGTGGGACACTTTCATCCGGCAGCGGAGAATTACATATAATTGGAGCCTTGACGCTGAACGGGGAGCTTGCGCAGGGCGGAGGAATCCTAAACCTGATTGGCGGAGGAACAGTAGGAACGACGGGTAAGTTGGACATGAGCAGCTCGGAGCTTAAACTTGGTTCTGCTTTAGGAATTACTGGTACATTGGTCGCAAATTCTGCATCCAGTTGGAGCGGTTGGCAGGGCACGCTTGACCTCAGTTCCGGAAGCCTTGAGTCCAGCGGTGGAACGATCAATTTAAATGACTTCACAACCGGTGCGAATACAACGTTCAAATTAAGCGGTGACACAGAGATTTCAAGTACCAGTGATATTACTTTCGGAACGCTTGAACTGGCCGGAAACAAACTCACTCTTTCCGAAGACAGTGCTGGACTGACTTTACCGAATGCACTGACGATGACAACCGCCGGTTCAGCAATTGAAACAAAAGCCGCTAACCTGACGCTTTCCAGTGCACTCCAGCTTGATGCAGGTGCGATCAGTTCCACAGGCGGAACGCTTGCTTTTGCAGGTGGATTAACTCTGGGAGAGGCTGGAACGCTTGATGTAACAGGAAGTACTCTGAGCGTCAGTCAGACTCTTGAGCTGAACGCCGGAACATTCAGCAGCGACAACAATTCCGTACTAAGGTTGCAGAGCGCAACCACGCTTTCGTCGAGCAATCCTGTATCCTTTGGTGGAGTTAGGGCTGAAGGGTATGTATTAACTCTTGGCTCTTCTTCTACTCATCTGAACTTAACAAATGCGAATATTGGGATTAGTTTATCCGGTAATACCCTTGAAACAGGTCCTGGAAGTTTTACTCTCTCTGGTGCTTTATCTTTGAGCAACCAAGCAAGATTAAATTCATCCGGAGGAACGATCACACTTGAATCCGGCGGTAGTGTTGCCGGAGGCTCCACTCTTTCACTTCCTGAGACAACGCTCGTTCTGCAAAGTGGGTTGGCGATTTCAAACTCAACCCTGAAAACCAAGAACACGACACTCACCACAAACGCAAATGCCCTGACGCTTTCCGGCAGTATTCTGGAAATGGAAGGTGTAATAAATTTAAGCGGAATTGTTCCGGACAACACCAGCACACTGCGTTTGGCTGGCGACGCGACACTCAATGACAGCGCTGCTTTATCCATCTACTCGTTGGAACTGGAGAACAACGCCTTAACGCTGGATGACGCAATGGCGGGCCTGAGCGTTTCACAGGCAGTAACTCTTGATGCGGCCACAGAACAGATTGTTAGCGGCGCGGCGGATTTATCGCTCAACGGGGGAATTACTGTAAGCGCCGGAACTCTTTCCTCCAGCGGAGGAACTCTTTCGGCCTCAAGTCTGAGCGCCGGAGATGCTGGAATAATTAATATCGAGGGCGGAACCTTAACTCTTCCCGCCGGAGCAAGCGCAGTCAGTGGAGCAACTTTCACCACATCAGCAACCACGATTCAACTGGGTGGAAGTTTAAATGTTGCTGATACTTGGAGCAGTAGCAATACAAACCTTTCGTTGACTGCCGACGCAGATCTTGCTAGCACTGCTGCGGTTGAGGTAGCAGCTTTAGCAACCAACGGAAATAACTTTAAGCTCGCTTCCGTTACCTCTGATCTGACACTCGCCAATGCTTTTACACTTTCTGCAGGAACATTGAGTACACAAGGTGCGGATCTTATCTTTGCCGGGAGCGCAAACATTTCTTCCGGCGCGACGCTTGATGCAAGTGTAATTACCGGCACTGGCGGGACACTGGAATTTAAGCAGGGCGGAACTTCTGCGGGAACCATAAACGCCGCAAACGCTACTTTCAAACTCGGCACGAACTATGCTGTTTCAGGAACCCTCAAAACAAACAGCACAACAAGCTGGGAATTAGGAACTGCCAATCTCGATCTTTCCGGAGCACTCGACGGAGCACTCGACGGAGCAACACTGGAACTTGGCGGAAACGTAACGCTGGATCAAATCCTGACCGATAACCTGACAACATTTAAACTTGTAGAAGACACGACTGTCAGCCGCAACTCAGGTC
>Ga0257124_1002506_pt1 | contig 10764 bp, 7 predicted proteins | sample SI106_150metaG_FD_190154 | JGI IMG/M metagenome (GOLD analysis project Ga0257124, IMG submission 190154) | Marine microbial communities from Saanich Inlet, British Columbia, Canada - SI106_150 | ecosystem: Environmental > Aquatic > Marine > Inlet | place: Canada: British Columbia | collected...
ATTAACACCTTATTAAGCTCAGCAATAATGCGTGCATCATTATCCGGACTCCTAAGATCCTCCCATAAAGAATAATGCTTGTCTAGAAATTTACTCCAACTTATTTCATCTACAGTATTTAATGCATTTTTAACATCTGATGTTGGCCTTATATGTCCACCAGAAATAAAATCGCCACAGCTACCATTTATGATTATAGCCTCATCGTCAACTAAATTAGTTTTTTGCAATAAAAACACTTCATACACTTCTTGCACATTAGGGGTATATGAAAAAGATTTAAATGCATCTACATATTCACGATAAATTTTAGATTGAAAAAAGTGTCGTTTATGCTTTATACGATCTTCAATATAAATCCATTTATACCCTAATTTATTAGCAATAGATTTACTGATTGGTGTCTCAAAATTACCCTTCCTGCCATATGAAAAACATATTACATTCTTTACACCAACCTCCTTTAGGCCACTGGCAATTAACCTAGAATCATTTCCTGCACTTAACGGAATAGCAATTTGCCTATCACCTATGCTGTTTTTTATTCTTTTAAATATTGTCAAACAAACATCTGAAAAATCATTCTGCAGTTGCTCCTTACTTTTAGCAACCGTTTTCCATGGTGAATAAGAATAGTAACGCTCTCTATACAATAAGTCTTTATAGTGTATTAGACACTCTCCACTCTCCAATCGATCAATCCCAGCATATAATGTTTTACTGCCAATTGTATATCCAGACATAGCTATTTCTAATTCAGCCTGTTTGTCCAAATTGCTACAATCTAGTCCACATTTATTTTTCAAATAAGGAGCATGGTTACTTATCGTAACACTATTATTTATTTGACTAAAAAATAATGGTATTGAACAAATTTTATCGACTGAAGAAATTACCAGCGAATTATATTCAATGACAAACGAGAAGTGTCCATGAATATTATTAACCCAATCCAGTACAATGTTATTGTCTAAATTATTACTAACAATATGTACTATTCTAGTTAACATATCATCAATACTAATATTATCTAGATAACCACAAAACCATAATTTTACCTTATCACTTTGATAAGCCTTCCAGCCGTATTTCTCCCGAATAACAACATGAACATCGCAACATTTATTAATAATCATAACAATAGTTTATTAGTTCCTCTCCAATCTTATCCATCACAGACTGGTCATTATAATTTCTCCACAACCCTACATTTTTAGAGGAATATTTTGGTGAAAAATACATTCCTTTATTATTATGTTGCGTATCGATATCTAGGAACTTTATTATCTTTTCTACAGATGTATCATATTTAAGAACCAAATCTTCAAAAGACAATCTAAGTACATATTTATCTATATCAATATTTTTGTCTCTTTCAGATATAGTTCTCAAACGATTGTGCCATTGTATATATTTACTAGCTGAGTCAATATTCAACGGATCAGAGCCAAACAACTTATTTCTTTTAATCATGTTGGCATATATATCTCTAGGGTCACGATCAATAATTATGATCTTTATATTTTCAAAATATTTACTAGTACCGGCAATATTAGTTGGTGATACCGCCTGATCCAGTATAAGTGTATTTATTTTTTCTAAACCAATGTAATTGCTAAATAAACTATCAATATAGCTTCTAGTTTCTTTTAAAAAACACTCTTTACTTGGTCTAGAGAAATACATAAATTTTGCGTTATTTTTTCCAAACTTATTTCTCAACTTCATGAGAAAATTTTTATAAGCTGGAATATAGTAACGATGAACAGAAGTATCTCCTAAATAATTCATGTCGGTTAATCTATCAATATATGCTTCTGACTCTAACATAAAATCAATATGCAATTTGTTGGAAAAATTTTTACCTGCTTTACTAAATAAACCTGTCTTTCTGCTTAAAACCTCACAAAAAGAAAGGAAATCTCTAATAGCAACATCATGTCTTATAAAATCCCAATTATGTACCAATGACTCCTCTAGGTCTCTTATTCCATATGGATCTTTTGCAATTCTAAACTCACCTTGTAACGCGCCAAAGCCTTTAAATTCTCTTAATATATCAATACATGCTCCGGAACCAGTCCACCCATACCCGCTAACGCAAACATAATTATGTTTTTTAACAATTTTATCCATGGGAAATCTCTCTAAGTCGTTCGGTTGTAATACTAATATTTAAATCACCTATAGTATCAATCTCAACCCATTCACCGTTTATAGGTACAGCGGTAACTAATTTATTTGCATCGATAACAGCTTGTAATAAATCTGTCATATAAGCGTTTTCAACTGCCCTTCCCAATAAAGCACTATTCTTTTCTGCGGCATGAAACACTTTTTTTATATGCTTTATACCTTTGTTAGAAAACTTCATTAATCCCATATACTGACCATCGATTTCATCAAGTGATTTTGGCTTTTTACCAATTTCACTAATCGTCCCATCTTTCCGTAATTTCAATGTTTCTGCATCATCAAGAAGGTTTTCATTTCTTAACCTCCAATAACTTTCCCATTTTTTATCCACCGTTACTGCTATATCCGCTGTTGACTTTAACAATGATTTCAAAACTTTCCTTGAGTAAACAATATCTCCATAACTTACTACCACATCCCCATCTAACTCATCTTCTGCAGAAAATAGAGTCCAGACCATATTTGTTTCATAGTATCGAGGATTTAATTTTAGTTTAATCCCTTCTCTTTTCAACATATCAGATTTATACCCGCCAATCATTACAATATTATTTAGCCCCTCTTCTCTTAGCACTTTTAACTGACGATCAATTAAACTCATACCATCAATTTCAACCATGCACTTTGGTCGATCATTAGTGTACGGTCGCAACCTTTTTCCTTCTCCTGCTACCAATAAAATCACTTTAGGCTTATTATTTTTCATTATTTACCAACTTTCTAAATCGCTCTTGATTATTTCTTGTAAAAACCTTCTCTCGCTCTGGGTGCCACATCCATGCTTCCCAGGGTAAATCCTTATGTCTCATTGCTTCTAGATTCCCATCTTCAGACTTCGCTAATATTTGAAACATATCAGGACAATCTTTTAAAGCAAGATTATGATAACTATTAACCGATTTTGGAAATGATTTTTCAAAATCATTATGCGTCTGTAATTTATGATATGTTCTTACATGGCCATCAACTTTTATTAAACTACCACCTGCATAAACACCCATCATCTGCATTCCACGACAAATACCCAAAACTGGTTTTCTATTTTTTTCTGACCATTTGAGTAGATATTGCTCAGTTAAATCCCTTTGTGGTACTTCACCAATATCATTCCCTCCAGATAATATCAATGCATCAATACCCAATTCACTAATCCAATTATCTAAAACTGGCTGTCTCTTATTAGACAATTTTATATCAACCATAGTATTAGGGATAGGGATAGGTACAAACCCTGATTCAATAACCCATTTAATTAATCTTTGATCTAATGCATCTCGCCATTCTTCACGAAAATTATCTTTATCTACACGTTGCGTAACGCCGATTAATATATTGTCCCTCATGTAAGAAATGAATTATTATTTACATAGTTTAATATTTTGTCTGCAACCAACTTATTACCAAGTTCTGAAAAATGCCCTCCAAATACATCTTCGGTATAAAATTTACCCAGCTCTGCATTATTTAAATAAGAAGTCATATCTAACACTGGCACTTTGTTATTAATTTCAGAAAAGAAATCACCATACGGGATACGCCCATATTTGTTTATAATTTTTATATCCATCATCTGTGGCATGACCAACACTAGGGGCTTATGCCCTTTCTTATACGCCTCATCACGAAATCTTATCAAAATTGCTTCTAGAAGGTTACATGCATAGGTATTTTTGTACATATCATGAGAGAGCTTTATGTTATCCAACATAATCTTTGAAAAAGGTGCGTTTTCAATATTTGCATTTTTAATCTTTAATATACTATATACCTTGCCTTTAATAAGAAAAAAAATTAATATTGAATTGCGTTTAAAATTCAAAAAATATCTTAATAAATACGGGAATCTAAATTGAAAACGCCTAAATTTAATCTTATAAAATAAATCTTTATTTTTTACAGATCTTATTACTTTATTAATATTATTAAAATCTTCTAAACCACCTATGGGATTTTTATGTAGGATCAACTTTCCATCTTCTAATGAAAACATTGGTTTAAATGCAAATGTATTTCCAAACTCAAGATAATGCTTCCAGTAAGATTGAATTCTGCAAATCGTTTCTGGAACAAACCCTAAAATAACAACCTTTGTTGTTGTTGGAATGGTGTGTCTTTGATAATAAAGGAATGCTTGATCAATGCCATAATTTCCAACACCGTAGTTCAAAACCTTACTACCAAGTTTATCGCTTAAATAAACCTGCCACGTCTGACTGTCCTCTACTTGTCTACAAAATGTATACGAATCCCCAAAAGTAACTATAGATGTCTCTCCAATAACGGCATTTTCTCTCGATCCAGTTTCATCTATGCGGTATAGTATATCACCGTACTTTCCATGCTCAATACCTGTTGTATTTGGATTTTTAACCCATCCTAGTTCCTTATCATGACTATTATGAATAAATTTTTTAAAAGCATTTTTGTCAAAATCGGGATATTCATCTTTCTCTGTAATCAGCCATTGAAAATCTTTACGAAAATAATTAATAATTCCCTGTAGAATAATTTCACTAACAATAAAGATAATAAAAAATATAGATATAGTAGAAATCATTTTAATAATTTTTCGATACTTTTAAGCAATAGAACTTCTTCTAACATAGAATCAAAATCTGATCTATCTATGTTGTTTTCAATAATAAGATCAGGATTTTCTGGCTCTGGAAAAGGTATATCAATACTAACTACATTTTTTATCTTTCCTGCCTTTGCTTGAGAATACAAATTATTTACATCTCTTCTTTCCAAAACATCAATTGATGCCTTTATATAAATTTCCTGATAGTCAGTTATATTATCTCTATTCCACTCTCGCCACTCGGGGAAAATAGATAAAACAGCCGCAATTACATGAATATTTTGATCAGATAAAAATTTTGACAAGCGAGACAACCTTTCTGCATTTTTCCTCCTTCCATCAACTGTATGATCTACATCGTTTCCAAAAAGACCTCTTATAGCATCACCGTCTAACAAAACCAGATTATCTACTTTAGAACTTAGCTTGTCATAAAGCAATTTACTAAGAGTTGTTTTCCCCGCCCTTGAAAGGCCTATCATCCAAGTTACCACAATCTTATCCTTTTAATGTATCGGACTAACTAATCCAACTGCGCAATCAAGATGAACTTGATTTAATTTTGACAGCAAATCAAACCGTTGTTCTCCACAGCCAATTGCTGCAGGTATTCCAAACTCTGCGCAACGAATTGCCATGTGCGAATTTACACCTCCATACTTGGTAATTAACCCTGATATATTTTGTGAAAATATCCAATCAAAACCAGGATCAGCCCCTTCTATCATAACAACTTTATCACTCAAAGAAAGATTGTCAACATCTGAAGTAATAACTATACATTGAGAGGTAATTTTTTTATTCGTTATAAAATTTGGATGGCTAACTTGAAAGGGAATAATGTGAGCCCCAGACTGATCTATTAGTAGTTGTGGCAGACGTATGGAAACACTAACATTATGTTTTTCCATCTCCTTCGATGACAAACTTCTTAATCGTTCTTCAATATTATATTCACTACTATTTTTTAATATGTCAATAATATGATTTATAGGTATGTAAGATATCTCTTCCCGGCTCAAGCCATTCTCTTCTGAAAAATTTGCAAGCAGTTCAAGCATATCACTTACTGTTCGAGTAAAAACAAACTTTCCATATTCTCTCCCAACAATTGCCTCATTTATATAATTAAGTAAATCATCCGCATTAAATTCTTGAAATCCATCATTCTTTAACATTAGATCAATCTGTTGTTTTTGTTTCTGAGATAACTTAAATAAATCTTTATTATGTTCAACACAAAAAGTAGATACCCCGTCAGATAGGGTATTTCCCATCTGATCATAACGGTGTGACATAATATCGTAGGTTCCAGGGCGCAAATGGCCGTATTTTTTCATAAATTTACTATATGATATTTTGCCTAATTGTAAAGAACGAATATCAGAAACTAACTTACTAGCTACGGTTTGTATACTCCCTTCAATTTGATTAACTTCATCATTGGTAAGAATTTCACAATTTTTTAGTGACAGAAGAATTGTTTTTGCAATAAAGCCATGCCTTGCTAGAATAGAGAATGGAATAGTACCAAGCTGAATACAGTCATCAATCATAGAAAATAAAGAGTGGATATCTCTATGAGAACTATTAGCATTCTCCTTCTGTTTTCGTTTTAATATATTAACCTTGTCAAGCGCTTTATCAATAGAACCTTTACCAATTCCCTTAATCATCCTACTAGTCTGTTGCAGGTGAGCACGCTTAAACTCTTCCTTTTCAGAAGTGGTTAAAACGTCTCCAATTAACCGCTCTATCTTTTCATCAATATCAAAACTGTAAGCGGTTATTGCAATTTCGAATTCTATCTTATCATGTAGACCTGGGGATTGTTTTAGTTGCTCAACCCAATGATTAACAAGTTTTTCTGAAATTATTGGTGAGACAGATCTAGGTATGTAAGAATGAAAACTGATTCGAGTATCAATAAAAGGTTGTCCAGCCAAAATCAACATGAGTGGTTGTCCTGTAGGAACATCATAACCCATTACCGACCTTGCAACTCTCCAAGCATGGTCGGTAATTAGCGTTTGGTATAGAGAAGTTGCCAATCCACGAGGAACTCTCCCAATCATCTCTACCGGATTCCAGTCTGGCATTTGCCCAAGAACTGTAGTTCTTCCATAAACTCCATCTAGTCTTTTAAATCTCTTTACAATAAACGATTGAACGCCCTGCAATACACTATCAATACTTTTAGAAACTGCTCGATTCCAATTAGGCTGTGTAGTTATAGTCCTTACCTGTAATAAATATGTATTTAAATCTGAATCTAAAGCAAACTCTATATCTAAAAACTGACTTTCCATCGTTTTCTCTAACTCTTGTACTGCTGACATTAGTTTTATAAATCGCTCTGATTTTAGTTGATTTACTGAATTTCGATGAATATAGAGAGTACGATTAGAGTACTTGCCACTACCTGAAGTAACAGTATCAGTTGCACCAGATTTGTCATCGTAATTGATAACATAATAAGGTGCTCCAGTGTTCAGATCATGAGTAAATATTACTCCACTCATGATAGTATTTTGCACCATATTCTGAATTATTACTTCATCCCCTGGCAAGAGTGGACGTTTTTTTTCATAACTAGCAATTACCTTGTTTATAGCTGCTGTTATTTTTTCTGAATTATTTGAAGGTACATTTAAGATAGACTCATATTCTCCTGCTGCAGAGTTGTGCTGTCCATCTTCATCAGCTGCTGAGGAACGAATAATAATATTACCACTAAATTTCTCTATAATTTCATCTATACAATGCGAGGTGTTTTTTTTATAAAAAAACACCTGGAAAGAGTGTAGTTCAGGTATTTTAAACTCAAAAATTCTATTATATAGATATTCAAGTGTTTTCAGTTTTGAAGTGCCGTATTTGCTCATTACTTATTGTCTACCTAATGGATAATTTTTGCGAATTCCAAGCTTTTGCATACCATCCTTTTTGCTGTATTAATTTATTATGCACTCCTGTTGCCTCAACTCTACCTTGATTTAACACGATAATTTTATCTGCATCTGTAACAATTGACAAACGATGTGTAACTATAATAACAGTTGTATTTGTATTCTTACAAATTTGAATTAGCGTCTTTTTAAATGTTTCTTCTGACTCTGCGTCTAAATTACTAGTTGGTTCATCTAGAATAAGAACTGGTGCCTTTCTTACTAACGCCCTAGCAAGATCTAATCTCTGGCGTTGTCCGCCAGATAGTTTGATGGCTTCCTCACCTAAGTTAGTATCAAACTTCTGAGGCAATTGATTGATGAACTTTTCTGCACCCGCCAAATATGCAGCTTCTTGAATCTCTTCATCAGAAGCGTCACTCTTACCATAAAGAATATGCTCTTTAACTGTACCATTAAAAATTTGTGGTGCTTGTGGAACATAAGATATCAAGTGACGTATGCTTTTTAATTTATATTCTGCAATACTTTTACCATCAATTTTAATATTCCCTTTTGTAGGTATACGTATTAATGGAAATAAATCAATTAAAGTTGACTTACCACTACCTGAAGGACCGACAATTGCTGTCGTCTTATTGACATCAAACTTTATTGTAATGTCTTTTAGAGCGTCCTCTTTACTCTCTAGATAACAATAACTAACTTTATCAACTAAAATAGATTTATTAAAGCTACTTAAAATTTCGTTACCCCCTTTATTTTCTTTAGCATTGCTCAATGACTTAAAGCGATCCTCCAATATTTCTATCGGTCCTAACTTTGCATTAATAGATTGCACGTTGGAAATTATTGTTTTTACTAATGGCATTAAGCGCATCACAATAACTAAATATAGACCAATAACCTCCACTTGTAAATGAAGAACTGTATAAGAAAAATAAAGAAATATAAGGCTTGCAGAAATAGCTAAAGGCTCTACCGCAACATCAGTTTTTAATTGTAGAATATAAGAGAACACCTGATGTTTACGCTGTTTCAGTGTTAAAGAGTGAAATTCACTCTTTTCTGCATTTTCAGTTCCTGATAAACGAACTAAACGAGGGGAACGCAAACGTCCAACCAGAAATTCTGACATCATCATATTAGCATTAACAAGATTTCTACCTGTTTTTGCACTTTGACGAATCCAAAATTTAGGCACTATGCCTGCCAAAATAAAAATCAAAATAGAAAATAATGTCATCTCCCACGATAACATAGAAAGCAATATTAGATAACCAAAAAGCATTAGAAACTGAACAATTAAATCCAAAGGAGCCATTACACCAGCCACTGCATTTTGGACCTCTGTCATAATTACATTTACAAGACTTCCTAAAGTGACGCTATCATGGTAAGAGGTGTTTGCATCCATATATTTGTCAAATAAATCATTTCTCTGTTCCTGAATTATTCTTTGTGTTACCGCGACAGTATATAGCAGTCTAAAAAAAAGAAATATTTGCCTCGAAAGAAACAAGGTAAACGAAATAATCAATAGAACTAACAGAGATGGAACTATATTAAGATAAGTAAACACATCGACTGCGTATTGCCAAACTATTGAATCTGAAATTAAAGAATTTATATCACCCTCAAGGCGAATAAATTGAAATATAGGTAAAAAAATCCCTATACTAAAAACCTCTGTAACCGTTGTTATAAGAGATAAAGCAATAATAATAGACACATTTTGGTAAGACAAACTAAAATTATCTACACGATGTCGCCATACATTATTTTTAAAGAAATTAATTTTCACATTACTTCCTCTATATTTAAAATTCGAACCAAGTATATTTGAATATTGTCTATAGTCATCTTTATTTTCTTAATTTTATTAACGTATTAGTTATTTTTTTTGATTTATGATGGAGTTAAGTACAAACACCGCATTTTAAAATAAAACTTTATACTAATTAGGGTAATTCAAACTTATTTATTAACAAAAAAAATACAATAACACTAAAGACTTAAGATCGTCTCTGTACAAACAGATGTTTAAAATTAGTTAGGATTGTATCGGCACGAGCCAAAATATTAGGTTTTTTACAGATCGGTCGCTTAGATTAACCACAATACATAAGCAATTTCGTTATTTATCATGCAATTCATCTTTTAATCGCTGAGGGCATGGATTGTTTTCCCATATATCAAAAATAATTTTATATTCTTTGTAATATTTTGAGGATGATCGCAACAAATTATCCGACTCATAATCCAAAGACCCAGTTCTCTTTATGCTATTTAATAAACTTACTAAGTCTAAATCTGTTTTTGAGTTAAATAACATTCTTAAAAACCTACCGTTCAATAACTCTCTCACAAAACCTAACAAAAACCTAACAAACTCGTAGATTCCACCAGACTTATTATATAAAACTAACATCCAATACAATTTGCAAAATTTTCTGAAAACATTGTTTATCTTTCTCAATATAATGCTGTTCTTATCAATTAAATAATCGCTTAACTTGTTATTGTGCTCTAAGTAATGAACTAACTTTGAATAATATATTTTCCTTATTTCAAGAGCCACATTGTCTATATTGGCAGGTGTATCAATCAATATTTCATCTGCAATTTTATAACATAGAAACGAAACAACCTTTGACCATTTATCTTGAGATATACCATTCATAACACTGCCGCCAGCGCCAATATAACTTGGGAATAAATATCTATCTTTAAAGTGGCAGAACTTACTTTCTTGGTGACAGACTGCAAATAGTATGTCATATTTTATCCATTTCCCACATGCAAGAATCATTGAGAATGTAAAAAACTCAGCATATTGTGTATGCTCAAATTTACTAACAACCTCAAAGGCCTTCTTATAAACTTTAGTTCTAATTATTGCACTTCCATATTGTTGCCAATTTGGAATCGGTAGCCTTCTAATGCGATCCAACGTATTATCATTAGTAATCGATATTCCACTGTAATTTGAATAAACTTTAATCCATTTTTTATTATCCTCTTTGTTCGATACCTGTGTTATTGCAATTCTATCTCCAAAGGCTGCTGAAATTGAAC
>Ga0257124_1002509_pt1 | contig 10757 bp, 14 predicted proteins | sample SI106_150metaG_FD_190154 | JGI IMG/M metagenome (GOLD analysis project Ga0257124, IMG submission 190154) | Marine microbial communities from Saanich Inlet, British Columbia, Canada - SI106_150 | ecosystem: Environmental > Aquatic > Marine > Inlet | place: Canada: British Columbia | collected...
CAGTTAAAGCAAGAAATTTTGGATTAGCATTAGCAGGAATTTCATTAGGATTAGCATTTGGGATTTCCTTTACTACAACAGTAGAACAAGGCATATGGGCAACAGCTTTCATTGCATTTGGATTACTAAACAATATTCTTGTTTACTCATATGGATTAAAACGAAGATCTAGAACCAACATAATTTTAGGAGGAATATGTGGAGGTTCACCTCCAATGATTGGATGGGTAGCTGTAACAATGACAGATTTATGGACCATGGGACTTGCAATGGCAGGATTAGTATTCATATGGATTCCAATGCATATTTGGGCATTAACATTACATTTCAAAGATGATTACAAAAAAGTCAACGTCCCAATGTTGACTGTTGTACAATCTGAAAAAACATCTTCAAGAATTATTGCAATTTCAACTGTGGTAATGGTATTATTTTCAATTGCTCCATTTTTCATTTCAACTGAGACAGGAGAAAAAATGGTTGGGGATGTATATCTATGGACTGCAATTGCATCAGGAGCATTAATGATTGGAATATCAATTTGGGTAATGGTTAAACCTGTAGAAAGAGCAGCATGGACTTTGTTTAAATTTTCTAGCCCATATTTGGCAGTATTATTTATTGCATTAATGGTAGACTCTGCATTATAAAGCACTACCATTATCATCAAGACTGTTTAGTTCTTTAGTAATTTTAGAATGTTTTTCAACTAGAGATTCAAGTTCTGTTTTTAATTCAACAGAATCCCATTTTGAAGCAATCAAGGCAGATAGTTTAGCAACAATACTCCATTGATGATTATTTTGATCATCAATTAATTTTAAAAATTGTGTTCCTTTTTCATCATCATTCATATTTTTCTGATATTATGCAATGATAAAAATCTAATAGATGGTTATTACATAATTTCAAAGTTTTATTAACAAATTTGAACTATTTGTCATATTGCAATGTAGTATTTCTGAATGTAAGTTAAAATCTATAGAAACAGTAAAAATTAGTTTTCGAGAAACTAGAAACTTGTGTAAAAGGCACTTGGAATTATTCATTAATAAAAATGAAAAACATTTTCCAAGATTTACTAAAGCATCAGAATTTTAATTAATTTTTCAATCTTTGAAATCGTTGAAAGATTTAACATCTACTATTTTCAATAAATCGCATGGCTGCTAAGAAAAAGAGTGTTGTAAAAAAGAAAATTGTTAAAAAAGCAAAATCTAAGCCTAAAAAATCAGTTAAATCCACATCAAAAAAACCAGAATTTGAAAAAGCATGGAAAGAATACAATTCTGCATTAACTGGTTGGAAAGAATCACTTGCACAATGGCAAAAAGCAACAAATGAAACTCTAATGACATATCATGATGCATGTCAAAAAGCAATAGAATCAGATGCTGAATTATTAAAAAAAGTTAGTTCAAGTTGGGAAAATACATGGGAAGAAATTGGTCCTGAGTATATTAAACAACAAACAAAAATGATTGAAGGTATTTTCAAAGAAACCAATATTGATTCTGTAAAGCAATTTAACAATCAATGGGATCGATTTCTCAAAACATCAGGAAGTGACTCTATTACAGCATATCAAGAAGCTATCAAAAAATTTAATCAAGCATGGCAATCAGGACAAATGTAAGTCTGTAAGATTTTATTTCTCAAAAAGTTTCTTATTTTTTCATTTTTCCAATACGGAAAACATTACAGTCACAAGTTGAACAAGATCCTTTTACAGCATCTCTACCATTTTTCATAACTGTTGCGGTAGGATTTTTAATTTTTCTTTTAGTTTTGCACTTTACACAATAAGCTTCAAGAGAATCAGATGTTGTGGATTTTTTAGTTGTGGATTTTTTAGTTGTGGATTTTTTAGTTGTGGATTTTTTAGTTGTGGATTTTTTAGTTGTGGATTTTTTAGTTGTGGATTTTTTAGTTGTGGATTTTTTAGTTGTTGAACTTGAGAGTTTTTTCTCAATGTTATCAAGTTTTTCATTTTGATTTTGTAAAGTTTGTATTATTTCATGTTCAAGATCAACAGTTTCAAGTTTTTCAATTTCTTTTTCTAATTCCTTAATTTTAGATAATTGTTCAGGTGTTCCTTCTGAAGTAGGATCTAATTGAGAAAATAATATATCTTCTAGCTCATCTATTTGCTGTTCTAGATTATTTACCTGTGATAATTGTTCAGGGGTGACCTCTTCATCAGGTTCTGGTAATGCCTGAGCAGATAACATATCTTCTAGCTCATCTATTTGCTGTTCTAGATTATTTACCTGTGATAATTGTTCAGGGGTGACCTCTTCATCTTGTGTTTCTACTGCAGGTTCAGGAAGTAATTCTAATTCTTGTGGAAGCTCTTCTGCTGATTCTTTTGGTAGTGAACCTTTAGAACTTGGAGCTGTTTCTACTGCAGGTTCAGGAAGTAATTCTAATTCTTGTGGAAGCTCTTCTGCTGATTCTTTTGGTAGTGAACCTTTAGAACTTGGAGCTGTTTCTACTGCAGGTTCAGGCAGTGATTCTAATTCTTGTGTAGGTTCTTCTATAACAATTGATGAATTTGGTAAATCACCAAGATAGTCCAAGTTGACTTTATTTTCATCAAGTCGTAAATACGGAGTACCGTCAATAAAAAAAGTTTGAATTACTTTTCCTTTTTTCCAAGAATTATTTCCATGATAAATTGTCGTGTAAGATAATCCATTTTTAATATCAGAAGAAATTGTTAAACGATCAACAGGTATTCCCACAGTAATTCCTTTATCAGTATCCTGATGTCTAATTGCAACAGAAATCAAATGTTTAGAATCATAATTGACTTCAGAAATTAAGTAATCAGCCCATTTCTTCATTATAAAAAATATTAATTATTCTCCAGTAATTAAGCAATCTAGATTAATTTGAAGTAAAAATTATCATAAATTGAAAGATAGAAAATCTTAGTGCCAAATTCATTTGATTTTCATCAAAAAAACAAAATTATCAACAAAATAGGCATAAAAAATAAGATTATAATTGGATTGAAAAGATGTTGTACAAATGGAAATTTCTGTAGAACCATGGAAAAAATTGATTATTCATGAAATAATCGAATACAAGTTTGATGATTGGGTAAAGCAAATAGCATTTAGTACCAGATCATCAGGAGGAGCAATTCCTACAATGCAATGGACAAATGGGATTGTATTTTCATCGGCTAATTTTCCAACAACAAATGCCACAGTTGAAGAGCAATTAAAAGGAATTTTACATTGGTCATCAGTATCTTTTGCAATTAAAGAAAAATTTGAAAAACAAATTGTGAAAGAAAATGCAACCATAAATTTAGTAGATGTCAGTGTAAATGAAATCTTTAAAGAATTATCAACAAATTTGAAAAGACGATCAAAGTATACAAACCTCGAATCTGGCAATAACTAATGGATATTGAAGAAACAATAAAAAATTGTGAAATTTATTTAAAACAAATTAATCAATATGATCCTGATCCTTATTATGTAAATTATTTTTTTACCAAATTTATTGAATCTGTAATTAAAACTTTTGATATAATTTTTGAAGAAGCAGATAGAGATTTTGGGTTATTTATTTCAGGAAAAATATCTCAAAAAGAATTTGATAAAAAAGCTATTACAAAAAATGATCAAAATGCAATAAAATTTTCTGAATGGTATTTAATGAAATTCACTGAAGAACATGAAAAACCATATCCAAATGTAATTAAGAAAATTTGTCAATTGAAGAAAATAGATAAGCTGCCTGAAATTAAAATAATGATCAGAGCATCAGATAGATACAAAGATGATATCAGTCAACAAATCAAAGTTAATTTAAGTAATGAAAAATTACGCTCAAAAAAAGAATTAGATGTTGAAATTAAAAGACAATTACCAATATTTTTAGAAATCATAAACCACAAAAGGGTTATGAAAAATGAGCCTAAAGTAGAAGAAAATCAAGTAATTGCATCTGCATTTGTGGATATAGAAGAATGTGGAGACATTGAGATTGCTTATGCATCAGAAATTTACATACCTGTAATGAAACGACTGGTTGAAGAATCAAGGAAAAAAATTAAAGAATTAACAGCATGGAATTAATTTAATCTTCAAAACCAAATATTGGATGATTATTCTTAATTTTGATAATTGGTAAATAGGAATACCCATGATCAAAATTATCAGAAAATTCGGGGTCTTGTCCATGATTTCCCTGATATTTTACAAAATGTTTTGAAGGTTCAGAATCTAATTCAACATAATTGAAATTATAGAATACATCATCCATGTCTAATGATGTCATGTATCCCATTATCCAGGAATTTTTATTTTGAAATGAATATAGAGTGAGATTTTGTTCATCTGGAAATTCAGGATCATAGGTTAATCGTGCTAAACTTCCTAAATCATTTACTTTAATTGGATGAAATTGATCCGAGAATTTTTTTGATTTCGTTGGTAACGGAGAAATTTTTGATTCCATATGTATGATAGGAGCATAATGTGAAATATTTTTTGTAGAATCTACAATATCACAAATCTCTTTTCCTGCAGTTACTTGATACGAAACATATCTTCCAGACTTTGGCATTGTAGCATAAAAAATCAATAAAGTATTTGCAAGAGTCAAACTGCTTGAAATAATTCTTGAACCATCTAATTCTTGAGAATATACTCTTTGAGGGTATTCCCTAAAAGCACAAGAATATCTTGCCAAATCATTAAAACTAGATAATTCAATAAAACATTCACTTTGAGTAATTTCCAATAAAAAAATAATGAGTAAATCATGTTTTAATGCTTTTGAATTTTATAATCTAAAAATAATTATTTTTTCTAAATTAGTTAATCACAAAAAAGAGAAGTGTTTTTCTAAATTCAACAGTTTATTGTGATTTTGGCCACATAGAACTCCAAGTTTCAGTGAATTTATTCATCATTTCACCATATGCATTCATCTGTTCTAATCCAGATGAACTTAGAGACTTTTGCCAATTATCAACAAATTGTTTGAATGTTGCAGCATTAGAATCATTGAGTGCTTTTTGCCAGTTATCGCCAAGGTTTTTGAATGAATTCATTCCAGCATCAGTCATTGCTTTTTGCCAGTTTTCTCCAAATAACTTCATAGTTTCAGCACTTGATTCAACGGTTGCTTTTTCCCAAACTTCATTGAACTTTGATTGCATTTCTTTGCTTGAATTTTGAATCTGATCAAAAAGGGATTTCCAGTTTTCAAGAGATTTTGTATATTCTCCCCATAATGAATCCCATTCATGAGTTTTTCCTTCTTCAGACATTAACTAAAGATAATTGTCATTATTCTTAAAGTGATCCCTATTAATTTGAAAAACTATTTTTGACGATTTTTTATTCGTTTTTCCATTCGAATTTTTCCTTCATCAAACTTGGTTCTATCCTCATCTGTTTTAAGAGATAATTTAGCAACATGTGTTGGTTTTCCATTTTTATCAAGAGCTACAAATGTGACAAAAGCAGTTCCTGTAACAGTTCTAATTCCAGTAATTATATCCTCAGCTTCTACTTTTACTTCAATTTCCATTGATGAATTATGAACATAGTTTATTCTAGCACTTAGAGTGAGAACATTACCTACAAAAACAGGTTTTATGAAATTTACACTATCCATACAGACAGTAACTGCATTTGATTGAGAATGTCTCTGTGCAACAATTCCTGCAACCATATCAATATGTTTTAAAATTTCACCACCAAACACATTTCCTGCAGGATTTGCATCTGTAGGAAACATCCTAACAATTACTTCTGCATGGGATTCGGAAGGTGATTTTTCTGGAATTTGTTGGTTTTCTGATGACATTGTTAACTATGATTGATTTAAAATTCATCCAATTTAATTTAAGGAGTTAATTTTGGGCAGTATTACATTCGATATCTTCTTCAAGTTCTTTAAAATTATTCCACCATTCGTTATTAGACATGGTTTGATTGACTAAAAAACCAGTTATAGATCTTTTGATAATTATTTGAAATATTTTTCTAATTTTATTTTATCAATATTTGGTATTGTTGCTAATTCAAATCCTTCTGGACGTTTAGAAAGAGATCTTGTTGCATCTATGCCTATTTTTGCAGTTCGTAATTTCTTTTGATCACTTGAAGGATCGAGACTAGAGCCACGAACATTTTTGATAATTACTAAATCCTTGTCTGCTTGGAAACGGGTAGCCATTGCATATTCTACTGATTCAGCACTGTTTGGATTAATGTCCTCATCAACTATTGTAACTTGTTTTAATGAACGATGAGATTCAAATGTTTTTTTAATTATTTTTTTAGGATCAGATTCACTTTTCTTTTTAATTTGTACAACTGCATGTAACCAATTACAACCACCATTAGTCATTGAAACTTGTTTTGTTTGAGAAAATGATTTTTTTAATTCTCCATTTAATTTTGATTCAATAGGCATTCCCATTAATAATCGATGTTCAGAATATCCAGATAATACATCATGGAAAATTGGATTATTTCTAAAGTATAGATTTTCAAGTTCAAAAACAGGTTGAGTTCTTTTATGATCATATGTCTGAAGCATTTCTACCATCCATTCTGGATGTGTTTTATCGCGAAGAATTTTTCCCTCCATTACAATTTCAGCACCAGATGGTACATTCAATCCTGAAAAAGGAAGTTTTGCCAAAGTAAGTTTACCACCTAAAAGTGAATTCGCAATATCAATCTCATCTTTACCCCATTCAGCTTGATATGCACCTGCAATTGAAATTGCTGGATGAACGCCAACAGTAATTGCAATTTTCAAATCTTCTCCATGTTCTTTTGCATCCACAAAACATCTATGCAAATGACGCCCCTCTACCATTCGTATAGAAAAATGGGTTTTGTCAATGGGCATCATTCTATGAAAAGATGAATTTTGTTTTCCTGTTTCAGGATTTTTGGCATAAGCCACTGATGACGTGATAAATGGTCCTGATTCTTTTTTGAAATGACTCACTATAGGCATAGAAAAGATGTTTTTTGACTTGTTTTCCATGAATTTTCCTGAAGAAATGATTTTTGGGCGTTTTGCTTTTTTGATAGCAGAAATTACTTTTGCATGAATATTATCTTCTGTTCCACCAACTGCAATGGCAAATCTTTTCCGAGTTCCAACTAAATTAGAAATTAAATTAAAATCACTTTCTTTGATGTTTTCAAATAGTACAGCATCAGAACCGTCTACTTTTGCAGTGACACCTGCTATTTCATATTTTGTGGAAACCTTAGTTTTGATAGTTTTTAGTTCTTTGATTTTTTTAATTTGGGAAATATAATTTCTTAAATCACTCATTCTCGATCATCTCCATTATCTCAGTCATTAATCCTTTTGCAGTACTAGGCGGTAATTCTTTTTGAATAAAAGTAGAAACTAATGCAACACCTCTCATTCTAGTACTAATTCGTTCAGCAATTAATTTAAGAAAAAGAGATTCAGTTCGTGATGGAATAATTGTAGTAGTAATTGGCGTTGGGCCAGATGATAAAGAAGCAACCATAGAACCAATTTTATTGGAACCTTCAGTTATAGAAACAAAATATCCATTATCAAATTTTTGAATAGATAAAGAAAAGTTTCGACTCTCCAAATTTACCATTTTCTGGAAAAATCCATTTGGAGAGTTCAATAAGCTATGAACACGTCTTATGCTTTTATTGCTATTGATTCACTTTTTAGGGAAGTATCAATACTTGGGTTCTTCTTGCAATTTTTCTCGTGTTTATCTGGGTAAACAAATAGTTTTTCACAGAATTGGCAGGCAGTTTTTACTTTACCTTTTTTTGATACTACAGATTTTGATGCTTTAGCTTTTGTAGATTTTGCTTTTGATTTAGTTTTAGCTTTGATAGTTACTTCTTCAACTTCTTGTTGATTATCTGCAACTGCTTTAGCTTCAATAGAATCAGCTTCAACTCTAGCACGTAATTTTGCTTTGTATTTTAGATTACGTGGTTTTGTTCTCAATCTATAACCACAGCATGGACACCAAAGTCCTTCCCATTTGATGAATATTTCACAAATTTGACATCGACGTTGTCCAGAAGCATATCTTCCGGTTCCTACAGGCTTTTGAGCCTTGTATCTTACACAAATTCCTTTACAAGTCATCTTGGTGTTGTATATAGAATTCATAACTATATAAGCATGGATCGATAAAATTCATAAAAAATGGCAATAAAAGATGAGATAATTACAACTAAAAATCCGATCAATGATATTAGTTTCAAAAAAAAACTCGAAATCATCAATAAATATGTATAGCTATTTGAGTTGAGTCTTTTTTTGAAAGATTAACACATATCCTTATAGTTGTTTGATAAAAAATTTCAATATTTTTACAAAATAACTACAGAAAGTTCAAGAAATCATCATACTTTCATAACAGGACGAGTGTTAGGAGGAGGTTTTTCGGGTAAAATAGTATATTTTACAAATTTTAAGAAATTTTTACATTAATTCTTGAAAAGAACATCTTCAAGTTTTGAGAATTATAATTTTTTTAATGTTTTTTCGATATTCATGTTTAACACGATTTCTGCAATATCACTAGCATATTCAGAAACTCTTCTAATATTTTCAGTCATTCGTCTTACTCTGTAAATTTCTTCTTCATCCTTTAGAGGTTTTGAAGCATCTCTAACTTTTTTTTCATATTTTGTAATTTCATTTGCTTTTCTAATAGTTTTTTCTGCTTGATTATAGTCTTCAGTAAATAATGCCAAACATGAATCATTTAACACAGATAAACAAAATTTATTCATATCTTCAAGTTTTTCTAAAATTCCTTTTTTGACTGGTTTGTTGAATTCTAAAACATCTTTGGCAATAAATGCAGCATGATCTCCTACTCTTTCTATATTTTTAACAATTAATCTATATCCAAGACAATTCCTAGCATTTCTGAAACCCATTTCTTTTAACATATGTTCATTTTGTATTGCAATTTTTAATTGACGAATAATGTAAAACCCAAATTTATCCACTTCATCATCGGTGTTAATTACTTCTTGAGCAAGTTCTAAATTATTTTCTTTTGCTGATAAAATTGCATCGCTTGACATTGATTCAGCCAAATGAAGCATTCGTTTGAATGCACCATCTACGGATAATTCTAATAGATTTACAAGAACTTGAACAGTAATTCCACTAATTGAATCTGAAATAATTTCAGAACCCATTAACATTTGTTTGACTGCTTTTTTTACGACAGTTCTTTGACTAGGACTCAATCTATCATTTTTTGGTTTTACATGAATTGTTTTGTATCCCAAAAAGTATAACGATATTAATTTTCTAACAATTGAAGATGCTTCTTCCTCTGATCTAATTTCAATTATTGCATCTTCCTTTTTTTGAATATCTGATTCAAATTTTGGGGGATGCAATTCTAATGTTGATGAACCTTTTCTAATAATTTTAATTTGATCTCCTTGTTTCAAACCTAAATCCATTATCCATTGCTTTGGTAGTGAAATAATGTATGATGATTTCCCAGTAAATTGGATTTTCCTTGTTTCCCCTCTTTCTTCCATAATCTAAAGAGAAAATGTCATTCTATATAGTTTAAGACAAATTACATGGTCTTGCATTGAACTAATATTTAGAAAAATTGGGTCATGTACATGGACCATGTTTTAAAACTTGAGCATACCATAGATGCATTATTTGGAAATGGTGTTTCCAAATATTTACCAAAAGATATTGAAATGGTATTTTCAAGAAAAACAGGAAGAATTAGAACTGTTTCTCATAAAGGGAAATTATTGTGTACTTTGAGAATTGATGGCGGATTGGCAATTAGTATTCATTTTGCTCAAATTTTACTCAAAAGTAAATCATTCAAAGAAAATTGTATCGAGGTAAACAAAGATGCGGCCCCTTTTGTAATGAGTGGAAGGTCAGTATTTTGTAAACATGTTGTAAGATGTGGAAAGAGAGTGATGATTTCAGCAGATACGCCTATTTTGTTTAAAAATAAAGTCATTGCAGTTGGAAGAGCAATTTTGTCATCGGAGATGATTTCTGATTTTAATCAAGGTGTAGCAGTTAAGGTTAGAGATAGTTTAAAAAGTCGAAATGAGGAAATACAGGTATGATGCGCGGAGGAGGAGGAAATCGCGAAATGCGAAGAATGATGGATAAGATGGGACTTGACATGAATGAACTATCAAATGTTCAAGAGGTAATAATTAAGACAGATAAAAAAGAGATTATCATCAACAAGCCATCTGTAACTGAAATGAAAGCAAAAGATAACTCCATTTTTACAGTGACTGCAGATAGTTATGAGGAAAAGGAATTAGAAGTTCCAATATTTTCTGAAGAAGATATTCAACTAGTCAGTTTACAAGCTGGGGTTGATGATGAGAAAGCTAGAATTGCTCTAGAAGAAGCAAATGGAGATCTAGCTAAAGCAATCTTGAATCTCACTTCAGCATAGATATTTTGTGCCTGAAACTGGGTAAAAAATGAATGATTTAAGTAATGGATTCATTGAATTTTGAGTATAATGAGCACTATGCAAGAATCTAAAGTTACTGGAATAATCAAGTCTTTGAATGTTCTAGAAGATGACATGGATTCTCTCAATAAGAAGGCAGAAGATATGAAAAAACAACTTAATGTTAAAGCTCTATCTGAAATTGATTCTTTGTTAGAAAAAACTCGTGAAATGGCAACAAAAGAAGCTGAAATAATCATTAATGCATCAAAAGAAAAAG
>Ga0257124_1002518_pt1 | contig 10726 bp, 3 predicted proteins | sample SI106_150metaG_FD_190154 | JGI IMG/M metagenome (GOLD analysis project Ga0257124, IMG submission 190154) | Marine microbial communities from Saanich Inlet, British Columbia, Canada - SI106_150 | ecosystem: Environmental > Aquatic > Marine > Inlet | place: Canada: British Columbia | collected...
TAAATATTCTAAATGAAACATTATTTTCTATTTCTATTTCAGCGGTGGTCCCGGTAGTTTGCTGAGTATTGTTTAAATATTTATACTTATTTCCCATCACCATTTGATATGCATGGACCACATATGTATATTGCTTATTGTATTTTACTTGAGTATCTACAAATTTTAAAACGTCAATATCGTTAGAGTTTATAAAATAAAAACTTTGTATCGCGTTTTCTTCCACTATTTGATCGCCTGAATATTTTTTTATTTCATAGAATACAGTCTCAGACGGAGACAACGCACTATTATAGATCTGGTTCATTGTACGGAATGAATTTTTAGATAACTGAAGTAGTTTGGAATACAACAGTGTGGACATCAAAGAACGATATAAATTATTACTAGGATCATTCGAGGTTGCGTCGTTCATACTTTCGCCGCCCATGAAGATCATTTTATCATTCCCGATTGTTCGTTGAATTTGGGTGTTGGTTGTATTTCCTCGTAAATCGTTGATCCAATCAGTGATGTCCCAAGTATCAAATATACTATCTATTGTTTCTGTATCATCCGATGCGCCCGTCGATGAATTTATAACGGTATCTGTTCGGGCTGTAGAAAAACTAACCCTGTCGGTTTCAATAATATATTTTATTAAGTCACCGGACAACCCTGATTCAGTAAGAATTTGCGCTATCTCGGTGAAGCGATCAGTTTGAAATTGTATTTCGGAGTACATAGGAAATAGGTGCTTGTTACTATTATAATCCTTCATCATATCTATCCCCGCTTGAGGAAAGATAATGTTCTTATACTGGTTGCTGAGTAATTCTAGATCTGCTGGTAGAGGACTAATGACCGGAGGATTTGAGATTGCACGAACATATTTATCAAAATATTCTCCCGAATCTTTTTCCCCAATTTTCTCTCCCGTCTTGTCACTAACAATATCTACAAAAACATTTTTTATCCTTCCATTGAGAGTTAATTGTTTCGCATATAAAGTTCCAGGTATTCCATTGATCCCGTCTAAATTTGCTGATTGTACTTCAGATCCAAAAACATAAATGTTGGGCATAAGAGTTTCGGGTATAGAGCGCGAAGTCGCCCGTTCATATCCGTTGATGAAAAAGTTATACTCAAAATCATAATTTATAAAGGGTGGCTTATTTACAAGAGTTTGTTTATCGATCCCCAGTTCTTCGTCGTCTACAAGCGATTCTACTTGAAACGCATAGTCGGTAAAGTATCCTTTTTGAGCAACAATATTAAATATTCCCTCGTGATATTGCTGCCACTTTACAGGATTATATTCCTGCGTTGTGGTCGTGGAAGAAGGCGGTGCCGGTGGTGGAATAGTAGAACTGTCTGGTGATGGTTCGGCATTCATCCCGCTTCGATTCTGTGATTGATTTCCGCCGACTGGGTTACTAAGGGGATTTAAATTATTTACTGAATATGCCATGTGTTAGAATCCTAGATACTCTACGAGGTTGGTGTCACTGGAGCCTGTCACAAGATTTCCCTGTTCTGCTTCTTGTTCTAATTGTGATTGTATCGCTTCTACTCGTTCTGTTACATCGACAGTTGGGGATGTGGAGAAAGAATCTTTCCATCGATCAGAAGATGGATTTGCACTGAAGGTTATTTTTTCAATTCGTGAAGTGGGGCTTATAACTTGAACCGTGGATAGATTTACTTGGTTATAGGCATCTTCATTTGCTGGAACACCCGCACCTATAAATCTTCCATGATTCCAATAAACGTTCAATCCACTTCTTACTGAATCAGGTATTGGTACAAACCGATCATCATCTAGAGATGCGTTTATGTTGAGTCCATTAATAAAACTAATAAAAGAATATGCGCTTATACTTGTCATTTATTTATCTTCTTCCCCCATATCCCGTTGGCGGGGTTCCTTGTTGGGTGGTTGGTGGGGTTCGATTTTGCCCCCCTTGTTGCTGTGAGGTTTGTTGAGTGCCTCTTTGAAAGGTCACGCCCGATCTCTCTACCGGACCTGTCCCTTGCGTGACACTTCCTCGCTGAACAGGGGCTTGGCGGCCGACGTTAGAAGAATTGTATGCTGAAGCGTTTTCAGATGAAAATGTGCTTGCTGCAATTGCATCGGCTTGTGGGCTTATATCGCCCACTTCAAAAATAGATAAATTATTGCCGCCGCCGGTTTGTGTTGTAAAGCCTGAACGGTTTGCGGCAGCAAGAGCATCTCCTGTCGTTGTATCCAGCCGTAAAACTTCTCCAAATCCTGGTCGATTAATCCGTCCTCCTGCATAAACGCTGCGCGTGTCTTGTAAGGTTGCATCTGGCTCAACATAAAAAGTGGACATATTGATTCCGTCTAAATCTCCATATAGAGCGCCAAGGTCTAGTGGAGTAAAAACAGACACAGTAAGTCCTGGTGGCAGATCGCTAACATCTATCGCCGCTTGGAGAGACTGTGGATGTAAAATAAAATATTCATCTAGTGTTGGAAATTCTGATTGTGGATCACGGGTGACGCCAAAAACTTTATTTTCATATGGCTTCATCCGACACAATAATTTTCCTCCAAGTGCTTGATTATAAATCTGTCGAGTTAGGGGCTGCCATTGTGGTTTTGTTAATTGATCTTCTTTGTACCCGATCATAACCTCAATAACATCTAATTTAAAAAACTTTAGATTAATCTCTGATTGAGCGGGAATACTAGAGAACGTTGATCCCAGTGTGGTGTGTATGCTCGTTGGTAATACTTGTTTTTTTGTGAGTGCCTTTAAATGGTTTGGGGTTGTTGAAATCCATCCTTGAGATGGACTCAAATCATTTGTATGGGGCGCTCCCCTAAATAAAAATGATGGTGTCCATGTAGAATAATTTAGTAAAAAGTTATTAGCAGGACTGGTGGCGTTGTTGGGAGAAAAGAAAGAATTAGCCTCTCTTATAGTTCTAGCCAAAAGAGCACGTTCCTCATTCAGTTGTGCCTGGCCCGTGGACTCGTATGGATTGCCAGTCTGATAAGCATTTGGATTGATCTCCTCCAGCAATCTCGAAAATAATGGAAAAGGATTAGATGTTTGACTTTCTGTTTCAGTCGCGCAAATCTGATTATCTTTATTTACGGGGTCTGTGATACTTACATCCCTAAATGTTTTTACACGATACACAAAAGGGTTCTTTACTGTGACGCCTAAAGAAGCCATTTTATTTTCTTCACTCGGAGTAGTCTCATTATTTCGAGAAGCTTGGGCTACTTCACGGGCTGCCCCGGCTGATTGGTTGGAATTATTTGCCCAGTTATAAGCTGTATAACTCGTCGTGGTTTGGCTGGGGGCTGATCCCACTAATTGTAGTGATTCTCCGCCCCCCATATTAACTCTTGCTGGTGCCAGATAGGAAAAATCAGTAAATTGCAAATTATCGCCGGTATTAAATTCTTGTCCATTTATATCAAAGGTTAAGCTTTCTTCGGGATTGCGAAACAAACGATTGGTTTCTTGTTCAATTCTTGTAACAAATTTTTCTTCCGATACGTTTTTGAATCCCATTTCAGTAACATTGTTAGAAATATTTATAAAGTCATAAGAAGTCGCAGTGTTTATATTACTATCATAGTGGTTCACAAAAGTATTCTTAATCTCAAAAGATAGGGTAGGTTTAGACGAATTCATTAATGTTGACGGTTGAAGGGCGCGAAGGGTTGTATTGTTATTTGATAATTGAGTGAGGGTATTGAGTTCTCTTATTTTTAAAACATCAGTAGTTTTATTAATTAAAATTTCCATAAGACCAATAATCGCTGATGTTCCATTCGGGGTTTTGGGATTTACTAAAGAGATTAATTGATCTCGCAACGCATCCCCATTAGCAGGACGGGATGGCTGAAAAGTGGATGCAGTTGTTTCGTCAGTAAATAGAAAGAGCATTTGTAGGTATGTGTTTATCGCGTTGCGGATCTTATTATAGTCTGTAGAAACTTGGGCGCGGCGGGAAACCGTCTTTCCCTCTTGTTCATAGTCAATATGTGGATCAACCTTCCAGGTAAAACTTGCCTCCTGTCCGGGTTTTGTAATTTCGTTTAAATAAGTCTGTAAATAATCTTTGGATGTTTGGAGTCTCTGTAATTGGGATACAATATATTCATCTGTCTTATCAATTATTTCCATTTCCACACGATATTGATAATATCCGTCTGTAACTTGTGGCATTGATTTATCGATACCTGAAATATGCCGAATACCTTGGGAGTCATTGAGTGTGATTCCTGTGACTTCCTCAATGGTTCCAATGATTGTCTTGTTTGCAAAGTTGGTTGGTGGTTGTCCTGGTAGCGTAGATAAACTAGACACCGGAGGAATAGCGCCGATTGGAAACCCAATAGAGGGCATTGTGGTTACAGGCGTGAAATCACTAACTTTGGAATATTCATTACTTTTTAATACTCCATTTTCTTCGGTTGTGAATACAATTAATTCGTCCACTTGATTGCAATCAAAATTTGATGGGGGAGTGGCTGGATCTAGAGGGACAAAAGTGTCTCCGTTTATAGTAGAGGCAACCATATAAGGTGGTGAACCAGTTTCAGCCGAACCAGCGATGCGCCTTCTAAAGATTTTTAAAGAAGAAATCCTACAATAGTTTCGAGCAATATCACTAGGATCGATGAGGCCTTTCTTTCTTAAAAGACTACCAAATAAAGTATAGTCTTCAATAATTTTATTATAATCCATAGAAAAGAAAAAACGTGCTTGCCTTAAACTATCTATTGAAAAATGAATATCAGAAAAGAATGATTTTGGTTTTTGATTTTCAACGGTTTGACTTGTAACATTTCTAGAAATAGATTTAGGAATTTCTTGTTGCAATTGCTGAATTTCTAAAGATCTATTATTTATATAGGAAGTTATTCTATAATCCTGTATCCTAGTATTCGGAACTTCTCTTCTGATTAAATACGTGCTCGACGGACTATGAACGGCATCTGTCATCCATCTACCATTGGGCATTTGATGAATTGAACCCGCCCAAAGTTCTCCGGTTTCTTCCCCCACAAACATGGGCATTGTTGAAGAAACTTGTCCATCTCGAATTATTAGGTTAGAAGATAAATTTCCTGCTAATAAGTCATCTGGTAAGTCGTTAACAATATCCGCCTGGATTTGTAAAGTGTCGGGGGCTTGTTTAAATAATGCGTCTAAGTCTACCCTACAACACGCAAAGACCGATAAGTAAGGAGTAGTGCTATCAACTTCTAAAGAATAGTCAAAACTAAAATAATGAACTCGATTTCCGTCACTATCAACTTTAGTAACCTTATTACGAAATCCTTGTTCTGCTAATGCTGTCTTGAGTGGAATTGTTCCGATGTTAATACTAGGATTATAGTTTAGGGTTCGGTTAGATTGCAAAAGATAATTGGTAGTTTCTTGGCTCGTAGAAAGACATATTCGAACATCAAGAAGATCAACAATGTTCCTATCCTTGAACCAATAACTCAATACGTTAGCCGTAACTGCATCTTTTACAGTAAGACCCACCGTCACCTTCATGGCTTGCGTATCACTTCGCTTGACTGTCAATCCCTCATTCCTATAATCAATATGAGGATCATTCTTATATGTAAAGTCGCCACCAGAATTTTCTAATGTTACTCGACCTATGCTCACCGAGGGCAAGGAAGAATTTACTATTTCTTGTATTTCTTTAGAAGGCATTTAGTCGCAGTCCTCCTCAATTATCTCATATGAAGGCTTGTAAAGGTCCGCAATCGTAACACCCTTATCCCTAAGAACATCTTTACCCTCTTTATCCCTCAAGGTATCCTTATCCCTTCGTTGCTCTAGTTTGTTCATCACTTCTACAAGTATTTTTGGATCTATTTCCCGGTCTGTAAGAACATCGAAGAAGTAGCCAACATAACTAGGGTCATCTTCTGGAATTTCTTTTTCTTCCGCGCTTATATCTGCGGGATCTAAAAGGATGCCATTTCTTACCAAGTCTGGTTTTTTAGAAAAATACAATGGAACCAGAACTTCTTTATTGGTTCCAATTTTATCAGCACTCGCTTGTGTTGAAACTTTGTAGACTTCTATATCAAAGTTCTCTTTATCAAAGTCAGTATTTTCTTCTGTTACTTCCAAGATCAAGGAATCGTCATAAATGGCTAAATAATTTCCATCCTCAAATTGATCTACAAATTCACCAGAACCCAAGCCAGGTTGAGAGGTATTTTCTTCAAGAGCAGTTTGATTTGGGTGAGCATCAGGATTATCTAAAAAATCATCGCTATCTTCTATATCTCTCATCTCTGAGGCTGGTATCTTATCTCCATCCACTATTCTGTATTTGTAGGTCACTGCGTTTGGAGAAATTTGGGGTATAAAAGAATTTTGATATGATCCCGTCATTAGAGGCACTGACCCAGAAATTGTTCCGTTAAGAAATGATATGTTCCAGGCGGGTGCATAATCACTATCTAATTTTGATGTACCTAATGGCGAAGTCATGGCATGATATTGCGCTCCTTGTGGTAGTGTGGCTTCGCTTCCTAATTCCGCTAGTAATCCATAAGTGTGATTTTTTTCATCAGCACTTCTAATATAATCATTGACCTTGAGAACTTGGTCCTCAATAGAATCAAAAACATATTGAGCTTCAACTTGCGGCGTGTTCTCGACAATTCTATTGTGAACTTCGTTTTGATGTTCTGTGGTTGTGCCAGCATATTCTGCATCATATAAAATATTGTCGTCATAAAAAGCATAATAGGTTGGTTCTAATATACCCTTGGAGAGTAAATGCTTTCCATACTGTGTGAGTTTCACTTGTATGATTTCTTCTTTCTTATTTAAAAATTTCATTTACTTCCTCCTATCCTTATCCTGCACTTCCCGTAGATACACCTTGTAAATGATCGAGAATTCTACTCACACCAGCGTTCTCAAGTGGGGAGCCTGGTATTTCTATAACTGGTTTACTTGTAATAAATTGATCCTTCACCTCAATTTCTGCTAGTTCTACAAGAGAACAAAAATCATAGGGCCAGTTGTAACTATACGGCAAGTCTTTTCCTCCAACATTAAAATCGAAGTTAAACTTATCGTCGTCGCTTGTATCAGCCGTCATTTTATAATAATTAAAGTTACCGCGCTTCTTTACCTTGAAAACCATCCATCGTATATCTTCGGGAATCATTTTTCCTCCGAAGAATTCATTTGGTCCCGTTGGATGTGTGAACACATTGTCATCCACTGTAGTGTCTGAAAGTTGCGCTATTCTTGAAATATCTGGCATAACTCCTTGCCAAATGTCCGCTAGGTCTTGTTGACTTAGAGAGTGATTAAATTCAAACATATACATCACAAATGGGTCAACCTTGAGGTTTCCTTCTGGAAAGTTGAGCGAGTCTAATTCAGGAGGAATAATATATTTGTCCATCATCTTAAGCATCTTTGTGACTGATTGACCTAGGAGTGGGTGTGCCGAAAAGATTTTGTTTTTGCTTCGCAGATAATGTTGTCGGTTTGCGTCAAACACATCCTGATCAATCCTGAAGAAGTTTTTGTCCATTACCACAGTTGTTTCTGGATGTCTTGATTCTTTTGAGAATCCGCGAACTGAAAATGGAATTGCAACGATGGCTTCAGAGATTTCTTTTTGTGATGCTATTTCTCCAACTTGTTTTTCTTCTGGGTTTGTAAAGCATTTTTGGAGCAAGGAACCCGATCTAAGACATAACAATGGATCAGATGGAAACTGAACCGCGTTTGATAATGAATCTCCGACAGCATAAAAAACACAATCTGGGTATACGTCTGGTGGTGGCAAAGTCGTGCTCGTATCAAGCGTTGTCCAGATACCAGATCCCACATTAAGATGCTGATATCGGATCATATCATCAAAGCCTCTTGCGATGCGTACTTTATCCCCTGGAAGATAAGAGCCTACATACTGAGGCGGATCATTCACCGCGATGCCGTTTTCGTAAATGAGAAAACTACCGGCAGGGGGGTATTGAGATATATCGAGCATTTGTGAACCATTACCCCAAATCGAGACTGTGGGATATAATATTAATCCAGTCGCAGTACCAACGCTGGTATAAAATGTCACTCCGTTTTTCCTAAAAAGAACATCGTCGTTGCCATCTCTCTCAATTCTTATCACATCGCCAGCAAGATAAGTATTAGTATGGGTATTGACTCCGTTTTCATAAACTAAAAGTCCTCCAATACTATCAGTATAAACTGCATAATCCCAATCGTCGGTCGGTTGCAATTTTGATGAAGGGCTTTGAACTATCCCCATGGCACAGACATCCGTAATAAGATCGATTTCGTATTCAAAATAGCCTGATGCTCGGACTTCTCGTGGACCGTCAGCTCTACAACATGCCCCTGGCCAAGTTGTATTATTACACCAGCCGGGTGGTACAGCAGTTTTGGTAAATGTAGACGCCTCAAGAACATCGGTTATGGTTCCTCCCTCAATATTCTCCCAAAAAATTAGATGTCCTGGTGCATAGGGGAAGGTTGATTCTGTACGGATCGAGAAGTTCATATCTACATAATCGGGAGCAAGATTAGGATTATCATTTAATCCCGCCCAAACGCCATTTGAAAGGGAATCAATTTCATATTCCCAATACCCACCCTGTGGGACCAGTCTTCGACCCGCAGCACCAGCGTTCCAAGAAGAACCCCCGCCTGTCTTTGTAACTGACGAAGAATCTCCCGTATAAGCAACCAAAACATCAACTGAAGAATACCAACCTAATTTATTTCCGTTTACATAACTCGCACACCAGTCAGTAGTCGGACCTTTGAACGTCTCCTCAATTCCAAATGTAATTCCGTTGCTTGAGGTTAAGATATTTCCATAACCACTCCACATTCCTCGACCCCAACCTTTTTGTTCAGGCTGTGTGCTGAAATCTAAAACGGGTGTTTCCATTCGTGGACTAATAACCCATTTGTTGCGATCTGAATCTGGCGCATTTACAACTTCAATTAAGTTTCCTGCGTCATCTACTCTCGTTTCTTTTTCAGAGAATAAGCCGAAAAGACTAAGAGATGATGAAAGACCCATCGCGCCGGAAAGTGCGATGGCTGCATTTATACTTGGGTCGGTTTGTCCTGATCGTATCGTCTCAAACATACCTTTCATCGTTGGGTTGGTTTGGGTAACTGTGGCTTTCTCAAATACTTTTTTATAATTGAAGCCGCCTGATTCGTCGCTCGCATCTGCTACATAAGCAATTGTAGAAATAGATTTTCCATAAAAATATGGAGGTGTGTAAGGGGCATAAGCAGGATCGCCCATTCGTCTTGCGCTCGGACCCCACCCCTCAGTTCCACCACCACCGGCTATTACAGCAGGTCCAAAATATCGTCCATTATAACTACGATATTCAGTGTCGGAGGTAAGAGGGTATGCATTAGGTTCTTGGCCTCCGCCGCCGTTTATCCCATTCCAATAATCCTGTATCATTACAATGTTTGGATCTTTTTCCAAATACACATTCATATAATATGTGGAACCACTAACTAAGCTCACATCGCCAGCAGGTTTAGATACAATCGTTTTTAATTGATTATCCTTTAGGAAGAAAGATGGGATCTCGGCAAGAAGATTATTGATCGCTAAACGATATTGACTATACTTCGGGCTGGAAATTGCTCGCGCTCGTTGAAGATTATCTAGATCGGCATACGGAAGCCGAGCAGCACCTTTCGCAAAAGCCCAAGAGTTTGGATAAGTCGAATTGATTTGATAAGTTGGATAAAGTAAGTTGAGTTTGCCTTGTCCATTTGAAGAACTTTCTGGAATACCAATGTCCGCTAATGGATCTAAAATAGATTCAAACGGAATACGATAATTAGAGGACTCTGAGAGAAAGCCATTAAGATATGTTCCACCCGTAATTCCTTCACCACTGGAACCAGTATATGCAGCCCAATCACATGCTATACCTGCTTTGATCGTATTATAAACAATACCAGGCGCATAATATGGCTGAAGCAGAGATTGAACAGCCAACGCACCCGAAGGATATGATGAGGCTGGCTCTGTCGTAGTTCCCGAAGCCCATGCAATACCACCAATATAGGGCGCAATAGATTGTGAAAACAAACTCGCGACCTGAAGTGTTCTGTGTGATGGATAGAAGCCATGATAAGGCAAGAGTTTCTTTATGCCGTTACACTTTAGTGTAATCTCACTTACCTGATTGTCCGCATCAAACTTTCCAAAATACTTTTGGAAATCAGTATTGGAATATTCGCTAAAGAATTGCTTATCAAATCCTCGCGAAAGATCGGAAGAAGTTGGTGCCACCGCACTGCTTGTAATCGTTGCGCCATCAAGTGTTAGGAACTGATCATTTTGTTTTCTAAATAATCCGTCCGCATAATAATCCATATGTTGAGAAATTCTAAACTCGGGAATAATAGTAAAACTTTTTCCCGTTCCACGAATATCCTGAACATAGTCTTCATAAGTATCAAACCACGGATTTTTACCAGAGAGTTCTGCTACGCGCCACTTCATTCCCAGTGATGAAGTTCCGAGCATCGCATTATTATAAATGATGTGCTGGTGATAATAATATGCTGACGCAGTAGGATAATAAGTAGAAGACACAGGCAATTTAAGTATCGAGGCTCCAACTGCGGCAGGATCACTAAAACCTGCTGTTCCTCCGTATCCCGAAATAGTTTGAAAGTTAGCGGAATTGAGTTCCCCA
>Ga0257124_1002529_pt1 | contig 10674 bp, 7 predicted proteins | sample SI106_150metaG_FD_190154 | JGI IMG/M metagenome (GOLD analysis project Ga0257124, IMG submission 190154) | Marine microbial communities from Saanich Inlet, British Columbia, Canada - SI106_150 | ecosystem: Environmental > Aquatic > Marine > Inlet | place: Canada: British Columbia | collected...
AATTAAAGACTGGCTCGACTTAAACTTACAGGAGAAATAAGTCATCAGTTTCTCCAGCTTTGATGTTTTCTCCTTTATATCTTCAATGAAAACCATCCTCGGGTCTTCAGCAATTTCAGCTTTCTGAATAAACACTCTTGAAGTAAAAATTGTCTTTACACCACAAGTCTTTATCGCCCACTCCTGCTCGTCCTTACCTGCAATAAAATTCAGACCAACAGGGGTTTTGCCTGACAATGATGTGGCAATGAAAGCCAAAGCTCCTCCCACAGAGGCAGGAAAAAGCAGGGCAATGTTTTCACCTTCAAAGTTACGGATATGTTTGGACAGAAGGATACCGGCAGTAAGCGTCTGCCCGAATGTCAGGGACATTCCGGTTGAGTCTTCCTGAACGACTTTGTTGAAATTCTTTTTTGCAGTCTTTATAAAGCCTTCTATAATCATATGTAAAAGCCTTCTGATTTAATAAATGCTCATTCTACAACTTCATAGCCCTTTTCTATCCACGATTCAATTCCGCCCAGCATATTAAAAACATATTTATGCCCCCTTGATGTAAGCAATTCACAAGCCACATTACTTCTGTTGCCGTTATGACAATATACTAAAATACTTTGCCCTGTCTGGATCTCGTGCATTTTTTCTGTCAGAATCATAATCGGTATAAGAACCGCGCCTTTGATATGGGATCTTGCATATTCCTCACCCGTTCTTACATCAAGAACAAAGTCCACCTTGCTGTTATTCTGTTCACTCATCATATATTTCGCTTCAGACACGGAAACATTATTAAAGATTTCCCTCGCGAACGATTCTGACATAGAAAAACCTGATGTCAAAATAACCAGATAAATAGCAACCGAAAATACAAGCTTTCTATTCGAAAATTTTCTTATCACTATTTCTTCTTCCTCCACGCTACCTTGTCTTTTTTGTCTTCTATGATAATCCCCAGCTCGCTTAATCTATCTCTCACTTTATCCGCCAGTTCCCATTGCTTACAGGCTCGCAAATCATTCCTGGTATCAATCAATGTCTTTATTAGATCATCCTCCATTCTATAAGCATCTGCTCCATCTGAAGCGCGCGGCACTGTCTTTTCTGTAATGATGCCCAGAACATTTCCTCCGTAAGTTCTGTAGAATGAATCAATTTCTGATAACACACCCTCACTAACCTCCTCATCCATGCTAAGAAGGCCATTAACCTCCTTGGACAAATTAAAGAGGACGGCTAGCGCTTCTGCTGTATTGAAATCCTCATTCATTGCTTCTTCAAAGGTATTCTTGTAACTTTCTAATTTTGTCTTCCATGTATCAAGCCCTTCAGTTCCGCCAGATGATTCCATTCGCTCTCTTAAGCTACGTATTGTATTGTGCAATCTCTCCAGTCCCGTATTGGCTGCATCTAAAGCCTCATCGCTATAGTTGATCGGGCTGCTGTAATGTGTATTGAGAACGAAGAAACGTATTGTCAAGGGCGAGATTTTTTTGAACGCATCCTTGAGGGTAACGAAATTACCCAGAGATTTACCCATTTTCTGCCCATCAACAGTTACCATGTTGTTATGCATCCAGTAACGTGCAAAAGGCCGTTCATTAGCAGTCTCACTTTGAGCGATTTCACACTCGTGATGTGGGAATACATTTTCAATTCCGCCACCATGTATATCAAACGTCTCGCCCAGATATTTCATAGACATGACTGAGCACTCAAGATGCCATCCCGGAAACCCCACACCCCAGGGACTGTTCCATTTCATAATATGCTCGGGACCTGCCTTCTTCCAGAGTGCAAAATCTGCCGGATGTTTTTTCTCAGGATTTATCTCGATACGTGCCCCAGACTCCTGCTCATCAATTTTTCGCCCTGAAAGCTTGCCATAGTCCTTCAATTTTGACACATTGAAATAGACAGACTGGTTTGACTCATAAGCAAATCCCTTGTCGATTAGTGTGCCTACGAGATCTATCTGCTCCGGAATATGACCGGTTGCACGTGGTGAAATATCAGCCCGAATATTGTTCAGCATATCCATATCTTCATAATAGCTTCTCATATACATTTCAACCAACTCCATCGGTTCTACCTTCTCCAGCTTTGCCCTCTTTTCAATCTTATCTTCCCCGGCATCCGCGTTATCGGTTAAGTGCCCAACATCAGTAATGTTTTGCACATATCTCACCTTATAGCCAAGATGCCTTAGATAGCGAACGACAATATCAAAACTGACATAACTCTTTGCATGCCCAATGTGAGGATGATCGTAAACAGTCGGCCCACACACATAGATGCCAACCCGTCCCTCTTCAATAGGGACAAATGTCTCTCTCTGCCTTGTTAATGTGTTATAAATTTTTAATGTCATTGTTAGTATCTATTATTAAATGTTTATTGAAATAAAAAATAAGTTATGTAAGACGCTTAATCACCTGACTTATTGTTAACTGTATAAGTTTCTACCCTGTTTCGGCCAGATTTTTTAGCCTGGTAAAGGGCTCGATCGGCATATGCCAATAAATCATTTGCTGATCCCGCATCATTACTGAATGCGATACCAATACTGACCGTTATTTGAAACGGTTTTGATTCATATTCAAACAGTTGTCTAGATACTATCTTCCTGAATCTTTCGTACGCCTGATAAATACTATCCCTACTCGCATTCGGCAAAATCACTGCAAACTCTTCTCCACCATAACGACATGCAAGGTCATTCCTCCTGACATGTTTTTGGAGTATCTTCCCAATACCCGATAATACCATGTCACCGGTGGGGTGACCGAATGTGTCATTTACTTTTTTGAAATGATCCAGGTCAAACACTATAAGTGCCATCTCTGTTTCATATCGGTTTGCCCTTTCAAACTCTCCTTCCAATGCTTCCACGAAATAGCGGCGATTATGTAATCTTGTTAATTCGTCCACCGTAGACATTTCTGCCATCTTTGCCTGAGCTTTCTTCACATCACTTCTTAGACGGGCTCTTTCCAAAGTATTATTTATAACTCTGCAAAGTGACTCGGTGTTGATTCTGCTCTTCGGCAAATATTCATACGCACCAAGCTGTATCACCTGCGATGCAAGCATTTCATCACCTTGCCCAGTAACGACTATTACGGGAGTTTCTATATCCTCTTTATCAATATTTTTGAGGAATTCGATACTTGTTCCATCTTTTAAGATATGGTCCAGGAAAATCAAATCAAAATATTCCCGCTCTAACAGAGTAAAAGAATCTTTAGAATTGCCTGCCCAGGATAAACTGATTAGATCCTGCTCTCCCAATACAGTCTTAATCCCTTCAAAAACATCCTCTGAATCGTCTACCACAAGTATATTTATTTCTCTATTAAAGCTGACGATAGCAGTGCTATCGCAACCCGACGGCAATGGTTCAGAATAGTGTAAGGTATTAATCTTTTTTGTTATGTTGGATATCTTCTGCCCAGACGCTTTCATTCGATTTATACATTCAACAGATTTCTCAGGGCTATCACTAATTTCATCCATCAATTCTATATCTTCCAACAGAGACGCCAGTGGTTGGTTCAGCTCCTGGGCCTTTGCTCCGGCCATCTGAAGCAATACCTTGAGACGCTCTTCTTCAATAACCGCTTCCTGTTGTTCCAGAATTCTTTCGTTTGCCTTCTTTAACTCAGTATTAGTTTTCTTCAGGGCAATTTTCTGTCCGTGCAACTCAAGAAATATATTGACTTTACTCTGTAAAATATCAGGGTCTAATGGCTTAAACAAATAATCCACTGCACCTTTATCATATCCTTCAAATATGTACTTTTGTTCTTTGCTGATTGCGGTCACAAAAATAATGGGAATATGCTTTGTTTCCTCATTTCCGCGCATTATTTCTGCAACCTCAAACCCATCCATATCCGGCATCTGAACATCAAGTAGAATAAGTGCAAAATCGTGTTCCAACACCAATGCCAAAGCATCATTGCCACTTGAGGCCTCTATAATATCCAATCCTGGCTTAGCCAGAATTTTTCGAAGTGCCAGAAGATTAGCCGGTTTGTCATCTACAATAAGAATATTCATTCTATCTGTCTCGTCTAATTTATTTCCCAAATAACAGTCTCAAATTCTTCACATTGTGGTATAAGTTTGCATATTATACAACCCTTATCTTTCGCTTTCAAGCTTTCTAAGTAACAGCCCTATCTCGTCAAGTGGCAACACATAATCAGGGTCAACAGCCGCTATAGCTGCCTTGGGCATCTCCGCAGCTTCCGATGTTTCTGGTGTCTGGACAATTGCAAGCCCACCCGCTTCCTTTATTTTTTTTAACCCCCGGCTGCCATCTTTATTTGCACCAGTCAAAATAACCCCGATAAGCCCTTTTCCATAAACCTCTGCAGCTGACTCAAAAACCACATCTACAGACGGTCGCGCGTAATTAACAGGCCCCTCTACTGACATGGAAAACGTACCGTCATCCTCTATCAATAAATGGTAGTTTGGCGGTGCCACATAAACTATTCCTGCCTTGATTTCCTCTTTTTCATCAGCTTGCTTAACGTGCATATTACACTCATCATTCAATGACCGTTCTAAATAACCATCTGTCTCTTTGTGTCTGTGCATAACGATAATAATGGATAGAGCAAATCCTGACGGCAAAACTGATAGAATTGCTTTGATGGCCTTTAAGCCCCCGGTAGAAACACCTATAACAACAACCTTATATTTGTTGCCCTTTTCTATGTAATCATTTCTTGATTTTTGTATCATCTCAGTATTATTCATCTTGTTATAAGCGCTACTCAATTCTTCTATATACTCTTTCTTTCTCAATTACATTTTCAAAATTTCCAGAGAGTGATGAAAACCTTACGGTTTCTTTGGAACCCAGGCAAAGGAATCCGCCCGGGCGAAGACTATCCATAAAAAGCCTGAATACACGGTCTTGTAAATCTCTATTAAAATAGATGAGTACATTTCTGCACATTATCAAATCCATTTCTCCGAAAGCACTATCCGTTACCAGATTATGATTGGAAAAGACAATATTCTTTTTTAATGAGTTATCCATGATTGCATTATCATATCTGGCAGTATAGTAATCAGCAAAAGATGCAATGCCTCCGGCTTTTCTGTAATTGACAGTAAAATCTTTCATCTTTTCAATTGGAAAAATTCCTGATTTGGCTTTATCAAGTACCATCTCATTGGTATCTGTAGCGTAAATCAGGGACGATTCGTACATGCCATTCTCCTTCAGTAGGATTGCCGTAGAGTAAATTTCCTCACCGCTGGAACAGCCGGCGTGCCACACCTTTATGAAAGGCTGTTTTTTCAGTTCATATATTACGATCTCCCTGAGTGCCTTGAAGAAAGATGGGTCCCGGAACATCTCAGTAACATTGATAGTAAGGTCTAAGAGTAATGTATCAAAGAATTCCTTATCGTTAAGTAATTTGTGCTGCATTTCAGATATTGTTTTGAGATTTGACTGGGAAAGTCGATAGCGTAAACGGCGTCTTAAAGAGGCCTTTGCATAATTCCTGAAATCATAACCGTACTTCTGGTAGATTGCCTCCAATATCAGGTCGAATTCAATTTTTTCATTTTCGTTTGTATTGTCCATAACAGTTCTAAAACGGAAAAGTCATTTTGCTCAAAACTACATAAATGTCTTAGAATTATACACTTGACGATAATCATGTCAACAAGATGTCTTAAACCATTATCACCTGTACATCTCACTGCTCACCCACTATGTAATACAAATGAAATAGATCTCCAGAAAGAATTATTATAACCGAATAGGAAGAAATTAATCTATAAGAGCCAATATCAAAAAGACTTAAGGAATATTTTCATTGACAACCTAATGCCACAGTATAAAATTATCTGTAGATACACCGATAATAGCTAGAGTAAACGAATTGGTTAAGGAAATAAGCGTATGGAAGACACAAAACATTCAGATTATAAAAACTCGTTTAGGCTCAGAGAGGAACCTGAGCTGTGGAGAATTATTGGCAGCAGTAAAGAGATCAAGGACGTTCTCTCAAAGATACAGACTGTCCTGGAAAGTGATGTGCCAGTGGTTATTCAGGGAGAAACCGGTACTGGAAAGGAGCTGGTTACAAAAGCCATCCATTACAGAGGCCCAAGAAGCAAGCAGCCTTTATGCACTATAAACTGCGCGGCAATTCCTGAAAATTTGCTGGAGAGCGAATTAATGGGACACGAAAAAGGCGCATTTACCGGAGCAATCCAACAACAAGTAGGTAAGCTTGAACGCGCAAATAAGGGCACACTGTTTCTGGATGAAATAACCGAGATGCCCCTTACCATGCAGGCAAAAATCCTGCGCGTAATTGAAGAACAGGTATTCGAAAGAGTAGGCGGACAGAAATCTATCAAAACAGATGTACGGATTATTTCCGCGAGCAATAAAGAGCTATTAGATGAAGTTAGTTCTAAAAATTTCAGAGAGGATCTCTATTATCGTCTCAACGTTTTTCGAATTCACATTCCTGCATTGCGTGACAGAAAAGATGATATTCCGGAACTGGTTAATGTCTTTGTTAATAGATTTGGCGCACTATCAGGAAAAAAAATAAATAAACTAGACCCATCAACTATGGACAAACTGATAAATTACCGTTGGCCGGGCAATATCAGGCAACTTCAAAATAGTATCAGAAGAGCTATCCTGATAACAACCAATGATACGCTTCTCCCGGAACATTTTGATTTCCCAGATCTGGATGCAAACGGTTTGAGAATGATTGAATCCCTTGAAGATGGGCTGTCTAAATTGGAAGCTGCGTTACGAAGAGGAGATGTGCTACCCTTAAGTGAAGTTGAAGAGATCTTTATCAGAAGAGCACTGAATGCAACAAATGGTAATATATCTGCAGCATCAGAAAAATTAGATATCGGCAGATCCACAGTCTATAGAAAGATGCAGGAGTACGGAATCGAAATAGAAGACTATCAAACATCGTAAAAGTTTAGAATTTTTATTGATTTGGTTATCAACGTCTTTTGCATTACCATAAAAAAACTGGTGCAATCCAGGGGAGCATAACATCAAGCACTCAACCAATCAAAACTATTACGGCCTCATCTGGGGGCTGTCAATTGCAGCAATCATATCCCTACTATATTTCACAGGAGTTTTCAACCGTCTGGAAAAGCTTCTTTATGACTGGCGTATCACACACAATAGTCATAAAAGCGCCCCTGATGTACCAAAAATTGCCATAATTGGTATATCAGACAAAGACATGGAACTACTGGGCAGGTGGCCCTGGCCCAGGAACCGTTATGCGGAATTACTTTACTATTTAAAAGAAGGCGGTGCCGGTACTATCGCCTTTGATATGTTCTTTGACCTGCCTGATGTAGAAAACATTAAAAATGACGTGGCATTATCAGAAGCTGCCAGCGACAACGGTGCAACTATTTTTCCTGTCTGGAGCCCTACCGCCAATCTTATGAGGTCAAGACCGTCAGACGGAGTCTACAAGGGAAGGTTAAGTAAAAATATTGACATGATCTCCGATTCTGCAAAAGGCATAGGACATCTAAACGTTTTCTATGATAGTGATGGTGTGGCGAGGAGTACACCCGTCCAGATATCAGGTACCGATAATAATGAAAGGTTTATACCTCTCTCTCTTGCTATTTTCCTGGAACACATGGGCATTGACCTGAAGATGGAATTAAATCCTGGAAACTCATTAAAAATTGGAAACTTGCATATACCCCTTGACTCAAGGAGTTGTATACCAATCAATTATATTGATTTTGAAAAACAGGTAAATATCTATCACGGAACAAATATTAAGTGGATAGAAAAGCTTGGCCAGGAAAAGCCCATAACCTTATACTCTTTTTATGACGTATCTCCACAGAATGAAAACAGGGTACCCGCAGACCAATTCAAAGACAAAATTATTTTTATAGGAGTTGCAACCCCGGGGTCGGAGCAGGATGTCCATGTTACGCCATTCGGTCGAAAATTTGGAATTTTCATACAGGCGAATCTTCTCTACAATTTCTTATCGGAAAGGCTCATCTCCATTGCAGGACCTTCCTACACAATCTCAATAGTAACAGCACTGTCCATAATCTTCGGTATATTAATCTTCAGAATACATGTAAGAGGCAGTACGTACCTGTTGCTTGCAGGTGGCTTTCTAGTTCTATTCGCAATCTCGGCAATTATCGTATTTACAGGGCTTATACTATTTCAGAAATTTAATGTAATGATAGACATGATTCCCCTGGCTGCCATGTTTCTCATGCTTATAGGAACTTGCCTGGCCGTGAACCTGAGTTCTGTAAGCGGTGAATCTGCCATGAGAGACCTGCAATTAAACATGCTTCTTGAAGTAGGTGAAATGACAACGTCTAAAGACGAGTCAGATCAATATTCTCTAAAATCATTTAAGGAAGACATTGAAATAACATCTGCACTCGCAATCCCTTCAAGTTCACCTGAAGAGCTACTGGAACCGATAATAAGAATAACCCACTGCGAAGCATCCGCTCTGTATACCCTGGATGCTGACACTGGAGATTACACATATACGGCTTTCACAGGACTTGACGAGATTAAGAGAGATTCACAAGAAATCTCTAGTTCTATAAACAGATGGATACAGTCTGAAACAAAGCCCGTCTGGATTGAAAATGTGTCAAAACATCCCGAATTATCACAGGTAAACTATGACTATCTGCGATCCTGTCTTGCAGTACCTCTCATTGTAAGAAAGCAGACAATAGGAATACTTTATCTCTATAATAAACAGACCACAAAAATTTCTCCCTTTGCAGAGTTTACAGCTGAGGAACTGAGAATGATCTCATCATTCTCTCATCAAGTAGGAATTGCCATGGAGAACCATAGACTGTATTCCGATATCCATAATATCTTTTTAGACTATATCAAATCTATTGCTGCAGCACTTGATGCGAGAGACGCGTATACACACGGACACTCTCGTAGAGTAGCAGAGTTCAGCATTGGAATAGGCAAGGAGTTAGGACTTTCAGAAGGCGAACTGGAATTCCTGGAACTCTCCGCCACTATTCATGATATAGGCAAAATTGGAATCGGTGAGAGTGTTCTAAACAAGCCGGGCAAATTAACTGATGAGGAGTTTCTTATCATCAAATCACACGTTGTTAAGGGCAGCAAAATCCTGGAACCCATGTCACGATTGCGTGCCTTGATGCCGGGTGTTCGCCATCATCATGAAAAATATGACGGCACAGGATATCCGGATGGTTTAAAAGGTGACGAGATCCACCTTGTTGCCAGGATCATATCAATTGCCGATACGTACGATGCAATGACAACCAGCAGGGTTTATCGAAAGGGCCTTCCAAAGGAAGTAGCTTTTAAAGAGATTGAAAAGGGAGCAGGCACCCAGTTCGACCCAAAACTGGCATTAGCATTTGTTGAATTTATGAGAAACAATGAAGAAACAGAAAGCACCCAGACTGAAAGCAAAGATGCCTAAAAACTAAACACCATGTTAAATCGTACTAAACTATGGCATATTAAATATACGCATGAATTTTACTTTTATTTCAAACAACAGGATGATAAACTATTACATTACAACCAGTTAGCTTCCTAAGCGCCTCCTGTGGATATGCACGACACGTTACACCGGGTGCAAAATGGTATATAGTTTGCGTTCTCTGTATGTGTTTCTCTAAAGTTTAACCGTATTATTGAACATGCGGGAGATTACAAGAAATTACCCGTAAAACTCAGTAAAAAGATTATGTGGAAATTGGAGGGTCTATCATGTGGAAATTGAAATACAAGGGTAGAAACAGAGGATTCACACTTATTGAAATCCTTGTGACGATTGGGATAATCGCCTTATTAGCAGGCATTGGCGTTGTAACGATTGGCAAGGTAAAAGGGGCAAACAGCCAGACAACGTGTATAAGTAACTTGAGGTCACTATCTCAGGGCTTGCAATCGTATTATAACGATTACATGACCTTCCCCGCAGACGGCTATCCTGACGATGGCGACGATATGTACCCTCTTTCTACCGAACTTGCAAACTATATAAACGACAAATCAACATTTGTCTGTCCTGGAGATGACGATACCACCAGTATCGCTAACTTCGCAAGCTATGACCCATACTATGTGGCACGAAAGGGATCTTATGATAGTAACGAACTTGCCCTCGGCTGCCCTCGTCATAGAGGCGCTAAGAATTCAACAACTGCATTTTCCACCGGCTCTACAGAAATCACGAGTGTTGGTGCTGTAACGGTTAGCGGACAGGAGATACCACCGGACGGGACCACTGCACAAAGAACAATCAGCAGCGTAAATGACAAGATGACATTTGCTGATAACAGTACTGTTACCGTAACAAATGCGTCTGGGGGTAGCTACGGCTGCTTCCTGGTACAATCTGTCAGGCTTTCTGACGGAACCCTGTATAGCATCGTAAAGGTGCAGGACAGTGGAACTATAGATGTCCAGGTTACGACGGGATCTAAATTTGAGGTTGTTACGCCAAGTGCGATCGTAGGAGTAAGAGGCACAGAGTTTACCGTGGCTACCAGCGACAACGGTTCAGAAATAGGTTACCAAACAGTTGTTACGCAAACGGCTGGGATTGTAGTGGTAACGGATCGTGAAACCGGAAATGTATC